>Ga0070765_100000119_pt1 | contig 50440 bp, 57 predicted proteins | sample HubBroMetageWFT5_FD_71516 | JGI IMG/M metagenome (GOLD analysis project Ga0070765, IMG submission 71516) | Warmed and freeze-thawed soil microbial communities from the Hubbard Brook experimental Forest, New Hampshire - Hubbard Brook CCASE Soil... | ecosystem: Environmental > Terrestrial > Soil...
AAACAGAGAGTAGACAATTCTTCGGTAAGATATTGAATTGGCGTCCCCGACGGGATTTGAACCCGTGTTACCGCCGTGAAAGAGATACTTCGATTTGTAAGTAATTGAAACCAGAGGCACGGATCGCAACAATTAGAGCCATAAAGCAGTTCCAGAAACGCTTATCGAACCCTTCGTGAACCCTCCGTGAAAAGGGCGCTGACAGACTGGATCCCGTTGAAACTACACGGCAGCCCCGCATGGCGTGGGTTCATTAAAGCGAGTAGACGACCGCCCCCTTTACCCCGTAATCGGATAATCCGTCAGGTTTTTGGGGTATTGCGCGCCATGCGCCAAAACTCGTACCAATAAGCTGGACGCTACTACGGCTAAGAGAGATCGCTTGGTTCGTATCTTTGTAGTAGACGACAGTGCGACGGCGAGAGCGGCCCTGAAATCCGCACTGGAAGGGCGCGCCGATTGGGTTGTGGTCGGGGAAGCGGTTGACGGCCATCATGCGTTGGCGACATTTCATCTTCATACACCGCATCTGACGCTGATGGATTTTATTATGTCGAAGATGAACGGGCTGGACACAGCCCGTCATCTGACTGCTCGACACCCTGACATTCTCATCTTGGACGATTTTTGTTGTTCTTCTGATTTTGTGTCGTCACATCCGCGTGAGATTTGTTTCGCGCGGACAGATAAGAATGATTGATGAACTGCGCTACCTCTCGAACAGGCAGCCGTCGGTTGGATGACGAACAACAACGACAGATCGACTACGGAAGCCTTACTCTTTGTCCTTGTCTTTCTCTTTGGCTTCAGCCTTAGCTTCAGTTTTTCCTTCGGCTACGGCTTGGGCTTTTGCTCCGCGAATTTCCGCAAGGAACGGCCGGGCTGCAGCTGGAGCTGGCACTTTGCCCAACAGCAAAGCTCGAGTTGTGACCTTGCGTCCATACATCGCGTGCCGGGAATCACTGTCTTGGCGGATCGATGCACCTTCCAACGTGAGCCCAGCAAATGCCCCCTTGGCACGGGAGTAGGTCAGGATTTCTGTATCCATCCTCCAATCCGTGCCAGCCTCGGCATGCCGTCCAACTGGACCCGCCGCTGCTGAAGCGTCCCCTCCGACTTGGAAATTACTGGAGAGCAACCGTTGCATCCCCTTTTCATTCTGAATGATCATTACCACGTCGACAGCTTCGACACCGATCTGAAGGCCCCAGCTTCCACCCGAAATCGTGATGAAGGCCGGCGCACTCCAGCCATTCGCAGTACGGCAGGTCGCTACGCCTTTGCCTCCTTTACCACCGAAGATAAAACCGCCTTTAACCATATGCGGTATGACGGCAACGCACTTTGCGTGCTCCAACACTTCCTCCGGGATTCCCTTGTCGGGCATTCCCATAATTTCGTGCAACACTTGGGTAGCATTGTCCAGTCGGTCGGTGGCATCTTCCCGCCCCGACCCTGCCCAGCCCAACGTGGCGAGACTCAACATCGCACCTAAGAACATTAGTTTTTTCATGGGGAAAACCTCATTTCTCCAACCTCTGTACCGCGTTTATGTTATCGAGCTGTGTGTACACTTGCGCTCGAATCCGAGTAGAAGTGCGCCGCGGAGCAGGCCATTTCGACCTTAGCAAATCAGGATTCACGAGGTCTGAGCAATAATGCTCACGCCGATCAGCTGGAATTGGCAGCAGATTATCGTGACGAAATTTATCCGGCCTGCTCAGGATGGGTTCCCGTGTGGACTGGCGTGGGAACTCAAATTGACTTACTCATGGAGGGCAAAGGTGAACAGTCCCCGATGCACCCGCAAGCCCCCTTTGTAGTGGATGAATCCCCTTTTTCTAAAGCCGTTCATGAAGAAGCTCACTCGGGAGCGCGTCGTACCGACCATCTCCGCGAGAGTCTGCTGGCTCACCTTCATCCCTGACTTCGACTCGGATTGCCCTCCAGAACCGGCTAGCAGCAAAAGAACCCGCGCGAAGCGTTTTTCGCTAGAATGCAGAATCTGATCCACGAAGTTTTCCTCGATTCGAACAATGCGAGAGAGGAGATAGGAGATGACCAGCTTTGCAAACGCAGGCTCTTGCTGCATTATTCGTACTATGGTTTTTTTCTTGACTCGGGCAATGGTGGACCGGTGAATTACGGTGGCGGTGGACATCCGCAGAGATCGCCTCACGAGACAGCGCTCGCCAAAAAAGTCGCCTTGCCGAAGAATCGCGAGAACTGCCCTTTTGCCACGCCTGGATGTAACCGTGACTTTCACATTGCCGTCCTGGATGTAGAACATCGCGTCAGCCGCATCGCCTTGCCTAAAGACGATCTCTTGATTGCAGTACTCCCGAGATGTTTTGTCCTTGCCGATCTTCTTCAGAAGGTCCTTCGCAGCGAAGTTGACAGTATCTTTGCTGACCATAAATATCCTTAGAAGCTATAAGTAAAGAACGGACTGCTGATCGTGGTTTCCGTTCTCAGCCTGTTGTTTGTCGCCGACTCCGCGTTTGTCTTCGGGAGCGGTAGACCTTGAGACTTCCCTTCCGCCAAATCCTGTTTGCTTTGCGCACAGCCTTTCTGATGCATGCTGAAGGTTTATCTCTCTTCATCGCGCCGGCAGTCTCGTCGGTGACGGGCCCAAGTTCGTGCCCGCCATTCTTCGAATCGCCCCAGTTCGATTCAGGTGTGACCCCTAGTCCGTGTGCAGTCGGGGGATCCACCTGTCCAGTGATTGGCAAATTCTGAGCCTTTTAATACGCACGAACACTGGCCTGAGTCCGCAGACCGAACAGGCCATCGACTTTGCCTCGATAGCGACCTCTAATGCGCAGACTTTCCTGCATCTTCTCGACATCGGTCCGATCCGCGAGCGCTGACCCTTCTTCGCTGAGGACGGGCATCGAACCAAGCGATGCGCGGCGTGGCGCCGAGATCCCCGTTGTCAGCAATATCAAGACAATCCCAGCCCATGCGGCTTTGCTGGTCAAGAACATTCGTTCTCCTAAATTAGCGCACCGGCAGTACAACGTGAAACTCGGGCGCCGAGTGTTCCTGTGCCTCCCGGGACTCACGACTCGGGCCGGGAGCCCCTCACGAAGTCCCTTTGAGTGCCGACTCTGCCTGACAAGATGACCGGAACAGCGCAGAGACCGTTGCCCCCACCCGGACCGCTGCAAGAGAGAAGGCCGGCCACCGAGTTTGACGGGTAAAAACTGCTCTCTTGAGCATCAATAGGTTCGCTCATTTACGAGCGAAATACTGTGCACAATGGCTCACGTTGTGAGCGTATCAGGCTCGATCTCCCCCGATCCGGAGTTTCGGTGATGTGGAAACCATCCAGCGCATGACGGCCAGCTTTCGGATATTACGTTGTCCAGGGAAGTGATAGAATCACGTTGTTGTTTTCGGCAAGAAGGAGGTGCCAATGTCTCCTGCTCGCCAAGCCAACCGCTCTCCACGCAGAAGGAAGTTCGCCCGCCAAGCCCCAGCCGACCCGATTCTCCAAACCAAACGCAATGCATCGAGTCGAAGTGTAACCGCCAAGAAGAGCCGCGATTTCGATCCTCATGCTTTTCTCGGAACGATCGGGGCGGGCAGAGAATTTGTCCCCTTCCCGAAGAAGCGACGAATTTTTGCGCAGGGGGATACGGCGGACGCGGTGTTCTATGTCCAGACGGGCAAGGTAAAACTCACCGTGGTGTCGAAGACCGGAAAGGAAGCAACGATCGGCATATTAGGCGCAAGAGATTTTTTCGGCGAAGCGTGTCTCGCTGGCCAGCCTCAACGCATGTTGACTGCAACCGCAATGACGGATTGCGCTGTTCTGCGAATCGATAAGACAGCGATGATGGAAGCGCTTCATCGAGAACACGAATTTTCGGACCTGTTCGTGGCCTATTTGCTGGCGCGAAATATCCGTTACGAAGAAGATCTGGTTGATCAGCTCTTCAATTCGAGCGAAAAGAGGCTAGCCAGGATCCTTTTGCTGCTCGCGCGCTTTGGCAAAGAGGGGGTGCCTGAGACGGTAGTTCCCAAGATCAGCCAGGAGACACTGGCGGAAATGATCGGCACCACCCGCTCGCGGGTCAGCTTCTTCATGAACCGGTTCAGGAAATTGGGCTTTATTTCCTACAACGGTGGACTGCAAGTTCATAGTTCACTGGTCAATGTCGTCCTGCACGACTAGAGGTCTGAACGTCGCAATGCGAGGCCGCACAAATGAAGTTCAGCCGGTGCGGGGACAGCCTTGTCCAAATGCGGACCTGGTTGCAATTGGGTTATTTGGGCAAGTAGGGCCATCCAAAAACAATCTTAATCTTTGTTCATCCGCGCGGCTCTGCTCCGAACCGTAAGCTTCACTTTGGCACCCGGCTTGAGGTGGAAATCTTCGCCGTTTTCGCTAGTCAGCGTGTTCTCGATACGGATTTTCGAATGATCGGGCCCTTCGACCCCGATCTGTGCCATCTCAAGTTCGCCGGGAAGACGAGACGTAAAAACTTTCTCGACGATTCCGGGCAATGTGGCACTCGGCTTCTCACTCATGGCATCTCCTTTGGAGTCCGCTACGCGCCTGTGGATACGCTAGCGATTTGCGCGTTCGCCGTCTGTACAGGATTGCTCACGATTTCGCTGGGATCGGTTTCCGCAATTCCGAGCCAGTCTCCTGGGTCGTCGGACCAAACGAGTATCTTGCTACCACTGGCACGGACTCCACCAGTGCCGATAGTCATCCCAAATCTTGGAGTGATTCACGCTGCGGCATTCAGCTTGTTGATCTGAGTACGCGTGGGGGCGGACGACTGCGGAGTGTTGTGGCCTTTTAGTTCGCCAAGCAGAAAGTTAATTTCTCCACCGAGCAGAATCGCAAAACCGGAAAGATAAAACCACACATATAAGCCGATCGCGGCTCCTAGCGGTCCATAAGTCCTATTAAGACTCTCAAAGTGTTTGAAGTAAACTCCCAGCAGGAATGACAAACCAATCCACGTCATGACTGCAACAATCGCTCCGGTCAGACTATCGCGGAAGCTCTGCTTCACATTCGGGCCGAAATGGTAGAGTAGTTCTACTGCGAGCACGGCAAAGGCGATGGCTATTCCCCACCGCAGAAAGCGCCAGGCGGCAAGTATGTCCGGATTGAGGGTAAATCTGTGTGTAAACCAGATCCCCAGGTGCGTCCCCTCGACCATCAATCCTACCGCCACGAGTAACAGAGACCCTGCCAGCAACGTCAGTCCTAGCGCAATGGGGCGAGTTTTCCAAACCGGACGAGTTTCGCGGACTCGATATACGACGTCAAGGCCATCGATTATTGCAGCGAATCCGCTGGAAGCTGTCCAAATCGTGAAGATTAATCCAAGCGTAAGGAAGTGTGGATGTTTGTGATTAACGACATCAGACACGATGTTGCGCACCAAACTCATCCCATCTCCCGGGACGAGCCTGGCCATTAAGCTTAGAAGGCCCTCAAACAATTGAGGGATCGGTATATACCCGAGCAACGACGCCATCGAAACCAACAGCGGAAACAGTGAGAGCACAAAATAGTACGACAGCCCTGCGGCAAACACGAAGAGATGTTCGTCGTATACATCATTATAGATGGTAATCAGCGACCGCCTAATCGTGGGCCACGCTGTTCTCACACCTAACGTGAGCACCGAATCACCTCACACCTTTCATTCCAATGGTGCTTTTCGCAATTTTACCTCTGGTGAGGTCTGTGGATGCGCAATTCGGGGCTCAATCTGTTGGGCCACAAATGGTAGCAAACCTGGAACGTGCCCCCTCGCCTCTTGAAGCGCCTTCCGCTTAGCGACAGTGAGCGCACTGGACACCTTCCCAAGCTGGTTGAAGACCTAGCTCTCCGCCTAAGCAGGTCCAGCAAGACTCATCTTTTCCATAACAACGTCAATGGAGCGCGCGGAAGCAACCTCTAATCCCCTGCGGCCGCTTGGTCCGGTCAGAACGGCATAGCTGAAGCTCTCAAGAAACGATTTCTCGCATTCCCACACGTCCTTGTCATCGTCGATGCAGAGAAGCATTGCTTTCAGCAGCGGTAGATGTACCGCAGCCTTGAAGCTAGTGGACGCTTTCATAGCCAAGGATAGTTTGGCCAGTCAATTGTTGCGCATGATCGCGCAATTGCACAAATGCGGATCGCCTCCTCCGCCTGCCCATGACTCATGGCGACCCGCGAGTCGTTTATGCGGGTTTTGCTGCTTGCTTGCCTGCTCCTGGGTGCGCTCGGCATCGCATGCCTTCGACCCCGTCATTACTGAATATGGTCATGGGGTTCGTTTCGGGAGACCCAATATTCGGACGCTTGCGACCGCTTCAGTCACTATTTCTGACGATACTCGTCTGAAGCCGACTCAGACGGGTTCGGCTCTTTTATGTAGATGTGATCATTACAGACCAGTCGTGAGTTCATCCCTTCCGCGATAATCAACACTGGCGACATCCAGTTAGGACGGCCTTTGAGAAACCAAGCCACGCCCGCAAGTAAGAAACTCGATTTTAAACCCCGCACCTTTCTTTCAACCGTCGGGAAGGGCAGGGATATGGTGTCGTTTGAAAAGAGGAACACGATATTCGCTCAAGGCGATTCGACTGACGGGATATTTTTTATCCAAGAGGGAAAAGTGCAGCTCAGCGTGGTATCGGAAGCCGGGAAAGAAGCAACCCTTGGCATTTTGAGCGAGGGAGACTTCTTCGGAGAAGGCGGGCTTGCTGGTCAGCTCGTCCGCATGTCTTCTGCAATTGCGGCAACAGACTCCGTCCTGCTGCATGTTGCGAAGAAGTCGATGATGCTAGCCATGAGCCGGGAACCAAAATTGTCAGCAATGTTCGTCAAATACCTGCTGAAGCGCAACATTCGATATCAGGATGATTTGGTCGATCAACTTTTCAATTCCAGCGAAAAGAGGTTGGCGCGAGTTCTGCTGTTGATGGCGCAATTCGGCAAGGAAGGTGTATCCGAAATGTCGGTCCCGAGATTGAGCCAGGAAACGCTGGCAGAGATGGTAGGGACGACACGCTCGCGGGTCAGTTTTTTCATGAACCGATTCAGGAAGCTCGGCTTTATTCACTACGATGTTGGCGACACTCTACGCGTCCACAGTTCACTCCTTAACGTTGTTCTTCATGATGACGACGGCCCGAACGTGACTCTGGGAGCCAAAGACCTAACTGCCCGCACCAGCAAAGGCTCAGAACCGCCCCCAGAGCGCGGCGGACCGCTCGACAAAGACCGTGCCAAAAGGCCGCACCTCTCCGGAGTCGCACGACGCGCCAATTGAAACATGTTGACGGCATTTGATGCACGGAAGTGCAGACTGAAGATCGTGAGCTACATTGCGCAGCGTGGTTGCGGATCCTCAGTGTACGCTCGGTAGGACTTTTGGAAGATCCGAGTGGCCCAGTAGCAGTCAAACTGGCAACATCTTGCCGAACAAGCCTCAATAGAAACAGACCCCGAAAATGTTGCATCTCGTTGAGGAACTCAACCGTACCTTAGATGAGGGGGGAAAAACGAAGGACTTGTTCTTGTCGATGGGGATCCCCTTAGCCCGATCGAGGTCGGAAATCTGTATTTGTTTTGGCTGAATGTCGAGGCCGTCGCTGAGGGCTTTGCCCACCGAAAGACTTACGCTGATTCCCGAAGCCAGGCACAGATGCAGCAAGCGCGGCCGTCAGAAGAAATGAACTCAGATATCGATATCCACGGTACACGTCGTTCTCCTTTAACGCGAGATTCATGTCTGCAGAATCCCGCCAATATCAGTGTCTGCTCGTGATGCCTATAGAGTCTGGTCAATACTGCTCGGTATCTCAAAGAGACTGCTGGAAAACGAATGCTGATGGCCCACTGCTGTTCCAAGCCCTACCGCTCCTTGGTGAAATCTTACGGCGAGTCGGTCCGTCACCGCGGCTACCAGCTTGTCTGCATAATCGAGCGTCCGGCGCGAAACCAGTCTGTAGCTTGCTCCCCTGTGATCGGAAATCTCTCCATCGCCGATTCAGGAAACGAGGGCATGGGCTCCAAGATTGCAGCAACTCTATCGATAGCTTCCGCTTCTTGGCTTTTCACCGGCTTGGGTACCGATTTGGGCCCGTCTTGCTTCGGCGAAATACCATAGCTCGCCAGATCAGTCGTCGTAAGCTCCTTATCTCTATCTCTTCTCCGAAGTTCAGCTATTACGCCACCTCTTTCCGTTCAACCATCGTTGGCACCTGCATTAGTTCCTCACACAGTGAGCGGTAATGAATCATTGCCGTTCGCAGATCTTCCGTACTTGCTCCGTCTTTCCCAACCCGCAGCGCAATCTCATGCGCGGACCGGTAGTTGTCAACGACTCGGGGATGGTCGACCGAAATGTCGGCCGCCCGTTGATCGAAATCGGATACGGGATACCCACGAGTTTTCATTAGAGACGAGACCAAGTCATCGGCTTCCGCGACTGCACCCCTTGGGGAGTCGACAAAACGAGACTGGACGGACTCCCACTGTTTCGAAAAACGTTCACGCTCCATGGGATCAAGATCGCGAATGTTGAGCTTTTCAACCCGCTCCTGGCGATCCGCTAATTTCGCTTCTGCTTTTCGTTCGGACCCATGCTTCTGCACCGCCCGCTCGTATTCGGGTCCAAACTTTTGCCGTAGATCTGCAGTCGTACTCCTGCGTTTTCGTACGTACAGCCAGGCAAGCGCTGCGATGATCAGAATCACCACGGCACCCAGCATAATGAACTTCGGATCCATCAGATTTAGATTCATTGAAACCTCCCTACATCAAGAATGTCTACAAAAGCAAATTTGTTCACAGTTTGCTGCGCGAGCAGAAACCTTGAGAATGGCCAGTATCAAAGTTTAGGCCACGAAAAACTGATCAGAATTGATCGTCTTGTAAATCAGTTCTGTGTGGCCGAACCGAAAGTGTGTCCACCCAGTGTTGTTCGGGAGTGCTATCCAGCCGTTACCGAGGTATCCGTAAACCTGAAGGCTGACTCGACCAGAGATTCTGGGCTACCGATGCCTTGACCAATTAACCGCCGCTAGCACTCGATCACTAGGATTTTGGTTTGCGGCTCACTGACATGCACACGGAATCCCCGAGCAAGTGGGGGGCAATCTCGGGGTCTGCAAGTCTGGTCAGCTTGGCGAAGGGTCAGCGTCAGGCGGTGCCCCGGGGGGCCAGCACCACCTGCCCGGGAGTTGGGACCGGCAAAGAGGGGGGAGGTGTCGAAGGCCTTCATTCACGCTGCCGCAACGACTTGAAGAATGCCGTCCGCGTGTTGTTGATAGGCTTGAACGAGGATTCGACGCCACCACTGAGGAATTTTGTGCCTGGCAATCTGATCGACGTCAGCGCCGTGCAGGCAGAAACGAATTTTCCGGAAGCGGCTGTTAGCCATTCAGAAACTGGGTTGTTTTTTATGCGAGACCGCGTGGACTACCCCGTAGTTTCAAATTCAAAAAAGGGTTTTTTGGATCTAGCTCGGGAGCAAGACCGTCCCATCTCGCTCACCGATGATTTTGTACGGCGTCCACGTCCTTGTCACCCTTACCCTTGGAAAAGACGGGCCTATCGATCATTCCGCCGATCCGAAAGGGAAACTGCAACTTTCCGTCTTTCAATGTGGCTCCCGACAACCGCGCAATGGTGTTAGTGAAGAAGCTCTCCTTGGTTGTAATCTCCGCCAACCCGCGATAGTTCAACTCGTCAGAGCCTGACACGCTCACACTGCCGGAGCCATCCACATCGACCCCGTAGCCATCAACGTCTATCACCCGGCTCGAAATCCGCTGATCGGCTAGCTCCAGATCGGTGGTGATTAAGTTAAATGCGGAAGGGTCGTTTTTGGCTGGGCCAAGATCGTTGAAGTGCGCCAGCTTCATCAAATTCGCGTTGAGCTTGAGACTCGGCACCTGACCGTTACGCACCGTCATGCGTCCGGTTCCGCGAATTCCTGCCAGAGGGTGCAGCGAATGTGCGATTTCTCCCGCTAACCCTACGGCTCCTTCCATTTTCCCCGTCATCTTTCCGCCGCCGTTTGGGAAAGCCGCCAGGAGCTCGGCCAGATTGATCCCGCTCACTCGCGCATCTGTCTTAAAGCTCGCATTCTTCGCCGACAAGTCAAAGGAGAGTTCACCTGCCGCACTCCCGCCATAGACTTCCGCCTTGATGTCCGTGAAGAAAACGTGCCTCGACTCCAACCGCAGTTTGGAATCCAGATTTCTTGCCTCGACGGCTCCGAAGCGCAGAAGACCTGCCGTGAGGGTGCCCTGGCCGTCCATCGAGGAAGAAGAAGAATTGAGAATTCCGGCAAGGTTCACCTGCTTGAGTTGGCAGAAGATCTCGTGGGCTTCGAAAAATGCGGGACCGGCCTTGTCGGAAGGCAGAAGGTTCGACGCTATCACCACTCCGCGCTTAATTTGCACGCTGGAAATGGGGTCGAGAAGAAACGTATTCGCCGAAACTTTTAATTGAGGATTCTCGAAGTTCCACGGGCCATCGGGGTCCGAAGTAAGGTTCAAAACCGGGTCTTCGAGTACAAGAGACTTGATGATCACCTGCCGGTGCAGGAGCCCTCCGACGCTGAGTTCGGCATCGATCCGCGCCACTTGGATAACATAACCGACGGGAAATATCGGAGGATTTTTCACGCCGATATGCTCAATGTGAATCGTGACAGGAAAGAACGTGAGTGCCAGCCGTCCGATCTCGATCTGCTTTCCAGTTTTTTCCTGGAGATATGAGATCACGTGGGAGCCGTAGCGATCCACGTTAATGAGAGCGGGCACAACAAAAATGAGCGCGAGCAAGAATATCGCCGCGATTCCGACAACGATAAGAGTCGTCCCACGACGGATGAGCATAGCGACCTTTTAGAACACAAATAGAAAGCAAGTCGCTGGAGCGACTGCAATCCCTACGGTGCAGCCTCGCGGGAGGCTGCACCATTGCTGAACAAGTTGCGACAGCAGTTCACGAACAAAGTCTCCGCTGCGCACGTAGTGCACCAGGTTGCTGAATTCCCGATTGCCGAACGGGTAGTAGCCGAGATCCTGGATGCCAGCTCCTCCGTAGCGCAGGCATGGGCCTCCCTGATCTGGTCTTCCGACAGTCCCGGATATCTCTGGAGAAGGAGGGGCTGGTCTCATCGGTCCAGAGCAGGTCTACGATTTCCTCATGCGTCAAAACGGAATATGCGGACGAGCCGCCGCTGCAAATGAGCACGACGAGAAGAAGTCCCACCGCACGGATAGAAAGCAGCCACCAACTCTGGGCTATGGCGCCTCGCGATGAAACCGCGCGCTTGAGCCATGTAGGCCAAGCAACTGCCGGTCTTGGGACAAGTTTCATGATTTTCGTCCACGGAATCCTGGGTTCTCCAACTGGGCGCACAAAATAGCTTGCCTCCATTCGTTTCGAAATTCTGTACAGAATCGCACACTAGCGAACAGGCTTGCACGGGAGAAGGGATGTGAGACACGGAATTGGCTGGGCTAACAGATTGCGAAAGTGGCAGTACGCACGAGATTCATGGCGCATTCAGCTACTGGTGCTTCCCAAGCGAAGCAAGGCCATCACTCCGAGCCGCTCCTGCTTGGTGTTTCAGGGCCGGTGCTGCGTCGGAATTTTGCGCCGGATTTGAAGACAAAAGCCAAACCCGTGTGAGTCTGGCCTGAACCGTGCCCAGTGTGGGGCAGAATAGTAACGCGGTCGTGAGGGTCCGAATGGTCGGTGTGACCGCCGCTAACCCATGACCGCGAGTCGAGCTGTCAGACTTCAAACAGAGTGTCTGTTAACGGTTTCAATAACTGTTCAATTTTATACATTTTCTAAAATAAACCTGGGCGACACTGTCATCTAATCGCGACCAGAAGGCAGTGCCGTGTGAGTCCTACTGAACAGCCCGTTGCGCACAAAGTCCTGCTTGTGGATGACGATGAGCCGTGCGCGCCATGATGAATGCGACACTGGAACGCAAAGGCTTCGCTGTGGTCACTGCCGCCAGCGTGACGGAAGCTCTCTGAGACGAATCGCTACCGAGAGCTTTGACGTGCTCATAACCGACCTGCACATGCCGGATCCTGGTGACGGTTTTAGGGTGGTTACCGCGATGCGACACTCCCAACCCGATGCACTGACCCTGCTGGTCAGCGGCTACCCCGACATACAAAGCGCCATGGCCGCTATCCTTCTCGAAGCGGACGAAATCATCGTGAAACCATTCGATGTAGGCAGACTCGCCGAGCTCGTCCGCGAAAGGATGCTCACCCGCAGACCTGCCACCCGGTTTGAAAAGGAAAGAGTGGGCATGATCCTGCAGCGGTGCGTTACCGGTATTGTCGAAGGGTGGTTGATACGTGCGAAACAAAGCAGTGAACTGAGCCGCCTTCCGCTTGGCGATAACGAGCGAACTGGACATCTTCCCAAGCTGGTAGGAGACCTAGCTCTCCGCCTGAGCAAATCTAGCGGGACGAGCAAGGACAGCGATGCCATTTTTTCCGCGCTGCCGCCGCAGCCCATGGCGAGCTGCGATATCGGCGGGGCTACACCCCGGCAACGCTGGTGCATGAATCGCGAATACTTCAGGTAACCATCTTCGGGACGTTGCAGAGCAATCTGAATTCTTTGGATTTCAGCTTGCTATTACCCGATGTCATGACGATGCGGACGAGGTGGATGCCCAGTTGACACAATCAATGGAGAGCTACATGCACCTGATGCGGACGTCAGCGGCAGCGTAGCTGCTGTTAGCCAAAGGACTCATGTCTACTAGCCAACGCGCAAAGTCGGCACAGCCCGAGATACTTGCTGCAGTGGAATTTGATATGCAGAAAATGCCGGTGCACATTGTCTTGTCCCGCGCGGCGATCAGAGAACGACTTCGAGAACTGGAACACCCATTAGCGACCGTCACCGCGACATCGTCCAGCACGTGCGGGCGAACGGCGGCCGGCGACGAAGTGTTGAAAAATGGTTTTTGGAAGGCGAACCATGCTCCTATCGCTTGATTCGGAACTTCGACGCTCAGTGGTTCTTTGCATTGACGATGACGAGGACGTACTGGAATGCGAGAAATCGTTCCTTGAGAGCGTCGGCTATACCGTTCTAACCGCCACAAGCGGTGGCAAAGGGCTAGAACTAGCTTCCAGGCATTCGGTTGATATTGTAATTGTTGACTACCTCATGCCAGAAATGAACGGGCACGAAGTGGCCATCGAAATAAAGCGACTTAAGCCACAAGCCCCAATCATCATGCTCTCTGCCGCAGTAGATGTTCCTGAACAAGCCTTGAAACTGGTGGACGCGTTCATAGCCAAGGATAGTTTGGCCAGCCAATTGTTGCCCACAATCGCACAATTTGCACGGATGCCAATCGACTCCTCCGCCTTTGTATGATGCTCAGAAATGTTTCCCGCGCCAACTGACTTGGCCCAGAGCTGCTCTGCGATTCGTTAGCGATTATCCGCCCAACGATCGTGTTCATTACATACCTACGTAGTTATGTAATGAACACTCTGTCTGCTGAGGATATCGTGCGCCTCGGCGAGTGTTATATCGTCGGATATTCGGTGGAAGCGGCTGTGGCTTTCGATCTCGTGCGCGCCGATTGTCTTGAAGGGTAGAGCTTTCCCTTTCATGTCCACACTCAGGACAGTCATTTCCCAGTGACCTGGTGCAACTTCTGTCTGCCTAACCTCAAAATTGCCCCCAATAGTCCGCCTCCGAATTTAACATCCATGAGCTGACCACTGATTGCCATCAGTCTCTCCTGTATGGATTCGACCGTCACCTCACCTCACTTTGCATGCTGTGGAGGACCCGGGCTTCAATGGAAGGCGGCTAAAAATTCGAGTTTGGTCTGAAGCCTCTGCAGGCGCTGATCCTCCTTCTGCTGCCGTTTAGCGTTAAGAGGACACCCGTCAATCAGGGCCAGAGAAGGAATCGGAATGCTCGCTCGCGAACAAACCCAAGACCGGCTAAACGACGGACTGCGACCAGCGAAAGCAATTCAGTCGTGATTTCCGGACCTTCGGAGCTGCGTGTTCCGCGAGCCTTCGCAAAGTTCGATACCCAACCGTCACCGCTTCGCCGTCTGCTCCAGCTTAAATTAAGACTGGCTGCATTTCCGAGAGTGCGGCGGCGTCTCCCTTCGCCAGATCACCTGTGATCTGATCTCTGCTGGCCAGAATGTCACGAAGCAAGGGCTGGAGCGCGGGATCTCCCGTGCTGCTCCCAATTTGCTGAGCTTGATCAAAAAACTCTTTCGCGTGCTCCCCCGCCTTCCCGTAGTTTTTTTGCACCACTTCCAGATACATCAGCGTGGCTGCGTCGCGAAGCTGGGATAATTGTTCACTGGACTGACAGGATCCTAATTGTTTTGTCGCGGCAGACAGTTCCTGACGCAAACTCTGGAGTCGGGCATACTGCAGAATGAACCCGGTAAGAAATCCAGCAATCAACAGCACAAACCAGAGGAGGAATTTACTTCGCATTGGATTTTCCTCCTTTTTTCTACGTTCTCCTCTCAAAGACGGACCGGTTCATCCAAAGGAACGGTCGACGGCCGTGGTTCTAAGGGGGGCCGCAATCGGATGTGATGTCCCCCGGGTCGAGAACAAGCCTGGCCCCGACGGCTAGACTCTCTTGAGCGACGGCTGGTGGAGTCTCGTACGACCATCATCATCCCATTTGACGACCGCGTCATCTTCGTTAGTCTGCTCGACCGTGCCGAATTCTCCCGTCGGTTTTCCGAAATTGCCCAAACCCTCCACGCGATCTCCGGGATTCAGTTCCTGGTCGGTGGCAGCGGGCTCGGCGAGCGGTGGCTTCTTGGCACGGTCTGAGTCAGCCGTCGCCCCGCGATGTGACAGGGGTGGCTGAGGAGCTTTACCCAGCTTGGGTATCGGCTTATTGATGACATGGGTCATAATTGTTTCTTCCGAGAGGCCGGAACAAGGTCCTTTGGCGCGATTGATCGTATGCCTCGATAAATACAGTATAGGCTTCGAAAGAATCGTACGACTGGTCCACACTGAACAGTTCTGACAATAATTTGGATAAATGCTACAGCTAAGGCCCCGGTTGCATTGCGATGCAATCACGTGGGCTTTTCGCATCAGTGCGTGGCCAGCGAGCAGTTTGTGATCGACGCTGTGATCAGCAAATCGGGCACTGATTTCAGGGAGACCCCCGAGCACGATCCCAAATCAGAAATCATTTGGACCCCGGCTCGGAATTGTTGATCGCAGGTAAGAATGAAACGATGAGCACTATTGACCAGCCGCCCCCCATGTGAGTTGCTAGGATGTTCTCCGCGGGACATCTTTATGGATTCGCTTCGTATACTGGTCGGAGATGATCATCCGATTGTTCGTTTTGGTTTACGTATGCTTCTAAGTGCCCACCAGGGTTGGGAGGTCTGCGGTGAAGCTTCTGACGGGCGAGAAGCCATAGAGATGTACAAACAACTGAAACCGGACATCGTCATTTTAGACATCTGCATGCCCAAACTGAACGGCGCGGAAGCCGCAGGTCAAATCCTGAAGCTTGACCCAACACAACGAATAATGATTCTGACTGACGTCGAGTCCGAGGAAATGATTTGTCAGTGTTTGTCGATGGGTGTTAGGGGTTGGGTATTGAAGTCCGATGGGCCTAACGATCTGATTGCGGCAGTGGAAGCCTTGCGTTGTAAGGGTACATTCTTCACCTCCCAAGTAGCTGACCTGGTCTCGGACGGGTACCTGAGTACATGGCGGTACTATAAGAACGGAACTATGAAGCCTAGATTGACGCCACGGGAGCGAGAGGTCGTGCAGATGATCGGGGAGGGCGGTACTACGCAGGACGTGGCAACAGTCCTGGGGATATCTGTGAAGACCGCAGAAACTCATCGAAATAACATAATGCGAAAACTCGGATTCCACACGGTAGCCGAACTGGTCTTGTACGCAGTGCGAAACGAAATCGTGCATCTGGCGCGCCCAGTGTCTTTGAGGCAAAATCGTATATTCCCTCCGATGAGAGCCACGCAAGCGCAATCGGCCGCCAACGACTAGGAGCCGTTCGCAAAACCTTGCCATCAGACTGCCGTGACGCTCGTTGCATTTGTACGCAACGAAGTTTAGAGCCGTGCCACCAGCATGACTCATCTACCTTGCGCGATAACCCATCCGACCGGCGAGGGTGCCACTGCCAACCCATGTGGTCCGTACTTAGAAAACGTCGCCGGCTGACGCTGTCCGCAGCCCCTCGGCTTTTCCAACAGGATTGCCTCACGGAATCTCAGAGAGTTTGTTGCAGTGGCCTATTTTTTCTTATTGAAGTGACCCCGACCACAAGAGTACCGCATGGAGCAACTTCAGTTCTGGTTGCACAAAAATACAGTGCTGCGCAAAAGTTAGCCGAAACTCCCGTACTTCTATGTAGGCCTTTACTTCTGCTTCTTTCCGAGCAGGCCGCTGATTGCATTCGCGGGGTTTCCCTTTGTTGCGGCCTTGGCGTCTCCCAACGCACCTTGCGCAATGCCGCCGGCCACACCTTTCGTATCGGGAATAAAGTGTGGATTCGACGTAGTTCCCTCAATCGCGAAGGGGATGCCACCCTTGCCGCTGCCCAGCGTGGCCACCTGGGTCAGTCCGCCGGCGACGCCGCCCTTGAGCTCGGCCAGCATCTTGAAGTTCAGCGCCCCCACCGGACTCACCGTCCCGGCTCCGGTGATGACACCGACCGTCGGAACCGTCAGGTTAATGTTGTCTGCCTTCGTGCCTTCGGGAGCCACACGCGCGTTGAGGCTGGCATTCTGGATCGAAGTGTCCGGGTTGGAAGCGGCCTTCCCAGCAAAGGCCGACAGCGCACCCAATTTTGATCCCAGGTCGAACCCGGTCAGCTTGGTGTTGGCTAGCCGCACCGGCCCAGTAATTACCAGTTTGTCCATAGGCCCTACGATGCCCAGTTCCGGCGACAGCGTCCCGCCCTTCAGCTGCGAGCCTGACGGAAGCACTACGCCCAGCGAAGGCAGCATCGGTTCCAACTCATCTCCCGGCATGTCACGCGCATCCAGCTTCATGTTCAACACCTGAGTGTTGCCCTGCGTTCGGAAGGTTCCCGTCAGGTGCGCCACGGCTTTCCCAATCGAAATGTCTCCTTCCGTCAGCGTTCCTGATTGCTTATCGAGATCGACATCCACAGTGTGCTTGACGACCACTGTCTTCGGAGCGGGCGTGCCCTTCGGCGAAAGCTTCAGTTTCGTGCCGGTAAGTGTGCCGACGGCTTTCGCGTGGCTCCCATCTGAGTTGAGAGTCCCGTCAAGATTCGCCAGCCCCCCAAGTCCGCTCGCGGGATCGATAAATCCTGAGGCCCCAATATCCATGTTGTTCACCTTCACCGCGGCCTCAAACGGGGTCTTGGCGGCGTTTTCGGCGTTGATCGGGCCAGCTTTTCCCGAGATCTTCGCATCCCCTCCCCCCGGCAGCTGAGCCGTGAGTTTGAATGGGAACTGCGAGGTGAAGGAAAAATTCTCGACGCCAATGTTCACCTTGTTATAGACCTGCGGTTGGGCCGAAGAATTCGCTTTCTCTACAATCAATTTTCCATTGTTCACATGCAGATTTGCCGCCGAGAAATTAGACGGAGATGTGCCTCCGAACTTCGGCTCTTCCGGCGTCGTCTTAGCGGCGACCTCGCCGATGCTCGAGAAATTCCATTTCCCGTTGGCAGCTTTCAGCAGCGTGATCTCGGGCTGCTCCAGCTTGAGTTCCGTCACATTGAGTTGTTTCGAGAAGATGAGTGGCATGAGTTCCACGCCAACCTTAAGCGACTTCGCTGTAATGAAGGGCGCCTTGCCGAAGGCGAGGTCGTCCGCGACGGCTATGTTATCGGCCACGACGCTGCGGGAAAGAATTGACAGGCTCAGATTGCCCACTGTCACCTGTCGTCCTAGTGCGCTCGTCAGTTCCGACTCGATCTTGGGACGAAAACTGTTCGCGTTGATCAACAAGGGGAGTACGATCAGGATCACGAAGAGAATAGCGATTGCGATTGCGCCGATTTTAAGGATGCGTTTCATATTTTTAGTTCCTGCCTCTCCTACAATTGGAAACGGATGGGCTTGAAGAGAAAGTCCTGCTCCGAGGAAGATCGGTATAGCAAGCCTCAGCGGGGTTTATTACCGGTCGCTTTCACCTGTAGCATCGAGATTCCAGCAAACTGCGACACCGTCGACATACTTTAATGGTACGACTTGTACCTCATAGCAAGACTGCTCACAATTGCACAGTCTTGCGAATAATAAGGGGACAGCGTGCTCCCGATGGCGACCTAGGCGATGCAGTTTGACGCCGCGCTAAGGCGTCTGCGGAGCCATGACGTTGGCAAACTCGCTCTACGTGTCGCTTCCATACGATCAGGGTGCAGGCCACGCACCTAAGGAACTAGTCATTTATAAAGTGGGCAATATTGGTCAGTTCCTAGCTGTCAGGCGAGGGGTACCTTGTTGGGAGTGGCTCGCCCCAGGAGATTGTTCCCATGTCCAACTACACTTGGCTCTATCACCCGTTCCCACGGGCGCGCAGCGGCTTCCAAGTTGCTGTATCTGCAATGACCCGGTTCTACTTGAGACTAGTAACACTGATGAATACGGGCAGGCTGTTCACGAGGAATGCTACGTACTCAAGGTCTGCTCGAAAGCGGAGGTTCTCAACGACGATGGATCTATGCCGGTCCCAGCAAACAGGCACGCGATCGACCAGCCTGACGAGGGCATGATAGCAGAAGGCTGGGAGTCGCCCATGCCCAGTCAGCCCGCCATGCTTACGACCATGCGCAGGCAGCGGGCGAAGCTCATTCCCCGGTTCAACCGCCCGTGGAAGGTGGACATGGCATTAGTTGTTACCGTCCTCGTGATAGCTTGCTGGATTGCATACAGCGACCGCGACCCGGCTTCGTTCTTGCGATCTTCCGGGCTGCAGAGATCGACTACCATTGAAGAGCAAGTACTCCTCCCATCCCACAGGCCACGTCAAAGGGCAGTTTCGTGTTCCAGTCCGTGTCAGGTTCACTAGAACAGGCACAGCCTGCCACACGTCTCCAGACAGTAGAATTCGCGGAGCATGAAGTTGTTCACATCGGAGATGATGTTACCGTGCGCTATTTCACGCCCAAACCGGCGCCATATGGGGTTCCGGTCGGGCCGTATCAAATCGTTCACATCGGAAAAGATGTGACCGTGCGCTACTTCACGCCAACAAGTCGTCGTGCCAGAAACTAGAATCTGAATCGACGCAACAAAAGCTCGGGCGGCAAGCCGCTTGACAGTCCCGCCTCATAAGACTAGCGTTGTAATTGAGGTGGTTACCACCTTCTCCTCATTTCAGGTTCCCTGAACTAAGTCAGTCCATCTGAAGCTCTCTTTCTTAGCAACCCCAACCTTAAGGAGGTTGCCTATGTTTGCACGCAATGTCTCGATTCATCTGAAGCCCAATACCCTTTCCGATTACACGCGAACTTTTGAGAACGACATCCTTCCTTTGCTTCGGAAACAGAAGGGATTTAAGGACGAAATCACGTTCGCTGGTGCTGGCGGAGTGGATGTGACCGCAATCAGTCTGTGGGAAAACAAAGCCGATGCCGAAACCTACAACACCAATATCTATCCCCAGGTGTTGAAAACGATGGCCAGGTTTATCGAAGGGACGCCCAAGGTTCAGACCTCTGACGTTGTCAACTCGACCTTTCACAACAGCGCCGTTCAAGTAGCAGCGTAGAATTGTGAGCTTTCGCACGGGAAAGGCGGTTAAATCCGCCTTCCCGGTTTTCTTCGTCTTCTCTGGCAAGAACGCTCCCAAGCAGGCGGCGAGCGGGGTTCAAGAATAGCGAAGGCCACGTTGCCTGATCCTAAGTTGCGCATTTTTCAGGGAAGTTCGACCCTGGAGACGGGCCCGCGAATGCTCTTTCAGGTTCTCTGAACTAAGTCAGGTTACCTGAAGTTTTCCTTTCTTAGATCTCAGGAAAGCCGGGACCCTAATGTCTTCGATAGCGATTCTGCGCGAAGTTAAACAACTCTACAACGTGAGTGACCGTTTGGACTCGCTGGCGGACCAACACCCGGTCGTCTCCGCAGCGCTGCTCACCGTCTCCGGAAGCGTTCGTAACACGGCCACGTTGTTGGAGGTGTTGGTTGCGATGAAAATAGCGCCGCTCGCCGGGCTGGATCCAGCAGATGCCTGAATGGTCATCGCTATCCCGGAGTTGCGCTTTGGGATTTAGGCTCGGGAGTTAGTCGTGAAGGACTACATTTAGAAGCGAACTGTGAACTTGCAACCCAGCGCCGGCGTCGTAGTTGATGAAGCCTAACTTTCTGAACCGGTTCATGAAGAAACTGACGCGCGACCGGGTGGTGCCCACCATCTCCGCGAGGGTCTCCTGACTGATCTTTGGAATTACAGTCTCGGGTACGCCATCCTTCCCGAAGTGGGCCAACAGCAGTAGAACCCGAGCGAGCCTCTTTTCGCTGGAATTGAAGAGTTGGTCAACCAAATCTTCTTCGTATCGTATGTTCCGGGCCAGCAGATACGCCACGAACAGATCGGAGAACGTGTGTTCTCGGTGAAGCGCGAGCATCATGGCCTTCTTGTCAATTTGCAGAAGTTCGCAGTCCGTCATCGTGGTTGCGGACCCCATGCGTAACGGCTGTCCGGCCAAAGCACCTTCTCCGAAAAACTCTTCCGTGTTCAATATACCGAGGGTTGCTTCCTTGCCGCTTTCGGACACAACCGTGAGTCTCACCTTTCCCTCCTGAAGATAGAAGACTGCGTCAGCTGCATCCCCCTGGGCGAAGATTGTTTGCTTCTTGGTAAAGGCCACGACTTTCCGACCTTCCCCGATGGTGGCAAGGAATTTCCTTGGGTCGAAATCGCGTTTTTTCTTGGCCGGCTCAGCTGGTGCCATCAATGGCTTCTTTCTTGCGTGGAGCTACACTCCCGAACATTGTGCCAGAATTTAAATCACGAAAACTGTGCTCTTTTGCACAGAATTAGCAAGAATTGCCAACGAGTCGAATGCAACCTGCCGCCCCGCCAACTTGTTGCGAATGAGCAATATTGAGCATTCTTGCAGCCGTAAAACGTTGCACTATTTGACAATGAAAACCAAAGAACTCACTGCGAAACAAATATTATCCGTGCCTTGTCCTACGTGTAGTGTGGCAACAGGAGATGCGTGTGAACTGCATACCGGTGCCCTGCGGACCGAGCCGCACCGAGACCGAAAACTTTCCGCAGCCGAGGCCGTGGAGACCGTCCAGCAAACGAGGACAGCCTTGAAGCCATCGCCGAGAGCCCGGATAAACATGCTCAGGTCAAGCGAGCAATTTTGAACAGACCTCCGAAGGCTCCGGATGAAAGAATTCACGAACGCTGAAGAAATGAAACGTTTGTGTCGTCCAACCGCTACGAGGAGGACCCATGTGGAATCTTTCAAAGAATCGGAGAAATTCGCGGCTGTCGCACTCTCAACTTGAATCATTGGTCTTACAACGCACAGCAGCACTACAGAACCTTTCGCAGCGGCTTCTCAAGGTGCAAGACGAGGAAAGACGGAGGGTGGCGCGTGACTTGCACGACAGCGCTGGCCAAACTCTGACCGCGCTGAAGATGGGTGTTGCTGTCCTTGAGCAGAGACTAAAACAAAACCAATCTACATCCGACGTGCTGTCCGAGATTGCTGCATTAGCTGATCAGGCGTTGCAGGAAATTCGCACCACGTCATACCTGCTGCATCCACCACTGTTGGATGAGGCAGGCTTCAATTCCGCCGCACAATGGTATGTCGACGGTTTCGGGAAGCGAAGCGGGATTAAGGTAAATCTGGATCTCGCGACCAAACGTGAACGATTGCCTATCACGATCGAGACCGCCTTTTTCCGGGTGCTACAGGAGAGCTTGACGAACGTGCATCGCCACTCTGGAGCTTTAGAGGTCAGCATCCGTTTTCAATACCAAGCCGAAACTGTAATGCTTGAGATACGAGATTGCGGACGCGGTATACCAACAGAGCTACTGAATCGACTCCGTGAAGCGAGCTCTGAAACGGGCGTCGGTCTGGCCGGAATGCGCGAGCGCTTGAACGAACTGAACGGTAAGCTTGAAATCGAATCAGATGGTCATGGAACGAGCATGCGGGCCATAGTTCCTCTACCTGCGGTAGCTCGATCTGCCGAGACCAAAGATTGCCGACAGTTTGTTTTGTCCACACACGCCGGGCTGATGGCTGGCAATTTCACCAAAGGCAGATCGGTCTCGGCTTCGGAACAGGTTGCGTCTGGATTTTGATGCACCTCTTGGTCAAGTAATGACTCTTGACACGACTGGGGAATCTCAAATTTCATGGGCATCGCTAAGAACGTTTCATGGTGCGATCCGATGGGCGCACGACCGGAAACGGTAAAATTGAAGTGGACACTGATTCGCGGCAAACGGGTGGCAGTGATCGTAGGTTTGGTCGCGGTTGTTACTGTCGTCGTGGCTGTGGGTGTGATCTGGACTTGCACGGGATGTATCTACGCCGCGATATGGCAAAGATCACGACGAAGAAAATCCCTCTCGGACCGGTCCATACTCCCAGAAGGTTCAGCCTCCCCATTCCCATATTGGAATACGATTACGCTCCCTTACGCGGGCCCCCCTGTTTCCATCTGTGAAAATGACCGTGTAGTCGCCGCCAAGTCAGACACAGAGTTTGGCTCTCTGCAGACCGTTTCTTCCATCATGTAAGTCTCTGCCTCCCTGGGGATGAGCACTCTTGCTCAGACGATTGCCCGTTGGAGCGCTAGCGCTAACGTAGAGGTGTGCTTCCAGCCGAATCGCCGACTGGTTCGAAAATCGCTCGCCGCTTTGCAGGGTGGACCGATGGTGAAGCGAATTCCACCAATCCGGGTCATTTGTTTTTGTCTATTGGTTGCTTGCGGGGCATTGTGCCAGAAATCGGCTGACTTGATTCAGGAGCTACCGTTTGACGGGTCAAATTCACCCAAAGGGCGGGGCGAGGAGATCCCCACCTCGAGAACCCTTCCTGACGCTCCGTCGGTAAGGCCTCCAACACAAGCAGGAATTCCGAACGTTCTTCGCCGAGGCACGTTCGCCTTTGACAGCGGTTGGCGCCAGTGCGCGCGCAATCCGCGAAACAGATCTGGGCCACGTCAAAGCCGCAAGGCAACTCAGCTATACCGGTCGATATAAAGCGAGGTCTATCGAAGATAGGTCCAGCACCTTTTTGGCAAGTACCTGTATCCGTCGGTGCTAAAGCAGAGGCTGCGTTATCATCCTTCGACCAGCAACAGCTTAATGGGCCGGGCCACGTATGCAGCTTCGCGCATCTTTATCGTTCGTGACGACGCTTCCGTGGCTTCGTGCGGTGTGCGGATTGCGACAAGCCCATGACTGCCGGGTGGTCTCGGGGCAGGAGCCAGAAGTATGCACGCTACTGGTGCTGGACGAAGGGCCGAATGCAATTCTCAACTACCTGTATTCCGTCCTGGAGTCTGAAACTCGGCTCGCGGCTGCTGCGCTAGGGCTTGATCCGGGTCTCGGTGATGTTGCACGTTGATACATCGGCACGCGATAGTCTTGCTTGCGACCTCATGGAGCCCGTCCGTCCTCAGGTGGATGCCTATCTATTGGACTGGATCACGCGCCAACCGCTGAGGTGGGAATGGCTCTTCGAGAAGGGAGACGGCAACTGCCGACTATCGGGATCGCTTGCCGTGCGCCTGTCTGAGACGGCCCAACTTGGGGACGGGCCGTTGCTCCAATCGCAGAGTGGGCCGCTCGCGAGTTTTGGTCGACGATACGGAGACCCTACGCTCCATTTACAACGCGGCTGACTCACGCCAACAAACGGCATGCAAAAGGTAGTCGATCATTTCCACCGGCCAAACCCGCGCCACAGCAGCAAAGCGTCTGCCGCCTCTGCGGGACGTTGGTTTCGTTTGACAGGAAATATTGTTTCGAGTGTGACATTACTACGACTCGCGAACACATCGTGGAGATTGCAAAGGTTGGACGGACAGCCAGTCACGCTCCTGGACCAAAAGCCCGCCGCGCGGCAACGCAACGGCGACACGCACTCGCAAGGTCGGCGTGGCAGCCATCAAGCCTGCCAGCATGGCTCGACGAACGAATCTACGCCAACAAGATCCAGCCGCAACTAGCTGGAATCGCAAACCCGGTCATCATGTCCGCCCTCGGCGTGTCTGTCACGTATGCGGTTGCGATCCGCGCGGGCCGACGCCGACCGCATCCGAGACATTGGGAGGCGCTAGCGGAATTGGCAGGCGTTTCGGCAGATGGTCAATGAGCGTGAAATCGCGATTTATCGCCAACGGATTCGCGGCTAAGATGCCATCACTTGCTGCCCGATATATTTTTTGTTTTGAATTGATCCAAATTGACCACCGCTAGGGTCCATATTTCCATACTCTCACCTTCTGATGGAATACAATCGCGAGTATGTCTCGCGGCTGCCGATTCTGGAAAAGCTCGCCCGAGGTGTGTAGTCATGCTTCAAAATATAAAGGTCGCACTTGCGACGTACATCGACAAATACCGAAAGCCAGGACTCCCTGAGCCGGAACTCAGCGGTTTATATGCTCTGCACCCGGAACGAGGCGATCTAGTGAGCACCGTCGAAATGCAATGGCCCGCGGACTGGCAGCACGCCCGCAAAACGGGTGTCTATTTTGTCTTCGCAAAGGATGGGCAGCTCTTGTACGTTGGTAAGGCTTGGCATATCGGTTCACGGTTAGCGGCGTATTTTGATTTTGACGCAGACAAGCGATGCAGGCAAATTGGACGAAAATGGAGTAAAGAGCCTGCGTATGTGGCGACGATAGCGTGCCCTGAAGGCATTAGTTTTGAGGCAGGCGCCTTGGAAGAGTATTTCATTCAGGTGCTCACTCCACGCCCAACGGACAATATTCAAGGATATCAGGGGAAAAATGTGGCCGCGACTGTATGACAGACAAAGCGAAGGTCTACATAGAATCCCGTGATTATAAAGCAGACTACAAAGTGTTCTTCGTAAACGATCGCTACAGAGAGTCGAACACTGCGCTAATTTTCCCCGGTGAACTCGTCAAGAGCGACTACCAGTCAAACATCAAAGTTTTTATCACCGACAAAGAGTTCCAAGCGCAGATCAAAATTATGCGAGAGCACTTCCCGAAGTAAACATTCGCCGCACCGTAGGTAAAGGAAATGGCGAATGCGAAAGTGCCGCATCGGCTCTGGCCGAAGCCGTAACTTCCATCGCGGTATTCTGCAGTGGCGCGCGGACGGCCCCCTTGCTGTTCACGTAGGTGCCCTTATCCGCACACTTCGCGTTGCGAGTCCGAATCGGTAGCCTCGTGATCTTGTCAATCCTCCACTTCTACCTCGTCCATCGATAATTTGTCTCGGCTTCGATATGGCTGATGAGCCTCACTCTGGGGAGTGTCTGTTTCGGAATCTTTGTTCCACTGGCGTCTTGCAAACTGCACACGGTCGTCAGAGGTCGCCTCTCCCTGACTTTCACGTTCAAGTTCGTGAATGCGCTCTGCGTGTTCGTCGTATTCCGCCTTTTCTGCGTCCGAGAAACCTCCAAATTGGGTCGGGAGACGCCATTTTCAACTCCTCCCCCAACGAGGCTATCGGGACCTCAGTCTTTCCTTGCGGTGGAGAACTATAGTCTTGCTGCCATGGCCATACAAGGGAAAACGCAAGTGTGTACGCTAGGGGGTTGTCTTTGGTTCTTCCGGAGGATTATTGTCCTCCAATCATGGCTAAGTCTAATGACGCACCGAAGAACATCGGAGAGTTGATCGACCAGATTGACCGTATCCGCGAAGAACTCCTCGTGATTCAGCACTCTATGGAAAAGATGGAAGCCTCACCACCAACCGAACCACACGAATCCGAAATCAAAGTAGACCATTAACCCGACCAGCGTGCGTAATCCTTAATAGTTGTGTTAACGGGGCTCTACGGGTGGTCTGGAGTAGGCGGTCTTTTGGCGGCGATCACTTGCTGTACATAGCAGTCGGCATGGGCTACTTTCCCATATTCATCCGCGCATATGCCCTTTGTCTCAAGTGTGATGGGCTTGTGGCAGACGCTACAAGTGAGAGGATCATGGTCTGAGGATTTGGCTTTGGCTATTCGGTCAAGAGCCTTCTGGAGCTGATGCAGGGCACCTGGGGTGACATATTCGTGTTCGGTTTCCCGCATTGGGAACCTCTTCTCGGCAAACACAAGTATGTACCATAGCGCACATAAACGTCCATGGGATTTCGCAGTAGGAAGGACGTTGACAATGTCAATGAGACCGGGGAAATACGTCCGTTTCATGCTGTGAGCACTCATCCTACGCGCCGAGATTATTTCAAGACCTGGTTGCTGGATTCCATTCTCATGATTGATTTCCTTCAACATGTTGGTTCTCCTATCCGTCGTTCGCGCTGCGGTCAGCAACTGCAACATGTGAGCGATGCCAAGTCATTCGCGGCGGCAAAGGTTTTAATGCGATCCCATAGTGTGCCGCCCTCGGATGAGGAAAGTGCCGTGATCTTCGTCGAATTTTAGGTTTGTCGTGTTTTCCCTCCTACGTTCACCCAAATTCTGCGAGTGCCAGGAAGATGAGGCTATGAGCAAATGCAAGGTTGCAGGCTGTACGGGGCCAATGAGTGTAATCGGGATATTGCGCCAGTTTAAAGCTGCACTCTCTGTCTTCGGGAACCGTGTTTTGTCGTTGTTGTAAAGCCGCCGATAATGATAGGTTTTCTGTTGCCGTTAGTATGAGATGAACTCATATTGTCTCCCTCTCCCTTCCACTTTGCGCGCCGAGCACCTTACTCGATGGCATTTTTCCAAAAGACTCCTGTCATGATGAAGGCATGCAAGTCTGGTGGAAAACGGACTGTCCAGATTAACGTGAAGACGAGTGGCGAGGACTTTCGCCCCTGTTAGAAGACGGGGCTTAGAAACTCGGGCTGGCGAATTGCCGCGAAGCATCCGGACCGAAAATGAAAAGGAAGTCGAAGCGCAAATAGGGTTTAGAGGCACTCAACCGCCTGAAGTATTTCCACTCCCTAGTGATAAATCATCAGCAGCCCGCCGCAGCCAGCAGACGTCCCACAGCCTCCGACGCTGTGAACGACCTGTCCCGGCACGTACACCTTGCCGTTGGCGATCGTCGGGATCGTGAACTTCACCGCTCCGGGCCCAGTCGTTCCGCTCGTCCACAGCGGCGTCCAAGAAGAGCCGGTTGGGGGATTCTCAAGCATGGTTCCACGCAACGGCCCGTTGCTTAACTTCAGACATCGGCCTACCATTGTGGTGCTCCGAACGCGCTTCCCCCGCAAAGGAGAGAAATGGCCGTCAACATTGGAGACGTATTCAAGCCCGGTGATACAGTCCAAGCCTCCGGGATTTATGAAGTTACCCATGATCCCAATCACGCTCAACAGCACGAAGTGACCTGCGTGTACGGAAAAAAATTCCCCCCATGCCGTGGGTGTGCCCACCCGCGATTCAAGCTCGTCAGGGCCGCGCAGCATATCGAATTACACGATCACTTCAAATCTTAGATCGTCGGCTCTGGACCGCCCACATCGGCGGTCACTACAAACTCGCCGGAGGATGGCTTGCGAAGACAGGAGATCATCAAAATAGAATCCTCCGGCATTTTTTCCTTTATCAAGGCCGCCAGTAATCCGCCTAGCGCCTCGTGATGGTCAGAAGTTATTGAGACATGCATTTTTAGCCATCCTTTCCCCCCAACACAGTTTTCCCTCAGTACCAATAACACACTACTCTTGACTCTAGGAACGAGAAGGGGTAACTTCGTTGGCCAATGGTTCCTGAGTCGGTCCTTGGGAAGCTTGATCGCTCGATCATGCGGACGATTACTTTGAGTCTCTGCGATTGGCTCGGCGGTTCAGCGGCGATCAAGGACAACAGTCAGTCAAAAACGCTTTTTGGGGCCGTTCGGCAGTATAAGACTTCGCAGGATTTGCCTCAGCCAGTCCATCGCTCCGAAGCGTTGATGTAGCCGAGGGGGATAGTGGCCAAGGGGAAGACAAATGCAACCAAGCCACCTTTGGGGTACGGCTCAAGCATATTACCCCGTTCGAGAGTTTGCCCCAAAGTTCCCGTCACAGCAGACGGCACACGATTATGGGCGAAAGTGAAGATCGAACTTCTCTCCTGAACCTTGCATTCATGCGGAGGGTCGAAAGAAACGATCGATGCACATGAAGTCGAATTAGCTCTCACCAGGCTAGCGTAACCGCCGAGAACCGTTATTAAAAGGAGACGTGAGCGCCGGGAAGTCGCTGCCATAAGCGTCCTCTTTCACGCCTAATTGGAAGTCACCGTTTTCTGAAGCCATGTTCGGCGCTTCAATCGGCGACAATTCTTTGTCAGAACGAATGCAACATATATCTCAGCGCGACCGAACAACGAAAGACGCTTTGGGTCCCATGCTTCGGCGTACTCCGCAAAGCACTGATCGCCTGTCAGATCCGCCAAGGAAGTCAGAAGCGTGCGATTCAAGCAATGATACATGGGGTGGCATAAATAGCTCCGGTTCGCATAGAAGCTCCATTTCCTCCGGTAATCCCATCGAGGAAGAAAATGCTTCAGCCCTTCCACCCCTTGCGTAAACAACTTGTAAACCTTTCCATCGCCGGTCTCCACGTAAAGGTCATACAGACCGAGGAGAGAGGTCACAAACCCATCCATGATTCCGGGTGCGGGAAGCCCGGCAACCTCGGCGTACACGACGTGCCCTTCCGCTTCAATTCGCACGCCTCCGCTCGCGCAATCGAGCTCAAACACTCGCGCCGAACCGTTTAGCAATTCAAGAAGACGGGGCCGACGGGTGATTCGCCAACCGCGGACCAAGGCACTAATGACTAGCCCTTGCACATTGCAGGAAACCCAAGGTGCTTTCAATAGAATAGTCCCCTCCTGGAGGTCGAAATTGTGAGGCCATACGGCGGCACCGTCCTCGCGAATGACCGCGTGTTGCTCAAGCCAATTCACTTGATTCAGGAAGATGTCGAGATGCTCTTGATTGCCATTTCTCAGGTAATGGCCAAGATTCCCCAGCCCCCACATCGCAATGAAAGCAGGTCTATAAACTATCCCGGTCGTTCGCCCCCATACCATAGCGATGCCATTAGAATCAAGCCGCATCACGCTTCGGTTAGGTGGCCTTTTCCGGTACTTGAACCAATAATAATGAAGTGATTCCTTGGGACCGGCCTCCGGCACCGTCATCAGCGGGTAAGCGAAACGAAATTCGGCGATTTCTTCATAGAGGGTGCGGAGGGCGTATCTCAGACTCCCATGCATTAAGGTATTCACAGGCACTCGACTCTGCAACTCGGAATTATCAACACGATACCCCCCGTTTACAAGAGACATAAATGCCAGGCGGTGCGGAAGCAGTCTCCCGCGCGGGCTCCCCGCTCGATATTCCCAGCCTATGCTGTGTTGGATACCCGCCGGACCTAGCGCTGTAGCAATTTGCCTCAATGCGAAGAGAGAGTTGGAGTGTTAGTTGGCAGGAAAGTGCCGGTCCTTATCTCACTCCTCGGACCGTCTTACTCAAACCGGCATTCCACACATTGGTCAACTTTAAGACAATCGTTATTCACCCTTTGCATAATCCCCATTGCACCTTTTCATTGCGGCAAGAGACTCATCACAGGGATAGAATTTCATAAACATGCTTCCCAGTACCCTGCAAGACTTAACCCGGAATGATTGGACTCTGATTGAATCGAAGGCCAAGAGGATTGATTTTAGCCTAGGTGAGGAAATCATCAAGGAAGGGGCTCGCATCGACCACCTGTATGTTTTGCGGCACGGAACAGCTTCGGTAGAGCTAGACGGAACGACCTCTCGTGCGGTGATTGCAACGCTTAGACCGGGCGATGTCTGCGGCGAAATGGCCTTTCTTGGTGGCAGTACGGCGACTGCGGCGGTGGTTGCTAAAGATGAAGTTCAAGTTGACGCGATCTGGGCAGGCGACTTACGTCAAATCATCGATACATTCCCCGGCTTTGGTGCGAGGTTCTACCGCTCACTCGCAGCTCTTCTCGCTCAACGGCTGCGTCAGACATCGAAGGAACTGCTGAGAGAGATGACCAACAAGCGGTAGGAGGTCGAAGTGTTCAGGATAGGAGGCGAAGCATGCCCGTACTGCCATCGATCATCCGAGATTTACATCTCAAACCCTAAGCGCATTTGGGAGGCGTTGGCAATCTTGCTCCTGCTTCGCCCCGTCAGATGCCACGATTGCAAGCGCCGCTTCCTTCGCCCCTTGTTCATCGAAACCCCGATTGCGCCCAGCAGGTCAGTGCCGGGTAGAAAATCAGCACGGCCCGCAGACTCAGCCACAAAAGACCGGAAGAGGTCAGCCTAGGGTTGCGACCTCTTCGATGGTATCGCCTCCAAAGGCAAGGTTAACGGCCTGGAAGTATCCCTTTGAGATAGGGTCAGCCGGTCTCATGCGGTAGATGCCTACTCCCACTGCAGCAAGTCTACCCAAGCCTGCACCGCCTGATGAACATTGAGCTCTCCATGGCCCATACCACTAGCCGAGAGCGGCACTGCATTGGCGATGGCAGCGGCAGCGGTTGCCTGATTTACCGAGGGCGAGACCTGCACCAGCAACGCAACTGTGCCCGAAACGAACGGAGCACTGAAAGATGTTCCCCACCCCGCCGAGTACGTTCCGTAAGGATACGTGCTCACAATACCTTCTCCCGGCGCAGCTACCCAAACGTCGGAACCGTAGTCGGAAAAGCTGGAACGCGAATTGGTGTCCGATGTTGAAGCCACACCCATCACGCCGCTGATGCCCGCCGGATATACGATTTCGTTTGCGCCGTTGTTTCCCGCCGAGGCCACGCAGATTATGCCGTGCTTAGTGGCGTAGCTGACGGCCTTTGTCATTTCCTGCGAGGAAGAGGTGAAGCTGAAGCTCATACTGATCACCTTGCTGCCATTCTTCGCGGCATAGTAAGTCGCGCGGATGACGTTCGAAAGATACCCGGTTCCATCCGAGGAAAAGGCGACTAGCGGCATGATCTTGGCCGTCGGTGCGACCAGATGCACAATTCCGGCTGTCATGGTGCCGTGCCCGAAATCGGCGTTTCCGAGACCATCGAGCAGCGCGGCGGAGGACTGATTGAGTACGGCGATGGTGGTCCCATTTAGATATGCGGGGCCTGTTCCATCCAAAAGCGCAGCCGACGACTGATTTAAGGTACCGGTTTCATTTCCACCTGCAGTGTTGTTGACAAAATTGTAACCCGGCACGAGAACAGGGACCAACGCAGGGTGCCCAGTATCGACCCCAGTATCGATCATGGCGACAATGCCGGCGCCGGTGACGTTGAAGCTATCCTGCGCCGGTTGCACGCTCACTATCTGGGCGGCAGGCTGATTCGCGTACCCATCCCACACGGAAGCGCCGTAATACGGCAGTGGGGTTTCGTCCAGGAGGGATTCGGGAACCGGACCAGCCGTTCCTTCGATCAAGCTGACTGGCTGATCGATTTCCGCATCCACAACCCCGAACTGGTTGAGAAGAGACGTCAGGAACAACAGTGGGTCTACCGTATTGTTGACCCTGATCAGAAAAACCTCGCCGGAGGGATCTCCTAGGCTTGATGCCACATGGCACTGCAAGAGGAGGCACGTGGCTTTGACGCCGGTCACTCCTAGACTATGACGAACAACAATCCCGGTTTGCGCCCGGGCGGGCGTGATTGCAACCGCAAGTACAACGAGCGATAGAACCCATCGGTGGAACTTCATGTTTTTGAACTCCTGGTGGAGGGCGTAGCGATTCATTGTTGCTAATTTCAACACCGCGATAGTTTCCTCTCAAGATTACGACTTCCTAATCCAACTGGTTACTTGCGTCATGACGCCAACACCTACATCACTCTATGGCCCGACTGGGTCCCTGCTTCGGGGACGGCAACCACAATGGTTCTGCTTTTGCCCATTCCAAAGACCAGCTGCATTTCCATGCCGGTTTCAAGGCCGAAATCAAACTCGCCGGCCTGGTTTGTCTGTTTGCGAAATAGAGTGTCTCCTTTCGACAAAAGACTGACGGGAACGCCGCCCATTCCCCGGCCTGGATTCACTGAGTCCAGCAGTTGCCCAATCAGCACTATGGATTCTGAACCCGGCGTAGGTTCCATCCGCACGTCGATGCAGACACTACCTGATTTGTAAAGAAGCTGCCTCGCCGTAGCTTTACCGCTCCGCATTCCAGCCACTAGCGGTTGGCGCTCGCTATCGAACTGAAGCGCTGCCAAATCCAGTTTGCCTGAGGGGAACGGAACGACGTTGCGCAAACTGAAGCCAGCCTTGACAGCGCGCAGAGAGGCGTCTGGCGGCTCCATGCGACTCGACTGCCGGATATCTTGCATCACAAACCTCCAGGTATTCATGATTTTCAAACATTCCGGGCAGCCTTCGTCGAGGTGTCGCTGCATCTCCAACGCCGTCGACGAATTCGCCCTCTCCCGAACGAAGTCAACCCAACTCTGTGCGGAAAAGTGTTCCATAACTTTCTCACCTGAACATGGGAGTAACTGCTTCTGGGAATAAGGGTCAGGAAGTGCCCTTGGAAATAGATCTTGGATGAAATAAATATGACTATCTTTGGTAACCGAGAGCCTAGGTTACGATCAGGCTGAACGCAGCCCAGTAATAAGGGTGGGGATAACGCTCCCGAAGATGACACGTGGCCTTTTGGAGGGCCAGAGTTTTGTTAGCACCTTGTGTAAGGTGCCGGTAAAACAAGGTCATAAACTCCAAAGTGCTTCGGTCATGCACATCCCAAAGAGTCAGTAACGCCGCTCTCGCCCCGGCATAGATCAGACCGCGGATAAGCCCAAGCAATTCGTCACCTCCCGCGATTGCGTTCGCTCCGGTAGCACACCCGCTAAGCGTGACCAATTCAGCGGGAAGCTTCATTTGATAGAGGTCCATCAGGCTGAGTACCGAATCGGCCAAACGAATTCCCGAGAACATCGGGCTGTCCTGGCGAAAATATCCATGAGTGGCAATATGTATGAACCGGCAATTGGGTCCTTTCTTTCGCAACACATCGAGAGTGGCGCTTTTCCCGAGAAAGAGATTTGCCTTGGGAACAATCTTGGCAACCTCTTTCGCTTCGTCCCCAATCTGTGGCGCGGCTGCGTCCGGAATTCCCATTACCAGCGCAGGTCCTTGACGGTTAAACGTGCGCGAATGGCCAAAAGCCTGAACCGTAGCGCTCGGTGCATAGGAAACACTAAATTTGTCGATGAGATAATCGCTGCCATCGTACAACGCCTGAAAGGGCAGACGGTGAAGGAACCCATGAGGAACAATGACAAGATGCTTGCCTTGAAGGTGCTTTTCCACTGGAGCGAGCAACTTATCATGCAGGTCTCTTAAGTGCACTTGCGTCGTTCTCAGAAGAGAATCGCTAAATGTGTCTACGTACTCCGATCCCAGGCGGAACTTGCCAAGCTGAAATTGCAGTTTTTCCCACAGCGGAGCCACGAATTGTATTTCGGTTACCGGCACAATTTTAAAGTTCTCTTGAGTGAGGATGACGGCGAGCAAGCGATCCTGTATCTGAAAGTACTCTAGAAGGGTGGAATCCGCGGGCAAGCTCTTGCGGACTTCCGGGATGGTCGCCGGTCTGGACGCAGCAAGTCCAGCGGAGACCGCTTCGGAAACAGGCATCTCGCGCACCAGGCGAAGCAGTTCGTTTTCGCGCCTGCGGATTGCGGTCTGAAGGTCAGCCATTGTTTCGTGAGACGCATCCTGACCTCGAAGCTCTTCCTGTCCGAGCCGGCTGGAATACCAGTTGATCTCCGCACGAAGATCCCTTACTCTGGGCTGAATTCCGTCGTCGGCATGGGCGCTCCGATCGGCTTCCGGCATTGACATCACATCTTGCAAGATCCGTGATTTCGACTCTTCGACGTATTCAAAGGCCTCCTCAAGATTAGAACCATCCGGCTCCGGGTCGAGACACAACTGGATCAAGCTTTCGTAGATTTCAAGTTTGTCCTCCATGAACGAGATCTTCATTTCTTCGTTGCGCAGAGCAGTTCGCGTCTTCTCCAGTAGGCGGCGCGCTTTTTGATAACAACCATAGGCACTCCCATTTGATCCTGCCGCCAAGCAGGCCTGACCCATCAATTGTTGCGCCCGGCACGACAGCAGCGGTAGCTCGACTCTGTCTAGAACCGCAAGCGCTCTCAAACACTGCCGTTGTGCCAAATGTGGCTTTCCTGATAACAAGTAGGACCGGGCCAGCAAAAGTTGGCTCTGGACAATCGTGCTGGGAAGTTTTGCTTTTTGAAAAAACCGCCGGGCGCCGATACACAGCCGCTGTGCTTCGCCCTGACGGTCTTGTTCCATCAAGATTGCAGCCTGGTATAAGTCGATCAGAAATGGCCAGGCGGAGTTTTTCTCCTTTATGAATCTCCGTCGAGCGTTAGCTAACAAGCCTATTGCCAGTTTAGGCTGGTTCTGGCGGGCAGTTGCAAGGGCCAGATTGACCAATGATTTGCCCGCTTCGTAGCCCATCCCAAGTTTTTGAAAAACAGCCGACGCTTCCTGTGCCATTTCCGCGGCCGGAACAATGAGATTCAACTCCAAATATATTTCTGACAGGTCGAGATTGCACAGCGCCACGTGGTATCGATCACTACTTTTTCGGCAAGCCTCGCGCGTCGAGAGCAGCATCCGGATAGCCCGGTAGTGTTCTCCCCGCAGGTAATAAAGCGCCGCAATGTTGTAATCGGCCTGCCCCACCAGTAACCGCAGGGCATACTTCTCGGCGATCTCGCGGGCTTCCTGATAGGCAGCGAGGGCGCCGTGGAAGTCATTCAAGCTAACCAGGCACATCGCGATGTTGTGCAAGACAACACTGATTCCTTCTGGGTCCTTTTCCGCATCGGCCGAGAAGTAGCGGTGGGCACGTCGATAGCATTTCAGGGCTTGCGCAAAGCGGTCCTGGCGATGAAAAATGTTTCCAATATTGACATCAAGTCGCGCCACGCGGCCTCGATCTCCCAGGGTCGCGAGCATTCGGCGTGCCTGTTTCGCATTCGACAGCGCTCGCAGATACTTCCCCGTCAGAATCAGCGGCTGTGTCGAGGCGCTCAGGGTACGCGCAAGTTCGGTACGATTGCGAAGCGCGGCAAAGATCTTACGCGCCTTCTCGTGATGCATAATTGCGGACTTGTTTTGTCCCGAAACATAAAGCGCATTCCCCATGGCTCTCAGACTACGAGCAACGGAAAACCTATCCCGCAATTTAGCCGCAATCGCCATCGCGAGCTGTGCGAGCGCTACAGCGGAAGCGGCGTTAACTTTGGATTGATCCCTTACCAAATCAGAGACCCAACAGACCGTTTCGCGGTTGAGGAACTCTTTGTGCTCAGCAAGGAATGTGGCTTGAGCGGATTTGCGAACCAGTTTAGGAAGTTGGCTAAGCAGCTCATTCAGAGATGAATTGCTGCGGACGGGAGTACCAGTTGTCGGCAAGTTGGCTAGTAACCCAATGTTTCGAGTCGCTCCCTTAATTTCTCCAGGCAGTTTCGCCGGGTAAAACCGATCGAGCCTTGGGCGAGTCTCAGCTCTCTTGCCACTTCTTCATACGGACGCGGGGGCGTCTCAAAAAACAACATCTGAACCAATTGCCGACACCGTGGAGACAGCTCCGACATAGCATCGCGTAACAATTGTTCGCGCTGAACCCGGGCAACTAAGTTCTCGGGTACGTCGATCAATGCCGCCGATGGATCGAAATCGTCAATGCGCTGAACGTTGTGTCGCTGCAGCGTTTGCCTTCGATGAAAGCATCGGTTGCGGGCAACTTGAATCAGCCATGCCGGCAGTGCCTTAGGTTCGCGCAGACGAGGCAACTCCGCCAGCAAATCCATGCAAACGGCTTGAAAAATGTCAGCCGCGTCCTCGGGTGACAAACCGTAGTGAATGGGAATGGAAAAAATCAGGTTTTTGTATCGATCGATCAGATCGGTCCAGGCAGGTTCCGATCCTTTCCGGCACTCTTCAATAAGGTGGGAATCCGAATGTCGTCGCTCGATTTTCTTCTTTCCTCGCTTCGGCGCGGTCGTCACGGTTGCCCACTCGCCGCTGTTCCAGACAAATACAACTCTTGCGAGTTCCAAAGTGTATGGGGGTCGAGTTCCGCAGGCTTGAAATTGCCTAACTGGTCTTTGGCGGCGACTAAAACATCCGGACTGACCAAACTAATGACGGGAAGGTTCTCGGCGATGATTTCCTGCACGCGGTCATATAGCCGCTTTCTGGCCTGCGGTTCCAGAGTCGATAATTGCTTCACCATCAATTGATCAATCTCTGCTTCCCAGTTAGTTGCCGGATGATTTTCTCCGAGGTCCCAAACGTGATCATTGCCTGAGGACAGCCAAACATTCATCTGTGAATTGGGATCGACATCCCCTCCTCCCAGCCCGAGGAGGGCCGCATCGTAGTCATGGCTCTGGAAAATTCGGTCCACAACCGATCGGAACTCCAAGGGCACGACCTCAACCGAGATGCCCACTTCTCTGAGATCTTGCTGGATCATGGTCGCCATCTGTGTGCGCTGGCTGTTTGAGGCGCTGGTGAGAATCGAGAACCTAACTGGCGATCCTGAGGAATCGATCAGGTCGCCACTCTGTGACCAGGAAAATCCCGCTGCTTCCAGAAGCTTTCGGGCCTGATCGATCGAGCGAACGGGGTGAGGAACCGCAGTGTCGATCCAGAAGCTACTGGCAGACGTGACCGGTGTCCAGAGGGGCGTTGCGCGGCCGCGGTAAACCAGTCGAACCATCCCATCTCGGTCCAACGCCATCGAAATTGCTTGCCGGAACTTTACTTGCCGAAACCACCCTTGCTTCCGTGAGATCTCAGAACGAGCGGGGAGGACACTATTCAAGTTGAAGAATAGGAAGTTGTATTCAAGGCTCGGGCCGGCGTCGTATACGTGAAAGGCGTGCTTGGTCTGGTCCTTCTCCAGCGCCGAGTAATCTTCCGCGCTCAATCGATTGAGAACATCCGTATCCCCGGCCTGAAAGCGAATTACTTCTGCGTCGGCGTTCGGCACGAAAAGAAAAGTGATTTGATCGAGGTACGGGAGTCGATGTTTCGCGCGATCCGCTTTCCAGTAATACGGATTCCGTTCCAGGGTAAGATGCTGCCCGGCAACGTATTCCTTTAGCCGAAACGGGCCGAGGCCGGCGACCTTCTCTGGAGACGTTCCTAGGCCCCATGCCTGTGCCAGCTTCCCGTCTTTGTAAGCCTGATCGAGAAGATGTTTGGGAAGGATAGCGATACTGTCGAAAAGTCGTTCGGCGGCCGCGTAGGGCTGGGCTAATTGGAAAACTAGAGCGTCGGAGTCAACCTGATGCACCGTGATAGGCTTACCGCCGACAATCAAGAGGTCCCGTTGCGGAGAATTCACCTTTTCATCGAGGTATACCTGAAAGCTAAAGAGCACATCCTCCACATCCAGAGCATGCCCATCGGAAAACCGCAAACCGTGACGCAACTTGAGAGTATATTGCAACCCGTCACGTGATACCGTCCAGGATTTGGCAATCGCTAATTCGGTATTTTGCGAGAGGCGATTGATATGGATCAAATCGCCCGTCATTTGCGCGATCACTTCGCGCGAAGAAATGTCAATGGAAGTAATAGGATTGAGCGTCTTAGGTTCTGAACGGAGAGAAGCTACCAACCGTCCCCCCGGATGCCCGACGGGATTGTCAGAGATCACTAGTTCTTCATTCGAGGAGTGCGATTGAGCAGATCCAACAGAGGAAAACAGGCAGGCTGATGCGCTCAACAACACTGAGGCGGTGAACCGCGGATAAGTGCGCAGCCACATATGAATGTACCTTCTGTCACGCTGCTCTTGCCTTCCGCCCAGGCTGCAGCTCATTCGCCAGAAGAACGAATCCACAAAATACCGGGACCAACAGTAGTCCCGGAATCAACATCCACCAATACGTAGCTAATACTGAATACTTCTGAAGCGTTGACAACATATTACCCCAGGTCGGCGTTGGTTCAGCCACCCCCAGACCCAAGAAAGATAACGTCACTTCTGCCAGGACGTACTGAGGTATTAGTAGAACCGCCTGCGTCAGCAAAATGCTATAGGTCTCGGGCAGTATGTGACGGCGCATGATGTAGGTGTCAGATCCACCAAAGAGTCGCGCTGCCAGCACATAGTGACGCTCGCGGCTGCTGAGGACAACGCCACGAATCAAGCGTGCCGGCCGTGCCCAACCCACCAAGCTCATCACTGCTATCAACAGCCAAAAGGCGCCTGTGGCGCTCAGGCTGAGCGGAAGGAAGGCGCGAGCAGCAAACAGGAAGTAAAGCCACGGTAGAGCAAGAAACAGTTCCGCGCCACGCATAATACTCGCGTCAAGCCACCCCCCGAAATATCCTGCGAGTGTGCCTAGCAGTGCGCCAACTGCGAGTGACAGCAAAGTTGCCGTAAGTCCGGCAAGCAAGGAAATCTGCCCACCGCATAAGAAGCGAGAAAATAGATCCCGTCCATAGGAATCCGTACCCATCAGGAAAATCTTAGTTTGAGGAGCCACTCCAAACAAATGTAAGTTGGACTTCACAACGCCGAAGACTTCATAGGGTGTTCCTCGCACGAGGTATTGGATCGGGAAACAGTTTAGGTGGTTTTCCCGGTACTCGCCAAACGCACCTGGACGGTCCTCCAGCGCGCACACTGAAGGGTGAAGATGGATCCTGCCCGAGGCATCGGCAAAATGAATAACGCTAGGCGGGGCAAACGCCAACTTCCGGTTTTGTTGAGCAACATCGTACGGGGCCAGGAATCCCGCAAAGACAACGGTCAGGCAAAGGAAAGCCAGAGCGGTAACGAGCAGCGCAGCTATCCTGCTCATCTTCATCCGATGTCCTTTGTTCGGATTCGAGGATCCGTGGCAAACAACAAAACGTCGGCAACAAACATCCCGCCGGCCAGAAACAATGCGGAGAACATTACGGTCCCTATGACCGTATAGACATCGCGCGCCAGTATGGCCTCGAGCAAAAGAGGCCCGAGACCGGGCCAATTCATGACAACTTCGATCAATAACGATGTGCTCAGAAGCGAGCCCAACGAATACCCGAACAGCGAGACAAGCGGCGCCGAGGCGGCGGGAAGAGCATGCCGAAAGAGAAGTCTTGAATAAGGGATCCCATGGGACCGCGCGGCCCGAATATAGGGAGTTTGCAGCGCATCGGTCATTGCCGCGCGAATGTGGCGAAGCAACACGGGCAGACCTCCCAGTACAAGCACCGCAACTGGCGCGATCAAGTGAAAGGCCAAGTCTCTACATTGCGCCACGGAACCTGCGTGTGCCGATTTCAGGGAGAACATTCCGCCTGCCGGAAACCAATGGGTCCGCAAAGCGATCCATAACAATCCCAAAGCCAACAACAGGTCCGGTGTGACCAGCAGGAACGATGTCAGAAAGCTGCAGCCATGGTCGATCCAGCGGTGACGTTCTCCGGCGCTGAACACTCCAATTGGAAGAGCAATCATCCAGCAAAGCAACATTGACAATCCCGTCAGCAGCAACGTGTTGCGTGCGCGCGACCAAATCAACGGTGCGACCGGAGCGTTATACGCGAAAGAAGTCCCCCAGTCCCCGCTCGCGGCGGATTTCAGCCAGGAGAAATAGCGGACAGGAAGCGGTTTGTCCAGTCCGTATTCCCTGTGTAGTCGAGCGACCGCTTCGGGTGAGATTTGCGGATTCAACCGCATCTCATCGAAGAAATCTCCAGGGGCAAGTTGCAAGAAGACAAAAGACAGCATGGAGATTCCCAGCAACAGGAAAATGCTATGAAGGCAACGCCGTGCGAGAAATCTCATGTTCGTTTCTAGGCTCCCGCGCTTGTGCCCAAGGCTGATGGTCCCTGCTGACAGGGCGTTGATACCGTCGCGCTATCACCCTGCGCGCGAGCTGAGAAATCGCTGGAGCTGGTCTCATCCACAATGCGACCCTTATCCATGACGGCGACTCTGTCCGCGAACTGGCTTACTAACCCGAGATTGTGGGAGATGCAGAGGTAGCTCAAGCCGTGAGACTGTTGCAACTCCATTAGGAGGTTCGCGATTTGGTTCTGAATGGAACGATCGAGTCCGACAAAAATCTCATCCATAATTAGCACTTTGGGCTGGAGAACCAGTGCGCGGGCGATGGCGAGCCGTTGTTTTTGTCCCCCGCTAAACTCCGAGGGCTGGCGGTGTGACCATTTTGGCGAGATCCCGACTCGTTCCATCATTGCCGCCGCCAAATCCCAACGCTGTTTCCTAGAGTACTTTCCGCAAAGGACCAGCGGTTCCTCCACGATTTGCATGGCAGACATACGCGGATTCAGCGCGCTGCCGGAATCCTGAAACACAAGCTGGACCTCTTTTCGCGCAGCAATCGCCGATGGCCTGTTGAGCGTCTGAAGGCTCTGGCCGTTTAAAACGATTTCGCCGCGGTCCGGTTGCTCCAGACCGACAAGGCACATTGCGAGGGCCGTCTTACCGCACCCTGATTTTCCGACTAGAGCAAGCGTCGTTCTTTGCTGAAGGGCCAGGTTGACATTTTCGAGCGCACAATGGCGAAGCCGATTGTGCCACCATCGGCCTCGAACAAAGGTCTTGCAGAGGCCACGCGCTTCCAGCGCAAATGTCGGTGCAGAATCCATGGCGGTTCTTAACTTGTAGTTTCGTATTGAAAACAGCGAACGGCGTGAGCCTGAGAAACTTCATGCAGGTCTGGATGCCGCGACTCACAAACCTCCATCCGATGGCCACAACGGCTCGAGAAAGCGCACCCTGGCAATACTTCGGAAGGATCGGGAGCATGACCCGGAATACAAGGCAACCTACGTGAGATGAAGGAACAATCCGTTACAGTATTTGTTCGCTTGCTGCACTCCAAAAGCGCGGTTGTGTATGGATGCTTTGGCCGTTCAAAGATTTCCCGTCGTGGTCCACTTTCGACGATTTCTCCGCCGTACATCACGAGGACCCGGTCGGCCGCCATTAAAGCATCAGGATCGTGGCTGATCAGAAGAAACGCCGTGCCGTATACCTGTCGCAGATGACGGAAGACCGCCAGAATCTCGGCAGTTGTCTCTGAATCAAGCCACGCGGTGGGCTCGTCCGCGATTATCAGACGAGGTTTGCAAATTAGGGCTTGCGCAACCGCGACACGGCGACGTTGTCCTCCACTCAATTGGTGAGGAAATGAGTGATAAATTCGATCGCAATCTTCCAAACCCAAAGACATGAATAGAGCACAGATGTCTTCCCGCATCTGCACTGCCTTCCCGGACTGGTGGGCGCGGAGCATCTCCATCACCTGATTCCCAACGCGCATGACTGGGTTCAGCACGTCAGCGTCCTGGTAAATAATGGAGATTTCTGACCCGCGAATCTCGCGTAGCCTAGCCTCATTCAACCCCAATAAACTGCGGCCGTTGAAAACGATCGAACCCGCTGTAATGCGAGCGTCCGGGGGAAGCGACTGAATCAACGATAGTGCGGTCGTGGTTTTGCCGCAGCCAGATTCTCCCAACAAAGCGACGATCTCGGCGTTAGCGATCGTAAAGCCGACGTGCTTCAATACCTGGGATTCGGGCTCGTGGTTCGAGCAGAAATTGACGGTCAACTCACAAACAGCTAACAGGTTATCGCCGGCAGGGTTCGACAGTGCGGCCCTATCTTGATTGGCGTCCCATACTTTCATCGGTTTGCGGAGCTTGGCAATCAGATGCAGGCTGTCGGGGACTTACACGTTACTGCGAACATCCTTAACGTTTTCTTATCGCAATGCGAACATACCCTCAAGAGTACAACGGTAATGACTTGACCGGCCTCTCCGTTTCACCTGTTCAAAATCCGTAAATCAATCACTTTTGTCGTACGTACTTTGCCCCGGACACCACCTAAACTGTTGACTCTGCTCATCCTGGCTGAGTATCGAAAGGTGGAGCGAGGATTGCTGGATTGGACAGCATGGCAAACCTGACTCTTGCTCCAGAAGACGACGACTTCAAACTCTCTCCTGCACAGAAAGATGGATCCAATGCAACAACCCGGTTAAAGCGATTCCGCCTCGATGTCAATGCCGAGAACATGGAATTCGGGAGCGTTTCTCCCTGGCCGGGTATCGAGCAAACGCCCGGCATCAGCGGCAGTGGAGTCACGCTCCCAGCGGGGAACCGGAAGGGAAAGGAGCGACAATGAACACTTCGGAACTAAGCGTCGTTCCCCTGCAACAGGCGAGCCTTTGCGTGGATTGCGAGATGATCACCCCTTCACAAACAAATTGTCTCGCATGCGGCTCCGTGGCCTTGATGAGCCTGGCCAGAACGCTGAATGGAGGGACATGTAGCAAGCGACCGCGGCGTAATGTCGTGGTTATCAATGACAATTATTTACGGCCCTCGCGCCCACCAGCTTTCAAGAAAGACGTGCCGGTCGCAACACTCAATTGGAAAGTGGGCGCGTATACTTTCGGAGAGTATTGATTTCAGCGCTGATTGGTCCAGGCATGCTCGCTATCCGAACCGGAATTCACTTCTGCAGTTTGTGAACCGGAGCCGAGAAACGGAATGAGGCGAAAATGGCGCTCAAACTCCTGATCGTAGAAGACGACGTGGCTAGTCTAGAGCTGATGGAAGAGGTCTTCGTCTCTCTAAAGGCTGAAGTGCGAGCGGTTAGCGAAAGCAGTAAGGCCGCTGACCTGGTAAATCGCGAACGATTCGATGGAATCTTTTTGGATTTGGAAATGCCTTACATGAACGGCTTCGACCTGGCACGCTGGATCCGCAGCTCGTCCCGAAACCGATCCACCCCAATCGTTACCGTGACGGGGCGAGAAGACCGTCAAACTATGCAGCAGGTGTTTGCCAGCGGAGCAACGTTCTATCTCCAAAAACCAGTGGACCGCCAGAAACTCACCAAGTTGTACCGCACCGTACGCGGATCGCTGCATGAGTCTCGACGAAAGTTCGTTCGGATTCCCATGCATTCGGATGTAATCTGTACGGTTGATTCACAACAACTCAGGGGAGTCTGTTGGAACCTGAGTCAGGGCGGAATTCAGATTGAGGTCGACGGCCTAAGGGTTGGCCAGAACGTGCACCTGTCGTTTCGCCTGCCTTCCACCAACGCGCTTATCGATGCGACCGGAGATGTGATTTGGGTCGTAGAGAAACGCCAGGGAATTCGCTTTGGGCATAGCAAGGGGGAACAAGCAATTCGTGATTTCATTGCTGAACACGAGTCGACCGAAGGAACCGCGATCAAATAAGGGCATGCTGCTTCCTTGTTGTCCTGGCTCGGTTCCCGAAGCTGCCTTCGGTTTGCCGATTAAGACGAACGATTTGTTTCTTGTAATGCACTAGGATCCTGCGCTCTAGCATCAATCGGCTTAGAGACATACCCGCTAAGGCCGCGTTTGAGACCCCTCGCGCGATCTCCTGGCATCGCGTAAGCGGTCGATGCTTTCCCTTTCCTTCTTACCGTCCGTCAAACGTGCTCAATTCGCATCGATAACCTGACGTTTGTGCGCTTTTCGATCGCCGCGGATTCGCTACAGGTGTCATCTGCGGACCGAGACTCTGGTCGAGGGCCTGAGGCAAGTTCACGCTTAAGGTAGTTACGAAGGTGATCTGTCTTGTTCTTACCATAGAGAATTAAAGTTTCATAAGCCTTGGTGTCACTCCGTCCCGGCGTTTTAACTCTTGCGGAGCCGGTTATCACGTCTGAAAAGTCGAGTTCCTATGTCGAAGAAGAGAATTCTAGTCGGTGAAGACGACCGTTCCATCCGATTCGCGCTGAGCGAGTTTCTTCAGTCAAACGACTATCTGGTGACGGAAGCCACTACGTGCGAGGCGATTCGGCAGAACTTTCGAACTTCCACTCCGGATGCGGCCATCCTCGACTATTCCTTGCCGGATGGGACGGCATTGGATCTTCTTCCGTTTCTGAAGCAAACCTATGCCTCCGTGCCGCTAATTCTGCTTACTGGCAACGGAACCATAGAGTTAGCCGTACAGGCAATCAAAGAAGGAGCGGAGCAGTTCCTAACCAAGCCCGTACAGATGTCGGTAATAGGCGTTGTTCTGGAACGCGCGCTCAAGAATCAGCGAAATCATCAAAAGCAGCTTGCGGGCAAGGTAAAAGAAAGACGGGAGAGTGTTGATCCCTTCGTTGGGGTAAGTGCGGCGATTCGACAGGTGGCGGAAGAGGCGGAAAGAGTTTGTGGCAGCCATTGCTCCGTGCTGATTGCTGGAGAAACCGGGTCAGGCAAGGGTGTTCTGGCGCGCTGGCTCCACGATCATAGTCCTCGCGCGGAGGAACCCTTCGTCGACTTAAACTGTGCGGGGTTTGGGCGGGAGCTCCTCGAGAGTGAGCTCTTCGGTCACGAGGCGGGAGCATTCACCGGTGCCGTTGCGCGCAAACTGGGGCTGCTCGAAGTCGCTCAGAAAGGAACTGTCTTTCTGGACGAAATTGGAGATATGGATATCCAGATCCAGCCCAAGTTGCTGAAGATTTTAGAGGAGAAACAATTTCGTCGCTTAGGGGATGTGCAGGAACGTCAACTGGATATTCGACTCATTGCCGCCAGCCATGCCGATCTATCTCAATTGATTCGCGACAAGAAATTCCGCAGCGACCTTTATTTTCGAGTAAGCACGGTCGTCGTTCGCATGCCGGCTTTACGGGAAAGGGCCGACGACATCGCTTTGTTGGCGCAACACTTCTTTCAGCGAATGGCTGTAGACTTAGGGCGAATTCACCTGACTCTTTCAGATCGGACTCTGGAGACGCTGACAACCTACTCCTGGCCCGGGAATATTCGAGAACTGAAGAATGTGATGGAAAGAGCTGTGTTGCTGGCCACAGGAGACACGATTCAGCCACGGGATTTGCGCCTGGACTATGGATCCGGATGTCCTGACCCTGGAGAAGACGAATCCAGGCTTACATTCCGGGAAGTCCAAAAGCTGCATATCCAGAAAGCCCTGACCTCCGAACAATGGAATGTGGCGCGCGCAGCCACGCGACTCGGGATAACCAGAAGTTCTCTCTATAGCAAAATCAAAAGCTTCGGGATAGCTCATCCCAACGGCAACAACTAGGAGCTCAGCGGGAAGAACCGCTGGTCCTTGACTAAGCCGGAACTTCCTCAGTCGCTTTCGCTCCCGCAGTCTGCCCCAATGCAATCGGCACTGGCGGTCGCGCAATATGCCCCGCCGCAAATAGTTCTTCCAGCCTAAGCGCTGGACAAAGAAGATTACATTGTACGAATTCCACCCCCATTTCTTCGAGAAGCACGATGTCCTCCATCAGTTCGACACCTTCGGCTACGACAGCACTGTGTAGCGCATTGCCAAAGGCCACCACCGACTCCACGACGGCGCGCCGTTTTGGGTCATTCCGCAGACCGCGCACAAAGTAGGAATCCAGCTTGAAGTATTCGGGATAGCAATCAACCATCATGCGGTAGTTCGATTGTCCAAGACCTACATCGTCGAGCGCAATACGTATCCCGGCGTTGCGGAGCGCCGCGATCGTGTGCAGAAGTTCCGGAATGTCGCAATTGGGGGCATACTCAACAATCTCTACAGTAAACCGGTCAAGGGACAATGAATGTTTATGAACGCGCCGGCGGAATGCCTCAGCAAATCCGGGCTGCTGCCCCAGCGTTGCGGCGTGGACGTTAACATTGATCCGCAGCTCACGAGGAAGCTTGACCGCCTCTGCGCAGATCGCGGCAAGGCAGCTGTAATCGACCGACCGCTCTTCTTTCTTGCGGTGCACATAGTCAAACAACATCGGCGCCGACTCGAAATGCGTGCCGCGTGGCCCACGAATCAAGGCCTCCACGCTGTGGAGCTGATTGCCGCCTTCGGCGATACGATAAATGGGCTGAAAGCGAACCGAGAGCTGGTCCGGGTCTAGAATCGTCTCAAGCAGGGACTTCCTCATGAGGTCCTCCTGTAAGTACTGAAATGGTTCTCGCCAGGTCCGACAGCCGCATCGGTTTGCGGTGAAATATGTCGACGCCTTGATTTGTAGCTTCTGCTTTGAGCTCCGGCCAGCCGTACGCCGTCAGCACAACTACGCGAGTCGGCAACGTAGTATCACGGACGAACTTGACCAGATCCAGCCCACCAAAGCTCAGCTGGCTCAGGCGCAAATCCGTGATGAGAACTGAATATTGAAAATGAGCCAGCAGTGTTTGCGCCTCTTCGATTTCTCCGGCACAGTCCACGGTATATCCAAGGCCAGAAAGATATTCCTGATAGGCACTTACTAACTGCTCATCATCATCGACAATAAGTAGTCTTTCTTTCATGCTCTGAAGTAGGCATTTGCGCGGCCAAACGCGACCGCCCGGAAGTTATTGACAGCAATGAAGCGCTGGGGTTAGAGATGGCAACTTGTATGAACTCTCGACAAGTTTGCGGAATGTGAACATATACCAATGTGCTCACCGTCAAGCAGCAATGGCCGATTTTCATCGGACTTAGGGTTTGCCGGATTACATACGTAATTTGACGATTAGTTTGTCCAGCCGCTACCGTTATAGGAATGCTCCAAAGATCGTGTGAAATCAAAAGGCTACAAACATGACCGCCACGCCTGCTACCAAATTGGAACTAAGCGCTGAGCAGTCGCCGCAGACTTCTTTTGTGCTATCGGCACAAAAAGCGGAACTAATTGGCGAACTCGCCCAGGCCATGGCAAACCACTTCAATAACGTCATGATGGCGGTTACCGGTTATGCCGAACTGGAGTTGAAGAAAGCCAACACCGCAAATCAGCGCGCTCTCGAGCAGGTTCTTGCGAACGCGACGCATGCTACCTCCCTGATTCAGTTATTATTGGACTTCAGCCGTAAGCGCGCTTCGTCCCCGCAACTCATCGACCTAAACGCGGTGATACGTGAGATGAGCGACTTATTGGACGCACTGCTGTGCGAGCAAATGAAGCTTTCGCTGAAGCTTGATGCCGCACCCTCAACTGTTTATGCGGACAGAAGCGATGTTCAGCATGCCCTGCTTGCTGTGTTCGTGGCTGCGCGCAATACTCTAGGCTCCGGACCATTAATAGTTTCGACTTCATCGTCAACGATCAATCAAGAATTCATCGGAGCCGAGCGGGCGGAGCCTGGCGAGTACGTAGTTTTTAGCGTGGAAGGCAATTCTTCCGTCAACGACCCGTCGACTAATCATCGCAAGGCTGACCAACCGGAAGCATCGCTTGAGCCTGTCCGGGCGGTGGTCCAAGAATTGGGTGGACTAGTGCGTTTTGTTAGCGAACCCGGCACGAGCAATTTCCGATTGTTTTTTCCAGCCTCAGGAACACAATCAATTGTCGAGCCAATTCCAACGGGTCCAAGGATTCCAGCGACGGCTCGAACTATTCTTGTAGTTGAGGATGATGACGCGGTTCGCCTGCCGGCCGCCGAGTTTCTCAAGATGGAAGGTTTCAAAGTACTTCAGGCGCGAACAGGCAGCGAAGCGCTCAGCGTGGTGGAGCAAAGCCGTTCAGCGGTGGATATTTTGATCGCAGATATCTGCATGCCGAAGATGAGCGGCCATGAAGTCGCAACCCAATTGCTAGAGCAACATCCCGACCTGAAGGTCATCTACATGTCGGGCGACCCAGGCAGATCGAGTTTCGTGGGAACGCGTGCTACTTCGCAGGATATGACTTTACGAAAACCATTTCGTCTTAACGTGCTGAGGGACAAGATTCACGATCTGCTGGGGGAGTGAGTGTTCACGAGCGTTTCTCCGGAAGATCGTTGCCGCCTTAGGCAGGATCGGGTTGTCAAGACATGGCGAAGGTTCGAGGCGCACGCAAGCGGGGCCGGGCGGAAAGCTCACCCACAAAAGAGGATGCTCGCTATCGCGCGCTGCTGGAGTCGGCTCTCGATTGCATCATCTGGACGGATGCGCATGGCAGAATCGTAGAGTTCAATCCGGCGGCCGAACGAACCTTTCGTATTTCCCGAGCTGCAGCTCTCGGCAGGGATTTGTCCGAAACCATCCTTCCTCCTGCTTTACGTCCTCACCTGCGAAGTGAACTCTTCGCTTCCGTGGCTTCCAGCGGCGTGGAACTGGTCGGAAGCCGGCTGGAGACGAAGGTGATCCGGGCCGGCACCGAGGAATTCGCCGCTGAACTTACCGTAACCAGCGCAGTTTTTGAAGCGAGCACGATCTTCATCGTGTACGTGCGTGATCTCACCGCCCGCCGTCTCGCCGAGGAAGCCCTGGTCCGGCTCGCGGCCATTGTTGAATCGTGCCAGGACGCGATTGTCGGGACCGACCTGAATTGCCGGATCACGAGTTGGAACAACGGTGCGGAATTGATGTATGGCTACACTGCAGCGGAAGTAATGGGCAACAACGTCGCAATCATCGCGCCTCCCGATCGCGTCGAGGAACCCCTCATCATCCAGGAGAAACTAAAGGCTGGGGTTCCGCTAAAGAGTTTTGAGACGATAAGAGTGGCCAAGGACGGCCATCGCCTCGATGTATCGATGCGTATTTCCCCTGTCTTTGATTCAGACGGAATCGTAGTGGGCATATCCGCAATTGGGCGTGACATCACCGCTTTCAAACAAACTCAAGACGCTCTCCGGAAAGCGAGTGAAACCAGCATTTATGCGTCGCCGGTCCCGATCATTGCCGTCGATACCGAGCGTCGCATTACGCTGTGGAATCCGGCGGCACAAGCAGTTTTTGGTTGGAGCGAAGAAGAGGTTTTAGGCAAGCTGAATCCCGTGAAGCTGGCAGGGGAGAGCCAACAAGCAATCGCGCTTCACAAGCGCGCCCTTGCGGGTGAGACTCTTACGGGTATCGAATTGCACGGCCGCAAACGAGATGAGACGCCTGTCACCCTAAGCCTTTCTGCAACCCCGGTCTGGGATGAGAGCCATAAAATAAGGGGCATTATCGGCTTCCTTACGGACATAACCGAGAGTAAGCGGTCAGAAGAAGCGCTTCGCAGCGCCGAGCAAAAGTACAGGAATATTTTCGAGAACGCGATCGAAGGCATCTATCAGGCAACTCCGCAGGGCCGCTATATTTCGGCGAACCCGGCTCTGGCGCGAATGTTCGGCTTCGCTTCCCCGAACGAACTGATGGAGTTGCGCACGGACTTGAGGAATCAGCAATACGTGCTCTCCGAGATGCACGAAGAGTTTGTCAGCCTGATGCGGCGAGAGAGCATTGTCCAGAACTTTGAATACCAGGCCCGGCGCAAAGATGGCAAAGTAATCTGGGTTACGGAGAACGCCCACGCGGTGCGCGATGAACAAGGACGACTTCTTCACTTCGAAGGAACTGTCGAAGACATCACGGAGCAGCGTGAACTCGAACAACAATTGCGGCAGATGCAGAAAATGGAGGCGGTTAGCCGATTGGCGGGAGGCGTTGCGCACGATTTCAACAATGTCCTCATGGCGATCAGCAGCTATGCCGAACTACTGCAGCTAAAACTCTCGGAGAACGACGTTGCGAGAAAGTACCTCGATGAAATCGGCAAAGCCATCGATCGCGCCGCTTCGTTGACCAAGGGATTGCTAACGTTCAGCCGCAAGCAGGTACTTTCTCCCAAAGTGTTCGACTTGAATACTCTGATTGCCGAGCAAATTAAATTGCTCAAACGCTTAGTCTCGGAGAACATCGACTTAAGTTTCTCTCCCGCTTCCGTGCAAACGTTTGTGAAAGCCGACGCGACCCAGGTGGAGCAAGTGGTGATGAACCTGGTCATCAATGCACGCGATGCCATGCCAGATGGTGGTCGAATTCTGATCGAAACCCAGGCCTGCGACCCAGGTTCCAATGGTGCCGGATCGCCGGTCGAAGCCGCGACACACGTGATGATTGCAGTAACCGATTCCGGCTGCGGTATGGACCAAGCCACGCAGTCTCAGATTTTCGAGCCATTTTTCACCACCAAACAAGCGGGAAAAGGAACCGGACTCGGCCTGGCTATCGTTCTCGACATCGTGAAACAGAGTGGTGGCAAGATTGATGTTCAGAGCGAAGTCGGACACGGCACGACCTTCCGAATCTTCTTGCCGCGTGTTGCCGCAGAGGACCGCCGAGTGGCCGAGGAACGCGTCGAATCGTTTTCTCCCGCCACAGAAACAATCCTCCTGGTTGAGGACGAAGATACGGTACGTGAATCCATCGCGGAATACCTTCAGCAGAGCGGATACCGTGTATTGAAAGCCAATGGGGGACCTCAGGCATTGTCAATCGTTGAGAAATTCGAAGC
>Ga0070765_100000122_pt1 | contig 48929 bp, 41 predicted proteins | sample HubBroMetageWFT5_FD_71516 | JGI IMG/M metagenome (GOLD analysis project Ga0070765, IMG submission 71516) | Warmed and freeze-thawed soil microbial communities from the Hubbard Brook experimental Forest, New Hampshire - Hubbard Brook CCASE Soil... | ecosystem: Environmental > Terrestrial > Soil...
CGGCCGTGAAGCTTGCCGAGCCTAAGCGGACGAAGCTGGAGCCCCTCCGCGGAGCGCAAGCGTACACTTCCTGCAAAGGCGACGATACCAGAAACGGCGAGCAAGAAGGTCCCCTGCCACCATCCTCTGTAAATTGCTTCGGCCCCGGTAGCTACTCCAATCAGTGCAACCGTCGGAGACATCGTGCTCCAGAACGTAAGGCGTACGATATCGGAAAACCTCCATTTCAGTCGCAAGATGTCCCTACCGCTGCAATAAGCTATCGATTGTGAGATACCGATGCTCAAGATTGGGGGTATCCAGAAGAGAAGCAATCGGGATGGCGAGGCAAAGAAGTCTGTGCTCTGCAAATCCCATCCCGCCCACCAGAGAGCGACCACGATCAGCCGCACGGCCCGAGCAGTACGACGTGAATTCAGCCATAAATTTGCTACATTTGTTGGGTCCGCCCGAAGAGACGAATATCGAGCCCAGAGCGTGAAAGCAACCGGTGAGATTAGGATCAAAGCGAGCCCAGCCCGAAGCAGAGCCTTAGCCGACGCACCCGGCATCTGAACACTTGTCATCACCGACGCCTCTGCCTATTTCTTCCGCTCTACTAAATATCGAGCCAACTCTTTCAGGCGTTCCGCTCGCTCACCGAAGCTTTTCAACTCCGAAAACGCCGCGCTCACGAGCGAATCCGCCTTGCGCTCGGACTCTTCAATTCCAAACAGCGCCGGATAGGTCACCTTCTGTGCGGCCGTATCTTTACCTGCTGTTTTTCCAAGTTGTTCGGAAGTCTGGGTTACGTCGAGCACATCATCCACAATTTGAAACGCTAGTCCGATCGACTGCCCGAACGCCCGCAACTTCTCGACTTCACCGTCCTTCGCTCCGGCATAAAGCCCACCACTGACTAGGCTCGCCGTGATGAGCGCGGCAGTCTTCGCGCGGTGGATATACTCCAGCATCTCCACAGTGGGAGTAGTCTGCTCGGCTTCCAGATCCACGACCTGTCCGCCGATCATGCCATCGAGAGTGCCGGTGCCGCGGGCGATCTCTTCGATAATCTGAACCCGCGCCTCGGCCGGACATTCCAGGCGCGCGAGAACTTCATAGGCTTGCGTCTGCAATGCGTCTCCCGCCAGAATGGCGAGAGCTTCCCCGAACACCTTGTGGCAAGTCGGACGCCCGCGACGCAAGTCGTCGTTATCGAGTGCCGGCAGGTCGTCGTGGATGAGCGAGTAGGTGTGCAGCATTTCCAGCGCCGCACCCAGTTCTTCAATCTTTCTGGGTAAAGATCCCGCTATCATGCGGCCGGCCTCGATGCATAACATCGGCCGCAGCCGTTTGCCACCGGCGAACACGCTATGCCGCATGGCCTTGTGAATGGATTCCGGATGCTGGGTTTCCAGCGGAATCAGCCGGTCCAGGGCGGCGTCAGTCAGCGCCTGCCCCTGCTCGAGAGTTTCTTGCAGCATTGAGGAGTGAGTATAACAAGGTGTCTGCGGAAGATGAAAAGGCGAGGACGCCAGCAGGCGTCCTCGCTAGTTGAAGAAGTCGGATGACTCAGGCTGCAACGTGATGTGCCATGGCCACATTCCGCAAGACGGAACTTAAGACATTCGGCACGTCATCGGCGGGACACACGTCACTGGCGCCGGCTTCCAACGCGGCAATCCACAACTCTTCATCCGGCAGGCGATGGGTGCAGACGATCGGCAGCGTGGGAAAATCGCGGCGCAGGTTACGCACGGCGGTCAGACGAGAGAATTCCATATCGAGAATCACCGCCTCGGGACGGGTCCTCGCGATTCGCTCGCGCAGTTCGCCCTCGGACTGAGTGACCTGCACAGACTTGAAGTGAGAAGAAAGCCCGCCCGCCAGCGACTGAGCGAGTTTGGGATCGCTTTCAAGGACGACCACACTGAAGCCCATAGATCCTCCTGACTTATAACCGTCAGTATCGGCGGCCTAGGGCTGCGGGGAAGGGGTACGAAAACCACTACTCCACAGACATTACATCTCAGAGCACAGCAACGAAACGCGGCCACCTACCTGCGGGCGGTCGCCTTTTCCGTCGACGGCTCAAACGACTCAGCTTGGAGCTTCCCGTTCTTCTTCAGCAGGATCTCCACCTTGCCTTCGGCCTGTTCCAACTCCTTCCGGCAAGTGGACGAGAGATGCATGCCTTCTTCAAACAGGGTGAGAGACTTCTCAAGAGGTACGTCTCCCTTTTCGAGTTCCTGGACAATCTTTTCCAGTCGCTGAAGGCATTCTTCAAACTTAGCCAACGGCTTTCGCTCCTTTGATATTGATGCTCCTAATTGCGAGGAGTGTCCAGTGTTTTTTTGTAAACCGCTGTTGAAATCAGTTTGTTCTTCTCCACAAAGGGAATTCTATAGAATAGCGGGATTATTAGTTCCCAGCGCCTCGAGGACATCCACCGCCGAGCTGTACCGCCCCTGTGGTGCGCTGATTTGCGCGCCCTGCACAGTCTGCCGAACTGCGATCAGCATCTCGCGGGCAATGGCCACGCCCTCAGCCCGGGCCGCGTCCGGCGTCTGCGCCTTTGCCATGCGTTCCAGAATCGAGTCTGGGACCGAAACCCGGAGCTCATTTTTCATGAACTCGGCATTGCGCACGCTGACCAGCGGCCAGATCCCGGCTATCACGGGGATGCGGCAATGTTCGATCCTCCGCAGAAAGTTTTCCAGCAGGCGTAGGTCAAAAACCGGCTGCGTCACCGCATACTCAGCTCCGGCCTGCACTTTGAACTCAAATCGCCGGACTTCTTCATCCAGGTCAGTAAGACCGGGATTCGCTCCCACCCCGATGACAAAGCCGGTACCCGCACCGATCGGGTTTCCGCCAAGGTCCAGCCCCCGGTTCAAGTTGTGGACGATGTTAACCAGGCCGATGGCATCCACATCAAAGACCGCTGTGGCATCCGGATAATTCCCCATCTTGGGAGGATCGCCGGTGATGCAGATCAGGTTCTTTATCCCCACTGCGGCTGCTCCCAGAAGATCACTCTGAATGCACAGCACGTTGCGATCGCGGCAGGTATAGTGAAGAATCGCTTCGATACCCGCTTCCCTCTGGACCAGCAGAGAAAGCGCCTGATTACTCATGCGCGCCGAAGCTCGCGGGCTATCTGGAATGTTGACCGCGTCCACTCCTACCGATTTCAGAAAACGTGAGCCGTCCAACTCCTTGCCAATGTCGGTTCCCTTGGGAGGAACCACCTCGACCATCGTGACGAACTCTCCGCGGGCCAGCTTTGACCCCAGAAGCGATCGTTCCGCTAAAGGCTGCGTGGGCCCAGCCTTTGGTGTGGCCGAGTTCGCAGCCTGGGCCGAGGCCGCCTTCCCCCTGGCCTCTCCAACTCGCAAGGCGGATTTCATCACGCGAATGTGGTCGGGAGTAGTTCCACAGCATCCGCCTACGATCCGCGCCCCAGCCGCTATGAACTTCCGCGCATAGCTGGCCATGTACTCCGGGGAACACAGATAGATGTTTCTGCCTTCGACCGAGCGCGGGATGCCTGCGTTCGGCTGCGCCGACAGCGGTAGGGAAGTGACGGCTCGCACCCGCTCGATGGCGTCCAGCATGGCGACAGGACCTACGCTGCAGTTGCAACCAATGACGTCCGCGCCCCACTCTTCGAGTCGAGGCGCAAAGGTCTCCGGGTTCGAACCATCCAGGCAATTGCCGTCTTCGTCGATCGTAACCTGCACGACCAGAGGCAATTTTGCCCCTATGTCTTTGGCGGCCAGCATGGCCTGATGGACTTCCTCCAGGTATCCGAAGGTTTCCAGCATAAGCAGATCGACGCCGCCCTCCGCCAGTGCCGCAATCTGTTCGCGAAATGCCTGACGGGCCTCCTCGAAGGAGGTTTTTCCCAGAGGCTCGATTCTGGTTCCCAGCGGGCCAACCGATCCCGCCACCCAGACATCGAAGCTCTTGGCGGCTTCGCGGGCAAGCCGCGCTCCGGAATAGTTAATGTCATGCACCTTGTCGGCCATGCTGTGCCGGGCGAGGCGGAAAGCATTAGCTCCGAAAGTGTTGGTTTCAATGATTTCCGCCCCAGCCTGGAGGTAGTTGTGATGAATACCGCGTATCAGGTCGGGCTGGGAAAGATTTAACTCGTCGTAACACCGGTTAATAAACACGCCGTTTGCATAAAGCAGCGTTCCCATAGCTCCATCACACAGAGCGGGGAACTGCTTGATCCGGGTAAGAAGGTCAGACGCCATATACTTAGTCAGAATACAGGATGAGCGCCGGTTCCTGCATGCGGGGCGGAGAGGCGAGGCGTTTCTTCGGCCCGAGATCAGGGGAGTTCCGCCGCTCTGCTATAATCCCGTGTTTCGCACTTAAATCTCTGGTTTTCCTGTAGTTAGGAGCCTCACGTTTGAAGAAATCCGCTCTCTTGCCGGTTGTGCTCGCGGTCGCCAGTTTCAGCTTTGTGTCCTGCGGATCGTCTCCGAATGCGCTGACGACCCGCGTTCTCGCTTCGCAAAGCGTGTCGAGCGCAACGGCGTCTCCCGGGTTGGACCTCATCAATGGGGAAGACGACACGCTGTTGAGGGGGAGTGGAATCAGTGCCGGCGGGTCCCCTGGCCTCATGGCGCTGACGCCTGATCGAAGCATCGTGCTCGCCTTTGATTCCTCGAGCAACAATGTGGAAGTCATCAATTCTGTGAGGCAGAGTCAAGAGGGGAACATACAACTGCCCGGACCAACCACCAGCATGGTCGCCCTGGCGACCGGCAATGCTTATGCGGCCGTGCCCACCGCGCCCATGAACAGCGGACCCTCGCCGGGAGCGGTTGAAGTGATGAATATTGTCTCTGGCGGCATCGCGGCTACGCTTAGCGTTCCCGGTGCGCAAACCGTGGTGTCAAGTCCCGATGGCACCAACCTTCTGGCTTTCAGTAACGACTCCAATGTTGTGACCGTCATCTATCCCCTGCGGGTGAACTTAAGCACTCCGGTCATGGCCACGGTGCCTGGCTTCGATCGACCGGTAAACGCGGTTTTCAGCGCCGATGGCAGCACTGCCTACGTCTTGAACTGCGGTCCGGAGTGCGGAAGCGGCAGCGCCAGCGCCAGTGTGCAAACTCTGAATATTGCAGCCTTAACGGCGGGAACCCCAGTTCCCGTCGATGGCGCGACCATCGGCTGGCTGAGCGGTTCAACCCTGTACGTAGCCGGCACTCCAACGGCATCGGCTAGCAATCCAACGCCCAATAATTCGTGCGCCGGCCAGACCACTGCAGCCACGGTTTGCGGACGTCTTGACGTCATTAACGTCGGTTCGATGACCGTCACCAGCAGCGTCGTGATCACCAACGGCTATCACGACCGCATCGACATGAGCATCAACGGCCAGCTCTTCATCGGCTCCTATACCTGCGCCAACATCGGCAATGTCGACAACCCTCAAGGGGAAGTGCGGGGTTGTCTCTCGATTTACAACACCACCAACGGGGCTATCGTGATTCCTCCCGACAACGGAGACGTCACCGGATTTCAGAGCTTCACCACTCGCGATGTGGAGTACGTTGCCGAAGGCGGCAACTTGCGGGTATACGACACGCTTATCGACAGTTTGCTGCTGGATAACACCAACAACCCGAACCTTCCAGAAACCGGAACCATCGAAATCACCGGCTACATCATCGACGTGAAGGCCATCGATTTCTTCTGATAGCGCCTCCTGACCTGGATTTTCTGACGCCGCTGACGGAACTATCTTGCAGGTTCCAGCACCAGACGATGTGTTCCGGTCGATTCGACTGCTTGAGGCGTGAAGGGCAATGTGAAGGTCGAGCCCTCATACCAGGCCTTCCACTGATCCATGTAGTAAGGGCTCAGGAAGTTTCCGCCTTGCCCGGTCACGGTGTTTAAGGTGGATTGATCGAGGTCCGCAAGATTTGCGGTGAATCGCTCCGAAGGCCCGTGATGGGCTGTCACAGCTTTTACGGTATAGCCGCTGCCGGACTGTTCGCGGATTCCGGGCGCAGCCCAGCGTCCAATCAGAGGAATTTTCCCCAGCACCGGGTGATCAATCTCAACTGCATTCACGCTGCCCCAATGCCACGAAGCCAGATCTTGAGGAGCTGCCGGTCCGTTCACCGCAGCTTCGACAGCAGCGGTCAGCAGCTCATCGTAGTTGGGATATTTTTCCGGCAGCCAGCGCTTGGACTGGTGCAGCAGAACATTCTGCAGCCACACCGTCTGCATCTCCCAGTGGTAGGTCTTCCAGTTCAATGATTGCTCTTGCTGGGTTGGATCTTCCGGCGCAGTTCCCAAACGCGGTCCTAGCAGCAGTCGGGTTAGCTCCTTGGCCGAGCGGACCGCAATCGTGGGTGCTGCCAACGAACCCAGCATACGCCCGTCCCAGTTGCGCATGATATCGGCGGCTTGCTTCGCCCGGGCCGAAGCTTTCGAGGCGTGGTCGATGGCATAAACGAAACGCTCGGCTGCGAACAGATCGTTCTCTGAGTGGATGTCATTCTCTAATGCGAGCATGTCCGCGGCCGCAAACTTCCTCCCCGATTCCAGAACGTGATAAATGCGCTCCGTGCGCCACGGCGCTTCCCACTCCGCGCTGATCGAATTGGGATAACCATCCGGCGTGATGCGACCGTTCGCCGTCGCAATCACTCCCGAAGGAGGGTTGTAGATATTGGGTAGCTTGTCGAAAGGAATGTAGCCCGTCCACTCGTGGGCATTGTCGGCCCCGCTCACCGGCAGACTGCCGTCGCCGGCAGCGCGAATTGGAACTCGGCCCGTGGTTTGGTAACCGATGTTCCCGTCGACGTCGGCGTAAACCACATTCTGTCCCGGCGCATCCAGTTGCGAGAACGCCTTGCGAAACTCCTCCCAGTTCTGCGCCGTATCGACGTCGAAGAACGGCATGCGCAGGCCGTCGTAGAGCGTCCAGCGCAGAGCAATCTGCCGCGTTTCGCCGGGTAACAAATCGGTAACGATTGGGCCGTGCCGCGTGATCTTCACATCCAGCGTTACATCCGGTTTATTCTTGATGCGGATCACCTCGCTACGGTGCTCGGGTTGCTGCCAGCCCTGCGGCGTCTGGTAAGCGCCCTGCGGGTTGAAGTTCTCGATGAAGGCATCTGCCACCGTCGGCCCCACATTGGTGAATCCCCAGGCAAAGCGTTGGTTGTGCCCGACAATCACGTAGGGCATTCCCGGCAGCGTCACTCCTGCCACATCTAGACTCCCAGATTTTAGGTGTGCTTCGTACCACAGGTTGGGCATCTGATGCCCGAGGTGCATATCGTTCGAGAGCAGCGGCTTGCCGGTGACCGTGTGCGCTCCAGACACCACCCAGTCGTTCGATCCATTCACTGCTTCCGGAGCTTGTTGCGCCCAGATTTCCGCCGCTGCACTCCTCTGCTGCGTCACCGAGGTGTCAGGTCCCTCATCATCGTCGTCGTCATCAGAGTCGCCCTGATTCTCCTGATCGTTGAGGTCTGCCCGCATCACGGTAGGCGGGCGATCGTGCCAAGAGCGGTTCACGTATAAATCGGCCGTCAACTCCGGCCCGAGCTTGGCCAGAATCTTCTCGCGGGCGAGAGTGTCCCCAAAGCTGTAGTAGTTGAGATCCTTCACCATCTGGTTCGCGATGACGATGGAGTCCTCCGCCTGCCACGGCTTTGGCCGGTACTTCAAAATTCGGAACTCAATCGGAAGGCTGCTTCCATGGCTCTCGATGAAAGCATTCACCCCGCGCGCGTACGCGTCAAAATAAACGCGGTCCCTGGCACTCGCCGACTGCAGCCCGTTCCCGGCCGCCGCACGCAGCCCAAGGATGCGCTGCTCACGGTCGATCTTGAGAGTGTCTTGGCCGAGGATCTCGGATAGTTCCCCGGCGGCGAAGCGCCGCATGATGTCCATCTGCCACAGCCGGTCTTGCGCCGTGACGTAGCCTTGCGCCAGAAACAAATCTTCCAGAGTCGCGGCCTCGATCGCTGGAACGCCGTGACCGTCTCGCGTTACTTTTACAGGGGCTGAGAGACCCCTCAGCGCGAGGTTCCCGTCAAGCTGGGGCAGGGCAGAGCGGGCGACGAAATAGGCAAAGGCGACCACACCTGCAGCCAGCAGGGCGATCACTAGTAGCAGCCACAGGAGAATGCGTGCTGCGGTGAAACGCCGGGAAGCGGGAGCGCTGGTTACAGTAAGAGTGCTCATGAGCAAGTTGATTCTAGCAGCCGTTTCGAAAGAGCGCGGCTTCCAGACTCTCGGCAGAGCCGGGCCAAATCAACTGAAAATGAATTTCATTTTCAAGATGCCCGATGCTATCCTGACCGTTCATGCTGCAGAAGCGCATCGATGACCAGCCCTCCATCTCGCGCGAGATGGTGCGCGAGGCTCAGGACATCCTTCACCGCCATCTCAAGCGAGTCGGCCTGAAGCAGACAGGCCAGCGCGACACGATTTTGCGCACATTCCTGGAAACCCGCGACCACCTCTCCACTGATGAACTGCACCGCCTGGTGCAGAAGAAGGACGCAGGCATCGGCTACACCACTGTCTACCGCACTCTCAAGCTGCTGGCGGAGTGCGGGCTAGCCAGCGAAGTCGCCTTCCATGATGGCATTGCCCGTTACGAGCACCAATATAACCGGCGCAGCCATCATCACATGGTTTGCACCGAGTGCGGCAGTTCGGTGGAGTTCTTTTCTCACGAAGTCGACCAGTTGGAGCAGGAAATCGGGCGCAGGCATCACTACGCCACGACGCGTCACACCTTCCAGATTTACGGTGTTTGCGAAGACTGCCGCAAGAAGACGGCGCGCCCGATCTAAAGAAACTGGCCTGAAATTGGTGTGAAGGAAATTGGTCTGAAGGAACCCAGGTCAATCTCGTGTCCCGATTGCGCCGCTGAGATGCCCGACACCGCCGCTTACTGCCCCGGTTGCGGTCGTGCTATGCAGCCTGTCGAGCGTGCGCACGGGATGGTGGGCATCCTTCCCGAGACACTGGCGGGCGCCCTGGCTTATTTCTTTCTGCCGGCGATTGTGTTCCTTCTTGTCGAGCCCTACAACAAGAATCGCTTCGTGCGCTTCCATTCCTTTCAGTGTCTGGGATTGTTTCTGGTCGGCGTGGTACTTGGCGCGACGCTCAGGGTTCTGGGATTCATGTTGTTTTTCGTCCCCCTGATTGGCCACGCGCTGGTCTGGCTGGTTTCGATGGTGGTCGCTCTCGCGTTTTTCATGGTCTGGGTCGTGCTCGTTGTAAAAGCGCTGCAGGGCGAGATGTTCAAACTCCCACTGGTGGGCGACTTCGCGGAACAGCAAACTCCTGCGGAATAAGCTCATGTCCGTCGGCCGAAGTAGTTGATTGCTTCCAGTGGGCTTTTCTGGTATTTTGCCGCAACATCGCTCGGGACCGAGCTCGCGCGCTCTAAGAAAAAACTGAGGGGAACCGATGGCATTTTGCAGTATGTGTGGGGCACAAATTGCCGATGGCACGACGGTGTGCGCGGCATGCAGCAGCCGGGCTGCAGTTGCACCGACCGCCTCCGCCTCGGGTCTCGCCGACAATGTTGCCGGAATGCTGGCTTATTTCACCATCATCCCTGCGATCATCTTTCTCGTGCTGGAGCCTTACAACCAAAGCCGCTTCGTCCGCTTCCACGCCTGGCAGTGTGTGTTCTTTAACGTGGCGTGGTGGATTCTGTGGGTCGGACTGCGCATCGTAGTTCATATCCCGCTGCTGGGTTTTCTCACGCTGCTGGTTTGGCCGCTGGTCGGGCTGGGCGGTTTCATCGTCTGGATCATCCTGGTGGTGAAAGCCAACCAGGGACAAGAGTTCAAGCTGCCCGTGATCGGCGACTTGGCGGAGAAACAGGCTGGCTAGGCGCAAGATGTTTGGACCTCGTGCCCTTGACTTTCTCCGGCTAAGCTGTCATTCCTATTAGCTTTTACCAAGCCCGCCGAAATACTCCGGATGCAGCCCTGCGGGCAGCGGGAATTCTTGCACGACTGAGGATATGGATTGAAAGTCAGAGTCTTCTACCACGACAAGTGTTTCGACGGCGCCTGTTCCGCTGCGCTCTTCTCCCGCTTTTATCGCGAGCGCATTCGCGAGGACGCCGACTTCGTCTTCTCTGGCCTCCTGCATCGCGCGGGCGCGCTCTTTGACGAATCCCATTTCGATGGCGACGAAAATGCCATCGTCGACTTCAAGTACTCGAGTTCGCCGAAGATCACATGGTGGTTCGATCATCACGAAAGCGCGTTTCTTTCCCCGGCCGACGCCGCCCACTTTGAGCGCGACGAGAGCAATCGCAAGTTCTACGATCCCGATTTCAAGTCCTGCACAAGCTTTATTGCGATGATCGGGCAACAGCGTTTTGGATTCGATCCCGCCCCCGTGGCCGACCTCGTGCACTGGACCGACGTCATTGACGGCGCTCTCTATCCCGATGCCAAGACGGCGGTTGAGATGCAGGCCCCTGCGATGAAGCTGACCATGGTCATCGAGTCCGCTCCGGATCAGTTCGTCCCGAACCTGATTCCGCTTCTGGCCAGCAAACCCCTCGGCGCCATTCTTGAAGAGCCGTTCGTCGCTCCGCTCCTGCCCCCGCTGCTCCGGCGGCACGAAATCTCGATGGAAATCCTTAAACAGCGCACCGAATGCATCGACGGAACCATTTTCTTCGACGTCACCGATCAAGATCTCGAGGGCTACAACAAGTTCGTTCCCTACTACCTGCATCCGGAATCGATCTATAGCGTGGGACTCAGCAAGAGCAGCTTCCGCGTGAAGGTTTCAGTCGGATCGAATCCCTGGGCCCCCGAAGAACCCGTCGTCAATCTGGCGAAGATTTGCGAGCGCTACGGAGGAGGCGGTCACGCTCGCGTAGGCGCGATCTCGTTCAACGTGAACCAGCACGCCGCCGCGATCAAGGCTTCCCAGGAGATCGTGAACGAGCTTCGCGCCGCGGTTCGCAGCGGAAAAAGCTGAACCTGTTCAAGGGAGATCGTTCCATTATGGGCTTCGCAAGAAAAGAACGGTTCAGGTAGCCGTGGTAGTCTGAGATTGCTTGCGCCGCATGCTATTGCCGGCAACGAAAATCGATTTGCACCGCGCCCAGAAAAACCTGCTGCGCGTAGTTGCTTCCTTCGAATTCACCAAGGGCGTCTTCGTCCTGTTGATCGGGCTGAGCGCCATCCTGCTCGTACACAAAGATGCTTGGGTGATTGCTGAAAGCCTGCTGGCACTGTTCCACGTCAACACCGACCGTCGATGGGCGCAGGACTTCCTCGATTTTGCCGACCGGCTCACCGACGCCCGTTTGTGGGCGGCAGCGCAATTCGCGTTCGCTTATTCTGTCTTGCGCTTTGCCGAGGCCTACGGCCTCTGGAAAGAGCGCACCTGGGCCGAATGGCTTGCCTTCGTCTCGGGAACTCTATTTCTTCCTCTCGAGATCCGCGGGCTCATGCGGGGCATTACAATTCTCCGTTCGACGGTGTTCGTGGCCAACATTGGGATTGTCCTGTACATGCTTTTCTTGCTGCAGTCGCAACGCAAACGTCGGCGGTCATGCCAACCCGTTGCGCCCGAAAGCCTTGACCGGAGCTTCGACCAGAGCGGCGACCAGAGCCGCAAGTAGGGTCTAACGACTCTGGCCGCGGGAACTTCATTTGCGTCATAATCTCCAGTGCTGCTACGCCGCGGAGGCCCCAATGCGCATCTCTTTCTACTGTGTGTTGTGCTGCACCCTGATCGTACTGTTGACCCAGGCAATCGCCTTTAGCCAGGACACGAACTTCGCCACGGGTCCGCAGTATCTGATGAATTATGGATCTCCCCTGCTCGCGCATCCGATTTCCACGCCATCACTGTCCCTGGCGAGTCCGCCTCTTGAGGTCGGTGCCAGCGACGCCACCGGCGTTCTAAGCGCTGGCATTGGCGATCAGAACGTACTGCCGCCGAGTCCCGACGCCCTGCCCAAGATAGATTTATTTCCCATCTTCTACGGTGGACCTCCGGTCAGCGAAAATAGCCAGATCAGTTTTTCCTATCCAGCGGAACCATCTTCGTTGCCGTCGGAAATCCCGCCCAGCATCTCGGATAACGGAGTCTCGCAGATGACCACCGCTCGGGAATTACGTGAGCGTGGTTACGGAATTACCTTGGCCGAGGCGGCCGCGAACAGCAAAACTCAAACCAGGCGCGCCAATCACATTTACACCAATGACGACATTGCCCGGTTGCACGGCGGCAGCTAGCGAAAATCTCGCCCTAACGGAACGCTAAGGTTCGTAAGGGCTCATGGGGCTCTTCCGGCATAAAGCCCAGCAAGTGACTCCGACGATCACGCCAGATCCGATTCCTATGGCCCAGGGAGTATTCAGCCACGCCGGGATGCTGTCGGGGCCGACAGGCTTAGGTGCTTCCCCGCATCGGTCCTCGTGAGTTGCCTGCCCCCCTTGATATACCGTCACATCCGACAATTCAACGTGCTTTGACCGCCAGGTAGCCGGACCGCTGTAGTGGACCTTGACATCGTTCTGGTGCGCCAATACCAACACTGTTCCGTCGACGTCAGTGACGTCGTAGCGGGCCCACTCTTGCGCCGGCGGACTCACGGTCACACAATTTACCCGCACCCTCATTCCTCGCCAGGTATTCACTTGCAGGCTGCCATGCTCGAGGATGAGTAGGCCTCCTTCGAATTGCACAATGGTCTCCGGCGCAACCGTGACGGTGGATCCATCCGCGTCGATTCTCGCCTTATTTTCCTTCTCGGTCCGCACCGAGTCGTGCATGAAAATTGCCGAGGACGTGGGCGCGGGACTTCCATTCACCCAGGCTCCTCCCTCATTGCGAAGCATCGCCCGAGCCGAGTCTTGGGCCATTAGCGACGTGGGCAGCACGACTACCATCACGCCGCAAACGAGATTGCGCCATTCCAGCAAGATGAACTCCCGCCTTCTCCGCAGTAACCTCTTTCGTCAGAATAACTTGCAGGATGGTTGTCGGCTATTGCCTTGCTTGGTGACCGCAACGGGAAAGGATCGCGGCCATTGGGGTAAGTTCTACACGCGGGCGAAGTCGATAAAGCCGTGCTGCACGTCGGTGCGAATCAGTTTGACCTTGAACTTGTCTCCTACGTCGACGCCCTGCTGCCCCTGCGCGAGCAATCCGTCGACGCGGGGTTGCAGCGCGCGGACAAAAGTTCCCTTGGCGGTTACACCAGTAACGATGGCATCAAAGATGGCGCCGATGCGGTGCTGCAACGCGACTGCGGCCAGCCGCTTAGCCATTTCGCGCTCCACTTTTCGCGCAGCGTCTCCCTTTTCGGTGCAGTTGGCGGCGATCGCGGAAAGTTCGTCGTCCGAGTAGGGATTGGGCTGTCCGGCAAGCACGGACTTTACCAGTCGTTGCGTCACGATGTCAGGGAAGCGCCGGTTGGGCGCGGTCGAGTGCGTGTAATCCTGCACCGCCAGGCCGAAATGTCCCGGCGCGGTCTCGCCCGGCCGCTCGAGGACGTATTCTCCCGGCCCAATCAACTTGATTACGGCCAGCGAAAGATCGGCAAAACGATCCGGATCAGCCGCCTTGCGCTTGATCAGGAAATCGTTGAGCGCTTTGGAATCGGGATCGCCTGGAAGCTTCACGCCATGGCTCGCCGCCAGTTGCACAATACGATCCCAGCGCTGCGGCTGCTTCACAATCCGCCGCAGCGATGAAATTTTCTCCAGCATACGCGCCACTACCCCGTTCGCCGCGATCATGAAGTCTTCAATCAGCTGAGTGGCATGGTTTCTCTGCTCGTTCACGACATCGACCACCTCCGTATCCAGCACCAGAGGATGCAGTTCGTCGGTTTGGAGGTCGAGCGCTCCATTTTCATAGCGCCGTTTCCTGAGCTTCTGAGCCACTTCATCCTGTAACCGCAGTTGCGCCTGCAGATCGCTCGAAGCAGCCACTTTCGGCGGCGCCGCTGCCGTGTTTTCCAGCCACGCTCCCGCCGAATTGTATTGGAGTTGCGCTTGGTTGCGAACCACCGCGCGATACACGTTGCTGGAGGCTACGTGGCCGTCCCCGTCTACCACAAATTCGACGACCACGCTCAAACGGTCCTGATTTTCCAGCAGGGAAGTCTTGCCCGTGGATAGCTCCTCCGGCAACATAGGAAAGTTTCGGATTCCGGTATACACGGTCGTCGTTTCCCTCGCGGCGTGCTGATCAATCGCACTTTGTTTGGCTATAAAGGCGTCCACATCAGCAACGCCGACCAGAACCTTCACATCGCCGTTCGGCAACCGTTCCGCAACCTCGATCTGATCTAGATCTCGCGACGTGTCGTTGTCAATCGACGACCACAGTTGACTTCGCAAGTCGCGTACGCTTCCTCCCGCAGTGATCGCCGGAGGATGGGCGCGCAAGTCCATCAGTTGCTGCTGCACCGCGGGAGGGAAATCTGGGTTAAAGCCGTGCTGTCGCACGACGTCATTTGCAACGGCCTGCAAGTCGATGTGAGCGGAGCTGTTGTTAGGCATGAAGTTTTGTCAGGATTATGAGAACCACGAGAGCGTTCACCCGGAGGCACACAGAAGATCTCTTGTATTGTTCTGCCTTTGTTTCCTCAGTGTCTCGGTGCCTCTGTGGTGAAGAGTTTGCAATGCCGGACTACTCAGTGACCACCGCCTTCACCAGATTCCGCGGACGGTCCACGTTGTATCCTTTTTTCGTCGCCACATGATAAGCGAACAGTTGCAGAGGAATCACCTCAACGATTGGCAGCAGCAATTCAGGCGCTGGCGGAACAAAAAACACATCGTCTGCGACTTCGGCAACCTCCTGGTCGCCCTCGGTCGCTACCGCGACCAGTTGCCCGCGCCGTGACCTGACTTCCTTCATCACATCAAGGGTCCGCTGATACCGCAACACCGAGTCTGGATCGTGTTTATCGTAGGTTGCCAGCACAACGACGGGAAGGTGCTCGTCCACCAGCGCGTTCGGCCCGTGTTTCAGTTCTCCGGCAGGATAGCCTTCCGCGTGAGCATAAGAGGTTTCCTTGAGCTTGAGCGCTCCTTCGCGCGCAATGGCGTAATGCACACCTCGCCCTAGGTACAGAAATTTTTCCGCCTGAAAGTGTCTTTGCCCGAATTGTTCCGCCAGATCGTCCCACACCCGAAGATTCTTCTCAATCGCACCCGGCAGCCTCTGCAGCCGCTGCAGATAAGAGCGCGTGACCTCCGTCGTCATCCGGCCTCGCTTTCGTGCCAGGAACAAAGCCATCAGATAAAGGATCGTAAGCTGGGTGGTGAAACTCTTGGTTGCCGGCACGGCCAACTCCGGCCCTGCTCCCGTAATCAACGCCGCGCTGGCTTCCCGGGGAATCGTAGCGTCAGCCACGTTGGAAACCGCTATGGTCTTCACGCCGCGGGTGAGCGCCTCGCGCTGCGCGGCAATCGTGTCGGCAGTTTCACCGGATTGCGTCACCACCATCACGATCGGATCCACCGCCGCATGCGTCGATCGGTAACAATACTCGCTGGCGTATTCCACGTCCACGGCAACACCCGAAAGGTCCTCGATCATGATTTCGCCCGCCAGTCCAGCATGGCGGCTCGACCCACTGGCGGCGATAATCAATTTCTCGAAGGTGAGCAGCGCACTCTCAATCGCATGCAGTTCCCCAGGAAAGAGAATGTCATCCTTCAGATGCTGCTCGATAGTTTTCGCGATGGCCTGCGGCTGCTGGTAGATTTCCCGGCGCATCGCATGTGAAAAGCCATCGGTGGCGGCGTTGGAGCTGGTGTTGTTTGGATTCATGATTGACTGCGGCGAGAGTAAATCATTTGCCGCGCCCGGAGCAAACCTGTGCAAGGAGGTCCGGGAGCATTCAGAGCCCTTTCCACGCTCCACATTCCAAACAACTTTTACCGCTGCATCCGCTACTAAGTTCCAGTGCTCAGGTTTGAAGAACAGAATCGAGCCAGACTCCGGGCTCCGAATAGGCGGGTTCGGAATAGGAATGTCAGAACGGATCTGACCGAAGCCGTGTGCAACGGGATCTTTGGCCGATCATGGTTCGACGATCGTGGTTTCGACGACCACGGTTTTGAGGACCATGGTTCGACGTTTGACCCGACCGTGGCGCTGCCCACTTTCCAGGCAAGTGCGCCGGTCCAAAGGAAAACACGATGAAAACTCACCCTGCAGTTCGTTTTCTGGTATTCGGTCTTCTGCTGCTGGTCATTCCGGCAGCTCTCTTTTCCACATCTTCAGCGCAGATCGGAATCGGCGTTGGCATCTCGGTTCGCATCGGCCCGCCTGCGCTTCCCGTTTACGAGCAACCCATCTGTCCGGGCGCCGGCTATCTGTGGACGCCCGGTTACTGGGCTTGGGATGATGACGCCGGATACTACTGGGTGCCCGGCACCTGGGTGGTCGCTCCCGTCGGCATGCTTTGGACGCCTGGCTACTGGGGATGGAACGACGGTGTCTATGCCTGGAACGCTGGATACTGGGGCCCGCACATCGGCTTCTATGGCGGCATTAATTACGGATTCGGCTACGGCGGCGAAGGCTTCGTCGGCGGCGAATGGCGCGGCGGCTCTTTCTTCTACAACACCGCCGTGATGCATGTGGACACCGTCCACATCACCAACGTGTACGTTAACAAGACGGTCATCGTCAACAACGAGTCCCATGTCGCCTTCAACGGCGGTGAAGGTGGCGTCGCGGCCCGCCCGACTGCCCGGGAAGAAGAATATTCCCGCGAAAAGCATACGCCTCCGGTCGCAGCACAGGTTCGGCAGCAACATTCCGCCAGTCAGAACAAGGCTCTGTTCGCCTCGAACAATCACGGCGCGCCCGCCGTGGCCGCCACAGCAAAACCTGGCGTATTCAGCGGACGCGGCGTAGTAGCTGCTAAGGCTGCGGGAGCTCCGTACCATGCCCCGGCCATGTCGCCCAAGGAGGCGCGCGCGTCCGCACCCGCCGGCAATCGTTCCACTAGCCCGAAGGCGGCGAAGCCCGCGCGCCGGCCCGCTACTTCGCCCGCTAAAGGCAACGCTTCCAATAGCAGCCGCTCTGAGAACGCGAACAAGGAGAAGGCGGATAGTCCGCATGAGAGTCATCCGGCTAAGCCTTCCACTCCGAGTTCGCATGCCTCGAGCGAGGCGCGTGAACCGAAAAGTGCGGCACCCGGCGAATCGCACGCTGAGGCGCGCCCCACGGCCAGGGAAAGTGCTCCGAAGCCGAGCCACACTACCGCCCCTAAGCCCGAGAGCAAGGCGGCAGCGCCCAGGGAGAGCGCTCCGAAAGAAAGCGCTCCGAAGCCCAGCCACACTGCCGCCCCTAAGCCCGAGAGCAAGGCGGCAGCGCCTAAGGAGAGTGCTCCGAAAGAAAGCGCTCCAAAGGCGAGCCACACTGCCGCTCCGAAGCCCGAGAGCAAGCCGGCAGCGCCCAAGGAGAGCGCCCCGAGAGAGAGCGCACCCAAGCCAAGCCACAGCGCTCCTGCGCCGAAGCCGCAAAAGGCAAGCCCCCCGCCCAAGCTGGCAGGCGAGCCCAAAGAACGCTGAACCGGTTGGTTCGCAAGCGCATTCAGCCAGTGCCGATTCCAGCACTGGCTATTTTTTCTGTCTGTCCGAGGCGGTCATGTGAGTTTGCCGCCGAAGGCGTCACAACGCCGCATTTCAAATCGGGCACCCGCGCAGTGCTGGTTCGCTGAACTAGCGTGAGATAATCAGTTCAGGTCCGCGGCCCCGTAGCTCAGTTGGATAGAGCAGCGGTTTCCTAAACCGTTGGTCGGCGGTTCGACTCCGCCCGGGGCCCCCATCCTTTCAGTCACTTGCACCGTTACTATCGATTGCTACTTCTGGTTCTTGTCCCCCGGCCGCTGCACTGAATCTTGTGCTATAATAACTTTCAACGCTACTGCCACGGTTTGCTCGTGACGCGGTGATCCTGTTGGATCAAGATTCATCTCCGCTTTTCCTGCCCGCCGTTTAATCAGCGTAAATCAAAACCTAAGAGCGGCATGGGAACCCACGGTATGTGTGTAACATCAAGCCCCTCCAGAAAGAACAATTACGGATGACAAGCTTTACCGAATTACCGCTTACTTCTGCTTTGCAGCAGAGGCTGGCGAATGCTCAATTCATTACCCCTACGCCGATTCAGGCGCAGGCGATTCCTTGCGCCCTTGAGGGCAAAGACGTGCTGGCGACGGCGCAGACCGGCACCGGCAAGACTCTCGCATTTCTGATTCCGATTGTCGAAATGCTGCAGCGCGAACCCTCGGAGAGAGTCCGCGTGCTGGTTTTATTGCCCACGCGCGAACTGGCGATCCAGGTGAATGAGGAGTACGAAAAACTACGCGGCCGGCAACTATCCAAAGCGGCGCTGGTAATCGGAGGCGTTTCCGAGAACACACAGATTCAGGCAGTTCGATCCGGCGCCAACCTCGTGGTCGCAACCCCCGGCCGGTTGCAGGATTTCATCACCCGCAAGCTGATCGACCTGCGCGATGTCAAAATCCTGGTGCTCGACGAAGCTGACCGCATGCTCGACATGGGTTTTCTGCCCGCCATCCGTCGCATCCTGGCGATTTTGCCGCAACGCCGGCAAACGCTTTGCTTCTCGGCCACGCTCGAGCAATCCGTCGCCGGCCTGGTCAACGACGCCATGCGCGATCCCGTTCGCGTGGCGATTGGTTCCGTGCTCAAGCCGGTCGAAAGCGTCCGGTTACAAGCCTATGAAGTCCGCCCGGCCGAAAAACCAGACGTGCTGCGGCAACTGCTCTATGCCGAAAAGGGACAGACACTCATCTTTGCGCGCACCAAGCGCGGCACAGAACGGCTGTCGAAGGAACTGGCGCGTGAGGGTTTCTCCGCGACCATGATTCATGGCGATCGTTCCCAGTCGCAGCGCAACGCGGCCCTCGCTGGATTTCAGCAGGGACGCTTTCAGGTGCTGGTTGCCACCGACGTCGCAGCACGCGGTCTGCACATCGATGACGTCGCGCATGTCATCAACTACGACCTGCCCAAGATGGCCGAGGATTTCATCCATCGCGTGGGACGGACCGGCCGCGCCGGATCAGAAGGACTGGCGACGAGTTTAGTGGCGGGCGGCGAGGTGATCGAGCTGCGGCACATCGAGCGCGCGCTGAAGCTGAAAATCGAACGCAAGCAGGTCGATTGGGCCAATGCCGAGCGCTCCGAGCATGTCGTGCAGAACACGCTGGCCAGCCGCACGCTGACCCGGCTGCCCGGCGAAGTATTTGCTTAGAAGTATTTGCGGATAAAGAAACGAAGCAGCTAATTAGAAAGGGCGCGTCGTGAGACGCGCCCTTATTTTGTTGTGATCTCCCGATTTTACGGTTCGGTTTTCTCTGGGCTACGTTCGCGAGGAATGCTGGAAATGTCGCGGTCGTCGTCTCCCATTTGAAACAGGGCAGCTTGCTCGGCCGCGTGCCTTTGCAATTCATCCAAATCCAGTTCGCTGGAAACGCCCGGCGTCCCCGAAGGTTCGTCCTTACGCTGGATGCGGCGTTCGGCCTTGTCGCGCTGTTTTTGCTGGCGCGTGTGTTCTTTCTGGCGTTTGGTAAAGCTCGATCGACCTCGTCCTGGCATACCCAATCTCCAATCGTGAATTTTGGCAACAGCGGCTGGCACTTTGCGCTTCCGTCAAGACATCAGCAACCCGTCCGCGAGGATGGGCGCCGCTACCAGCGAGGTTCCCTAGGCTGGCGCGCGTGACCCTGATAATCGTCGCGGCCGCCGCCGCCCCCACCACCAAAGCGCTGTCCTCCACCGCCCCGGGGCGAAGCGGTCTTCGGTTTCGCTTCGTTGATCTTCAGTGCCCGCCCCGCCAGTTCGGTTCCATTCAACGCCGCGACGGCCTTATCCGCTTCCGCTGGGTTGGTCATTTCGACAAAGGCGAAGCCCCGGGCACGGCCGGTTTCGCGGTCGGTAACGATGCTGACACGCTCCACGGCGCCGTGCGCTTCAAACAAGCTGCGAAGTTCCGGTTCCGTCGTGCTATGGGGTAAGTTGCCGACATAAAGATTCTTCATAGGAGTTCTTCTCTTTCTGCTGCTAGTTCGGTTGCAAACAACGGCTGAGGTGGGGCGATTTCGCGCGCCGAATGCTGCTCGATCGCCTCCGCCCATCGTGAAGGTCTCGGGGTCTCCCGTATCGCGCGCGAACGAGCTTCGCTCACCGAGCGCACGCTGGAAATCTTTCGGCAGGCTTCGAGGATTCCCCAGCGCTGGGATGAACTGCCTGAAGCTTGGGCCAGGAGCGCTGCGACCATCTCCTTGTGCAGCGCATCTGCGTCCGGCTCCGCCGGTGCTTGGTCAGAATGCGGCGCGGCTGCGAGATACTCGGGCCCGCCCACGAAAAATGCAATCCTCTGCGGAGGAACCGCACTCCGCATATCACTGCAGAACTTGTCCCGGCTGTCGGTCTCTCCGGCCACGTTGATCAGCACCAGATTGTACAAGTCGGCTCGCCACCAGCATCGCGCTTCGAGCACATCGGCTGCGCAATCCACCTCGATGCCACGCTGTCTCATCATGTCGGCCCGCAAGTCACGCTTCGTCTGCGAAGTGTCCAGCAGGAGAACGCGCTTCTTTTTCGAGATCGCGAGACTGCCATCGGGAATGGAAAGGGGCAACGCTACGATGGGCGTGCTCATGCCACTTTCTCCTTGAGATTGGCCGCCTTCGCCGGGGCCACCAGGTTTTTCTCAGCCAGGGCCTTCAACATCTTTTCGTTGCTCTGGCGGCGGCTGATTTTCTGCCGGCGCCGCCGGTTGAATCTGGCTTTATCGCCGTTGATTCCAGACATACTGATCTCCTGCCTTTGTGAGCTGATTAAATCCGTCTTCTGCAGATTCCAACTGCCGCGATTCGTCGAATCGGCCGCACCGCACGACCGTTTTCTTCAGTCGATGTTTTGGGATTAAAGGAACTGACTTCCAAACTTCAGGTCCACCACGTTACTCGCCTTTCAGGGAATTCTCAATCGCGAAGGCGTAACGTGCTGTCAGGATGTCTTCGAGGTCAAGGTCTCCAGTATACGCCCCATTCGCAGATATTGCTCAGTTTTGCGGATGGCGAATGCACCGAAGGTCCCGGAAGATTCGCAGCCGGAGCTATCGTACTTTGTTTATCTGTGGGAACCGACCGCCTCGAAAAATGTCGCGAAGCCATGAGGCAAGGCACAGGTGCTTACGGAGTAGAAGGGCTGACGCTGCTGCTGGACCCCGAGCCCTTGCAGAGAAGGACGCAAAGCACAATAACCCCCGCTACTATTCCGCCGCCGACCTCGAGCCATTTTGTATTCAGACCGTCGCCGACACTTCCAGGCCGAGGTGCGGCGCCACAGGCAGTCGTCTCGTCGCGGGTCACCTGCTGCCCCTCGTGCACGACAGAAGACACGGGCGAGCTGCCGCCTTGTGCATGTGTTTTCTGGACGACGCCCCCTTGCGTGAGGTTCACGTCATTCTTGCGAGCGGCAACCTGCACCGTGCCGCTGACGTCGGCCACATCGTATTGCGTACGCTCGCTCGAGACCGGCTCTACCTTGATGCAACTCACATGCACGCTCATCGAAGTCGATGTTCCCACCGACACACTTCCGTGCTCCAGGCTCAGGAAGGTGCCTTGGAACTTCACAACTGACTCTGGCTGAATCGCTACGGACGACCCTTCGGCGTCGATGTTGGCGGAAAATCCCGGCTTGGTCTCGATCAGGTCTCCGGAGAATACCACGGTGGATCCCGCTGTCTCGATACCGTTAACCCAAACCCCGCCCTCACTATGCAATACCGCGGAGCCCGTGTCCGCCGCCGTGAGCGAAAGCGGGCACAGGATCACCATCATCCAGCCAACAAATTTTCGTACAACAGACACACCCATAGCCAAAGGTAATTTCCACGGATCTCACTAGAATTGATCTCACAAGAATCGTAACGGCACGCTGAGTGATCGTCTATTAGCTCCTTGGATGCCCGTCCCACCTGAGCAGCGGGCCGCACGGGCCTGCTTTATCTGCGCCTGGCTTAAGAACTCCGGTATGCTTGGCGAACATGCTGCGACGGAACATACTGTGACAGAACGCGTTTCGAGAGAACAAGCTTCGAGAAAACTATGGCTTGCGGGAAGCGGTTCAATAGAAAACCTGTCTAGCGGGACGCTGGTTTAACAGAAATATGGAACGGATTTCCGCCAACGATCCAATGATCGAATTCCGTGACGTAGACTACGCCCTGCCCAACGGCCAGCAGTTACTCTCGGGACTGAACCTGCGAGTGCAACGCGGCGAAACCCTGGTCTTGCTTGGGCGGAGTGGCTCCGGGAAAACTACCACGCTGAAGTTGATCAATCGGCTGTTAGCTCCGACCCGCGGAGAAGTGCGCGTGAATGGCGTGCCCACAGCCCAAACCGACGTCATTCGTCTGCGTCGCAGCATCGGCTATGTCATCCAGGAAGTGGGCCTGTTCCCCCATTTCACAGTGGAACAAAATATTGGCCTCGTCCCGCGCATCGAAGCCTGGACCGCCGAACGGATCCATCTCCGCGTCGAAGAACTGTTGCAACTTGTCGGGCTCGAACCGCAAATGGCGTCGCGTTATCCGCACCAGCTCTCCGGCGGGCAGCGGCAGCGTGTGGGAGTGGCTCGAGCATTGGCCGCTGACCCCGCAATTCTCTTGATGGATGAACCCTTCGGCGCGCTCGATGCCCTCACCCGCGATCAACTGCAGCGTGAATTTCTTTCGCTTCAGCAGCGGCTGAATAAGACCGTAGTCTTCGTCACCCACGACCTGCGCGAAGCGTTGCGGCTCGCGTCGCGCATCGCCCTCATGGAAGCCGGCCGCCTCGTTACGGTTCTCTCTCCAGAAGAATTCCTGCGCTCGAGCGACCCCTTGGCCACCGCCTACGTGCACGCTTTCGCAGATGGACTGGATTCATCAGTGAATCGAGGCGCTTCATGAATCTCTTTCACTTTCTCCTGCAAAACCACGACCAGGTTGTCGAACTCACGCTTGAGCATCTCTGGCTGGTGGGAATCTCGACTCTGCTCGCAGTAGTCGTGGGCATACCCTTGGGCATACTGAGCGCACACTGGCCAGTTTGGAATAGGCCGGTGCTCGGAACGGCGAACATCATCCAGACGATTCCAAGCCTTGCCCTCTTTGGTTTCCTGCTGCCTGTGCCCTGGCTGGGCGATCGTGCCGATCGCCTGGCGATCCTGGCGCTGACTCTCTACGCATTGCTTCCGATCATTCGTAACACCTATACCGGTATCCGCGGTGTCGATCCCGCCGTGGTTGAAGCTGGCCGCGGCATGGGGCTTACCAGCAGCCAGCTCTTGTTCCAGGTCGAGTTGCCCTTGGCGCTAAGCGTGATTCTCTCTGGTGTGCGCGTGGCAGTGGTTGTCTCAGTAGGACTGGCCACTATCGCTGCCGCGATTGGGGCCGGCGGCCTTGGCGAGTTCATCTTTCGCGGTCTCGCCATGGTGAACAATCAGCTCATTCTCGCGGGAGCCATTCCCGCCGCGGCCCTGGCGCTCTCCGCTGATTTTGGATTGGGATGGCTCGAGAAACGTTTGCGTCCACAATGAAACCAAATTTCCATGGATGGCTTTGTCGTGGCGATGCACGGCGCTGGCGTTCGCTCTGTTTGATTCTCGCATCTCCGCTGCTCCTGTTGTCATGCGCGCCGTCGCATACAGATCGCATCGTCGTCGGCTCCAAGAACTTTACCGAATCGCTGATACTCGGTGAACTCCTCGCCCAGCAGATCGAAGCGCACACTCACCTGAAAGTCGAGCGCCGTTTCTATCTCGCAGGAACTTATATCTGCCAACAGGCTCTGCTGGCCGGGCGCATCGACCTCTATCCCGAGTACACCGGAACCGCGCTAACCGCCATCCTCAAGCAGAAGGTCGGCGGCGACAACGCGGAGGTCTACCAGCGGGTTAAGATCGAATATGAAGCGCGCCTCGGCCTCACACTCGGGCCGCCGTTCGGCTTCAACAACACCTTTGCAATGGAGATTCGCGGGGAAGACGCGCGCCGTCTGTACCTAAAAACTTTGTCGCAGGCGGCCGCGTTCGCTCCTCACATGCGAGCTGGATTCGGCTACGAATTCATGGAGCGGCCCGACGGATACGCTGGGCTAGCCGCCGCTTACGGTCTGCACTTTGCCGCGCCGCCCCGCATCATGGATTTGGGCTTGCTCGCGCCAGCGTTAAAAGATCATCAGATTGACATCGCCGCCGGCAACGCCACCGACGGGCTGATTCCATCTCTCGATTTGTTCGTGCTCGAAGATGACCGCCATTATTTTCCCCCCTATGAGGCGGTCGCCGTCGTCCGCCTGCAAACCGAGCAGCAGCATCCCGAAGTCGTCGAGGCAATCAGCGAACTAGGAGGCAAGATTTCCGATCAGGAGATGCAGCAATTGAACTACGCTCTCGACGCCCAGCATCGTGACGCGAAAGATGTAGCCCGCGAATTCCTGCGCAGTAAGGGATTAGTTCGCTAAGTCTCGTGTGGGGACAGCCAGCCTTGGCTGTCCCGCTGAGCGCAGCGAAGCGCGGCTTTCCGAGAGCATGTCAGATCAGTAACTCCCCACGCACGGCGAGCACAGCATTTCCTTTGAGAATCACGCGGTTCCCCTTAACATCGCACCAAAGTTCCCCGCCGCGCTGCGAAATCTGCCGCGCATGCAAACTCGTCTTCCCCAGTCGCTCAGCCCAATACGGCGCCAACGAGCAATGAGTCGACCCAGTCACCGGATCTTCCGGAATGCCGTAGCTGGGCGCGAAGTATCGCGACGCAAAATCGCTATCCTCGCCCAGAGCCGTCACCGCGACTCCCGCAGGATGAAGTTTCTCCAGCAGCCGAAAATTCGGACGGATGCTCCTCACGTCCTCTTCACGCGCATACACCGCAAAGTAGTTGTCTTCGATTTGTACAACCGTAGCCGGAGCTTTTCCCAGACCCTCGGTCAATATCGCCGGAGGGTCCGGGCAGGCCCAGGGCGCGAGCACAGGGAAGTCCATCGCCAGCAATTCACCGTCGCGGCAAACCGTAAGCTCACCACTGGACCGCGTTTGGAAACGCACCGACTCGCGCTCCGGTTCAAGAATCTGCAGCAGAACAAATGCTGATGCAAGGGTCGCATGCCCGCACAACTTCACTTCGCAACGCGGCGTAAACCAGCGCAGCTCGTAGTCGTCACCGATAGGCACGAAGAAAGCGGTCTCCGAAAGATTGTTTTCCGCTGCGACCGCCTGCAGCAAGCCGTCATCTAACCACCTTGCGAGAGGGCACACCGCTGCCGGGTTCCCCGCAAATGGCTTAGAAGTGAAGGCGTCAACGTGAAATACCGGTAGGGGCATTACCCTATGGTACTCGTGCGGCGGCGAGCATAGAATGCAACGCACTGATTTGCTTGCACCAGCCGCCACTAGGTTGTTTCGTCCGCTCATCACTGAGATTGCGAGGTCTGAATGCTTGCCACGCAAAGCGAAGTCATCACCCGTCACGATCTGATCGAGCAACTCGCGGACGCCCGTCGACGCTCCGATGGCCTGTTCGCCGTGGTCAAGCCTGATTCTCTCTACGAACGCCCGATTGCCGAGCGTCACCGCATCATCTTCTACGTGGGACATCTCGAAGCTTTCGATTGGAATCTGTTCCACGAACGCGTTCTGGGGCTGAAGAGCTTTCATCCCGAATTTGACCGGTTGTTCGCCTTCGGCATCGATCCAGTCGGCGGCGGACTCCCCACCGATCAGCCCGCAGACTGGCCTTCGATCGCTGCCGTGCGGGACTACGTCAAAAAGGTGCGTGCCATCCTGGACGAGAAACTGGCCCATGCGCTTCTTGATCCCAGCCTTGCCACAAGCGATGGTTTTTCCCTTACTACCCTGCTGAACGTAGCCATTGAGCACCGTCTCATGCACGCGGAAACGCTCGCCTACATGCTGCATCAGCTACCGCTCAGCCGCAAAGTTCGACAAGAAGAATCGCTAAGCCCTGCCGCTCCGCTTGTGGCTCATCGCAGCATCGAAATCCCTGCTGGTATGGTCACGCTCGGTCTCCCGGGTAGCAGCGAGTCATTTGGGTGGGACAACGAGTATGAAGCCCACACCCTCAACGTCCCGCCGTTTGCCATCGATCAGCACAAGGTGACGAACCGCCAGTATTTGGACTTCATCAACGCCGGCGGCTACGAAACGCGCGCATTCTGGAATGACAGCGACAATAACAACAGCAATGACGACGAAGACTGGAACTGGAAGTCTCGTCATGGAATTTCGCAGCCGGCTTTCTGGAAGCGCCAAGGCGCGGACTGGCTCTATCGCACCATGTTTGAGGAGGTTCCCCTGCCTCTGGATTGGCCAGTCTATGTAAGTCAGGCGGAAGCGAAAGCCTATGCCAGGTGGGCAGGGAAGTCATTGCCCACCGAAGCCGAATGGCAACGCTCCGCATACTCCACGCCGCAGGGCGACGAACGAGCTTACCCTTGGGGCAACGAAGCCCCCGCTCCCAGCTTCGGCAACTTTGATTTCGCCAGATGGAGTCCCGCCCCGGTGAACGCATTTCCCAGGGGCCAGAGCGCTTTTGGTGTTCACGATATGCTTGGCAACGGTTGGGAGTGGACCTCCACCCAGTTCGCTCCATTTCCCGGATTCGAGCCGTTCCCGTTCTACCGCGGCTACTCCGCCGATTTCTTCGACGGCAAACACTTTGTCATGAAAGGCGGATCGGCGCGCACCGCGGCCTGTATGTTGCGGCGCACATTCCGCAACTGGTTCCAGGCGCACTACCAATTCGCCTACACCGGATTTCGCTGCGTAAGCCGCTGATCTTCGTTAGGGCTGGTCGTCGTTAAGGCTGATCGTCATTAAAGGAGTCGCCGACATGCTGGTTCAAACCATCACTCCAAACACAAGCTACGAATTCGCAGCCGACGTGCGTGCCGGGCTCACCAAGCCTGGGCAGAAAGAGTTGCTGTCGAAATACTTGTACGACGAGGTGGGCTCCGCGTTGTTCGAAGTGATTAGCCATCTGCCCGAGTACGGCCTCACACGCGCCGATGAGCGCCTGTTGCGGCGGCACGCTCATGACATCGTTGAGCGCCTGGTTACCCCTGTCTCCGTGGCAGAACTCGGAAGCGGCAGCGGCCGCAAGACTCGCCACATCCTTGAAGCTCTTTGCCGCCGTCAGCGCACGGCTTACTACCCCATTGAGATTTCTCCATCCGCACTTGCCATGTGCGAGCGCGAACTCCGCGACATCGAGTCCATCAGCATCCTCGGCTTCGAGCGTGAATACCTCGATGGACTGCTCGAAGTAGCCGCGCACCGCTCGGCCGGCCAGCACCTGCTCGTATTGTTCCTCGGCAGCACCATTGGGAATTTTGATCGCACCGCCGGCATTGGATTTCTGACCGAAGTTCGCCGCATTCTTCAGCCCGGAGATTCACTTCTGCTCGGCACCGATCTCGAGAAGTCCAGTGCTCAACTGCTTCACGCCTACGACGACGAACTGGGAGTGACCGCTGCCTTCAACCTGAACCTGCTGGTTCGCATCAATCGCGAACTCGATGCCGATTTCGACCTCGCGCAGTTCGAGCATGTGGCAAGAATCAATCACCAGGACCGCAGTGTGGAGATGCATCTGCGGTCGATGCGCCGCCAGACCGTGAATATTCCCGCCGCCGACCTTACCGTCGATCTTCTCGAGGGCGAAACTATCTGGACCGAAAGCAGCCACAAATACTCACCCCAGGAAGTGTTCCCTATGGCCCGCAGCGCCGGTTTCCGCTGTGAAGCGCAGTGGATCGATGAGCAATGGCCTTTCGCAGAGAACCTGCTGCTCGCGGAATAATTGCTTTACCAATTCGGGCCATATTTCGGCTCGAAAGTGTTTTCCCGTTTCTGCCTTTGCGCATGTAACACATAGTTCATCTTGAAGTAAAACTTTGTAAATCCTGGGGTTTTGTGCGACGCGCAATGTAAATTAGTTGAGAGGCGTATGCGCGCAACTGCCAATCGATTTCTAGTAACCGCACTCTGTGCGGCAAGCGGAGCCTTCCTATGGCTGGTGCCCTCCGGTTATGCGGTGCCCTTCAGCCGGCAAACTCAGGCCGCCGGCGCCCCTCGCGCAGTCGCTAAGCGCATCGGTGCCATCAAAACCATCAACGGAAGCGAAATTACGCTCACCCCAGATTCCGGCCCCGACGTGAAGATTACCGTCCAGCCCGCCACTCAAATCGTTCGCTTCGCTCCGGGTGAGACAAATATAAACAATGCCACGCCGATCCAGTTGCAGGATCTTCAAGTCGGTGACCGCATCCGTGCGACCGGCTGGGCCACAGATGACAACCTGCCGCTTCCTGTTTTGAAGATTGTCGTCATGACGCACTCCGACCTCGAAGCCCGCCATCAGCAGGATCTGCAGGACTGGCAAAAGCGCGGAGTGGACGGGCTCGCCAAGGCTGTTGACCCAGCGGCCGGCACCGTCACCATCTCCGTGCGAAGTAAGGACGTCGTCATTCACACCTCCAGCACCACCGTGGTTCGCCGCTATGCTCCGGAGTCCGTGAAATTCGATGACGCCAAGCCGGGCACCCTCCAGCAAATTCATCCCGGCGACCAGGTGCGGGCCCGCGGTGATCGCAGCGCGGACGGCAGCGAACTTGCCGCTGTCGAAATTGTTTCCGGATCGTTCCCCGGTATTGCAGGCACCGTCAACTCTGTCGATGCAAGTTCGTCGACCCTCAGCGTTCACGATCTATTGTCGAATAAAACGGTGGTCATAAAGATCACGCCGGACTCCCAGCTTCGCCATCTATCCCCGGAGATGGCGCAGATGATTGCCATGCGCCTAAAAGCAGGGGCAGCCGGAGCGGCGCCCTCGGGTTCCGGTTCCGATACCAACGGTAAAACGGCGCGCCTCGCCCCTGTGCCCGGTGGAACGGCTCCGGGTGGAGCGGCCGCGACCGGGCATCCAGGCGGTACCCCGGATATTCAGCGCGTGCTCAGCCGCGCTCCAGCGGCAGCACTCACCGATCTCCATAAGGGTGATGCTGTGATTATTCTTTCCACCGAGGGCACTGCCGGCGTAGGCACGGTCATCACGCTGGTCAGCGGCGTGGAGCCGATTTTGCAGGCCGCACCCAGCGCCAGCAGCGCCGCGTTGCTTACACCATGGAGCATGGGCGCACCCTCTGGCGACGCAGGCGGACCATAGCATTAGCTTTGCTTCTGCCGCAACAGAATGCTGCATCCAACTTGTAGCAAAGACTCTTAAGCAGAACGGAATATTGAATGAAGGTTCGGAAATCCCTTTTTATCGTACTCATCCTTTGGTCGTTGCAATTGTGCGTAACGCTCGCCGTAGCGCAGACGGCCACGCCGCCCGCCCCAACGCCGCCCGCACAAACAGCGCCCGCCCCAACGCCGGCGGCCACCGGTACTTTGCGCGGCCAGGTTACCGACCCTTCCGGCGCCGCCATCGCCAACGCCAACGTCGTCATGACACCGGCCGCCATTTCCTCCTCGCCCATCCCCGCCCAAGCTAACGGGCAGGGCTTGTACGAATTTAGAGGATTGCCCGCAGGCCAGTATTCGATGACCGTGGTCGCTCCAGGATTCTCCGTTTACGAAAACGACAATGTAGTCATCACCACAGACCAGCCGATGCGTCTCAATGTCGCTATGGCCATCGAAGTTGAGCAGCAGAAAATTCAAGTCTCCGATACGGCTCCAACCATCGATGTCAATCCCGAGAGCAACGCCGGCGCCATCACCATCTCCGGCAAAGAACTGGAAGCGTTGCCCGACGATCCCGACGAATTACTCACAGACTTGCAAGCCTTGGCCGGGCCCTCCGCTGGACCAAACGGCGGACAGCTTTACATCGATGGTTTTACCGCAGGCCAGCTTCCTCCTAAAGAGTCGATTCGTGAAATTCGGATCAACTCGAATCCGTTCTCCGCCGAATACGACAAGCTGGGCTACGGCCGCATCGAAGTCTTCACCAAACCCGGCACGGACAAATATCACGGCCAGTTGTTGGTGGACGGGAATGATTCAGCCTTCAACTCACCCAATCCATTCGGTGGCGCCGACCAGCCCGGCTACGATTCCACTCTGTTTACCGCTAACGTCGGCGGGCCGCTCAACAAGAACGCATCCTTTTTTCTCGACGCCCAGCGCCGGAATATCCACGATCTCAACGAGGTGAATGCCTTAATCCTTGATCCCACCACTTTCACCCAGACACCCATCATCGAGGGGGTACCTTTTCCCCGGCATCGAACCAATATCACCCCGCGTCTCGACTACGCACTCAGCAAAAACAACACCCTCACCTTCCGCTATCAGTTCTACCGAGATATCGAGGATAACGAAGGCGTCGGTCAATTCAACTTAGCTTCTCAGGGCTATAACTCCGACTCTACCGAGCACACCGTACAAATTAGCGATACGCAAGTCATTGGCGCGAAGGTCGTAAATGAAACGCGCTTCCAGTATCTGCGCGAGCTCGACAATCAATTTGCTCTGAACAGCCAGCCCACGCTCAACGTCCTGGGATCGTTCGGGGGCGGCGGCAACAACCAGGGCACTCAGCTCGACCATCAGGACCATTACGAGCTGCAGAACTACACTTCAATCATCCACGGCAATCACACTGTCAAGTTCGGAGCGCGGCTCCGCGGCATCCGCGACGCAAACAGCTCCACTTCTGGATTCAATGGCGAATTTACATTTTCTTCGTTGCTCATTCCGTCGCAGCAGACCCCCTGCGTGCCTACCGCCGGGGAGGTTCCTTGCCCAGTTTCTTACCAGTACGCGGTTCAGAATAGCGGAAATGCGACAACCCCGATCGCAACCCAACTCACCTTCACGGTCGGTAGTCCGCCTCTGGTGGTGGGTAATTTCGATGCTGGACTTTACTACCAGGATGACTGGAAGGTGCGCCCGAACATCACTCTAAGCTACGGCCTGCGTTTCGAAACTCAGACCGGCATCCAGGATCACGACGATTGGGCGCCGCGCCTGGGATTCGCCTGGGGAGTTGGAGGCAAAAGCGCTCCGCCCAAATTTGTTCTGCGCGGCGGCTTCGGAATTTTCTATGACCGTTTTCAGGAAGCGCAAATCCTTGAGGCAGAGCGCCTGAACGGCATCACCCAGGAACAGTTCGTTATTAACAATCCGCAGTGCTCGAGCCTGACCGACATTACTTCCTGCACTGGCGCGGCCGTACCCTCCACGCCCACGATCTATCAGATCAACTCCCATGTGCATGCGCCTTACACATTGCAATCGGCCATCAGCGTGGAGCGGCAGCTCACCAAGTCCGCAACGTTAAACGTGACCTACTTGAACTCCCGCGGTTTTGACCAGTTGCTCACCACCAACGCCAACTCTCCTTTTCCCGGAACTCCCTGCAGTCCCTGCCAAACTCCACCCTTGGGCAATCTCAATCTCTACCAATATGCTTCCGAAGCCGTCTTCCGGCAAAGTCAGTTGATGGCCAACACGAACGTGCGGATCGGATCGAAGGTTCAGCTCTTTGGCTACTATGTGCTGAACTATGCCAACAGCGACACCTCCGGTGTTTCCAGCTTTCCCTCGAATTCTTACAACATCAGCGGCGATTACGGACGCGCGTCCTTTGATTACCGGAATCGTCTTTTCTTGGGCGGATCGCTAGGCCTTCCCTTCAACTTCCGGCTCAGCCCCTTCATCATTGCCTGGTCCGGTTCACCTTTCAACATCACAACCACCAACGACCTCAACGACGATTCCATCTTCAACGATCGTCCGGGATTTGTTTCCACAGCGACTTGCCCGACCACAGTAAACACGCCGCCCTCGACCGTCTATTGCACGCCGCTCGGAACCTTCGACGCAGCGCCCTCGGCCGGCGAAAAAATTGTTCCCATCAACTACGGCTCCGGTCCAGCGCACGCTTCAGTAAATCTGCGGCTCACGAAGACATTTGGCTTCGGCCCCAAGATCGGCCGCACCAGTGGCAGTCCAGGCGGCGGCCCCGGCGGAGGGGGCGGTGGTCGCGGCGGCGGTCCGCGTGGTCCTCTTTTCGGCAGCGGACCCGGCGGAATGTCTGGCCCCGCCTCTGATCGCCGTTACAATCTCAGTTTCGGCGTCTCAGCACGTAATGCTTTCAACAAAGTCAACTTCGGGAACCCCAGCGGCATTCTGGGTTCGCGGTTTTTCGACACGCCGAATGCGCTCGCGGATAACGGACCTTTCTCGAATGGTGCGGCCAACCGGCGCATCGACCTGATCGTGACTTTCAGTTTCTGAGATCGCGGATTCGGAGCAGCTCAACCGTGCTGTTTTGGGTTTGCCTTGCGTCCACGTCTAACGCAGGGCTCGTTTCCGTCTGCACGAGATCCCTCCATTCGGTTATTCTGAAGGTACGCATGTGCATGCCTTCAATGCCCGCAGAGTGATTTTCGTTTGCCTTTGATTCCCACCACAAGACGCCAATTTCTTAGCCGGGCCGCCGCGGCCGGAGTACTCGTAGTCGCCGCAGATGGGATCCTTCTGGCGCCGAACCTTCCTCGCATTGTGCGCCAGGAGTTTCACCTCCAACGCTGGCCTGAACGCCTCAATGGCTTCACCGTCGCCGTGCTCAGCGATTTCCACTACGATCCATATTTTTCGATCCATCCCCTCCACGCGGCCATCCCTATGGTCAACCGCCTGCATCCCGACCTGATCGCTCTCGTCGGAGATTTCGTTTCCGTACCCGCGTTCGGAGATGACAAGAAAGGGGCGCTCAACGCAGAACCCTGTGCGCGCCTTCTGCGTCAGATGACCGCGCCTCACGGCCTCTGGGCCGTCATGGGAAACCACGATGATGGCACGGACCCCGAACACGTAACCCGCGCGCTTCAGGCCCAGAACATCCAGGTGCTGGCCAATCAATCGCAGCCCATCGACCAAGACGGCGCGCATTTCTGGCTGGCTGGAGTAAATGATGTAATGAGCGGAACCGCCGACCTCTCGAAGACAATGCGCGGCATCCCCTCCGGCGAAGCCGTAATCCTGCTCGCGCACGAACCGGACTTCGCCGATGAAGCCGCAGAATTTCCCATCGACCTGCAGCTTTCAGGACACTCTCACGGCGGCCAGATCAGACTTCCGTTCCTTCCCCCGCTTTACCTGCCGGAACTGGCGAAAAAGTATATTTGGGGCACGTACCACATTGGTCCGCTCACGCTCCACACCAGCGCCGGCCTGGGCACCATCGGTGTTCCCATGCGCCTGAATTGCCCTCCTGAAATCACTCTGCTGACTCTGCGGTCTTCGCCCACACAATAACTCTGGAAGCCGCGAAGGAGACTTCTACCCCTGCGCAAAAGCTCCCAGTCTGAGTCAAGACTGAACCCTTCATGAAGCTGGCGCCCAACACGGAGTTCGCCTTGACAGCCCGTGGTCGGGGGAGGAGAATTGCGGTGCTCGGCGCTAGCTGCATCGGCTCCTCGCCTCGCAGCTCCCAGCCCAGCCAGCGATCCTTACCTGAGGGTTGCGGTGCGATTCCTCATTCTCGCACGGCGGAGGATTCCGATGACGAAACCACGTGCTCCGGGACCCTTTCCTTTTCTACAGATGCAAAGCTCCAAAAATAGCGGCTTGGGGAAATTTAGCCTAACGAAGATGGTTTGTGTGGTGTTTGTGTTTTGTGCCGCAGCTGCGATCTCCGCGCCCGCGCAAACCTTCACTACTTTAGTGGAGTTCGACTACGGTAACGGCGCCGGTCCGAATGCCCCTTTGATCCAGGGTATCGACGGAAGTCTTTACGGGTCGACACTTGGAGATGGGGCCTCAATCAACAGCACGTTGTTCAAGATGACCCCAGAGGGCTCGCTGACCACACTCTACACTTTCTGTGCTGAGAACAGCTGCGCCGACGGCAAGAACCCTCAGACGGCGCTGGTTCAGTCCACCGACGGCAACCTGTACGGAACAACTTCCAACGGCGGGACTGGCGGTAACGCCGGCACTGTCTTCCGAATCACTCCGGAAGGAAAGCTGACCACCCTGTACAGCTTTTGCACTGAAGCCAACTGCCCTGATGGTGGCCTTCCAACGGCGCTACTGCAAGCTACAGATGGAAATTTCTACGGGACAGCGTGGGGGCAAACAGGCACCAGCTTGGGCACCGTGTTCAAGATCACGTCCACGGGCAATCTAACTACACTTGCGACCTTTTGCACGAGCCCAGGTTTTAACTGCCCTTACGGAGACGCGCCGAACGGGTTGATTCAAGCCACTGATGGAAATTTCTACGGAACAACCGCCGAGGGAGGCGCGTTCGGCTATGGCACAGTCTTCAAGATTACGCCAGCCGGTACGCTGACTGCACTCTATAGCTTCTGCGCCCAAAAGCCCTGCGCCGATGGGGCTAACCCCATGGCCGGACTCGTGCAAGCCTCTGACGGCAACTTATATGGAACTACCCTTTACGGAGGAACCGGCAAAGGCAGCGCTCGCAAATGCTCTTCCACAATTGGATGCGGCACCGTCTTTAAAATTACCCTGCAGGGCGAGCACACCACCCTTTATAATTTTTGCTCCCAGCCAAACTGTTCTGACGGCCTCTATCCTTTCACCGCCAACTTGATACAAGCCACCGACGGAAAATTCTATGGGGCTGATGACGGCGGTGGCACCTCCGGCTCGGGCACTGTCTTCGTGACGAATGCTCTAGGTAAGCTGAGAAAACTCCACGACTTCTGCGTCCCTTTCAGCAATACCTGCAGTGACGGCCTGGACCCGCACGCCGGAGTGTTCCAGGCCACCAACGGAGTTTTCTATGGAACAGCCCCCGCTGGCGGGTCTTACGATATCGGCACGCTCTTCAGCCTGTCGACCGGACTGAGTCCCTTTGTGACCTTTCTGCGCAACTCTGGCAAGGTCGGGCAGACCGCGCAGATTCTCGGCCAAGGATTCACTGGAGCCACGGGCGTTTCCTTCAATGGAACTCCGGCGTCCTTCACCCTGGAATCCGATGCTTACCTGACCGCCTCGGTTCCGCCTGGAGCGACCACTGGTTCCATCGCTGTCGCCGAGCCTGCCGGCACTCTGACCAGCAACAAAATCTTCCGCGTCATTCCGCAGATCTCCAGCTTCTCGCCAACGATCGGACCAGTTGGCACGATCGTGGTCATCACCGGCGACAGTTTCACGGGAGCCACCGAGGTAGTCTTCGCCTGTGGAAAGAAGGCGACCTTCACCGTGGACTCTGACACTCGGATCACGGCCACCCTGCCGGCAGGCGCGATGAGCGGAGCGATTAACCTCGTCACTCCTGGCGGGAACGTGGGAAGCACCACCGACTTTACCGTGACACCGTGATTCTTGCTGAAACGATCCTGAGGCTGGGCTCTCCCGTCCGGCGAGACCATTCCACACCAAGTATGCAATCGCCTTCACATCGCAGAGTTTGACCCGTCGCAGATTTCCATCAACAAGCTGATAACACTATACTTACATCCACCGGACCGCTGGCAGCACACTTGCGGTTCAAGCAGGGATGGTTTCACGTACGCTTCGCATCTGGCCCTGGTTTTTGATTCTCGCAGTTCCGGCTTCCAGTACGGCTTTCGTGCAGGTTCCAACTCCGCGTTTGAGTCACGCAGTCCTAACCGACCGCGAACACCAGGTTTTCAGGACTCCTACTCGCGCCTCCGAGTTCAGCAGCGTTCCGCACTCGAGCGCGCGCTCGCGCTGTGAAGATACCCAGCCCCCGCAGGCTTTGACCACTCCCAGTCCGCTGCTGGTTCCGACAGAAGCGGGGCTGAAAGTCAAAGTAAGCTTCATCATCGGTGCCGACGGCCGCGTGCATAGTCCTCTGATTCTGCAGAGCGCCGGCCTCTCGGGCGATCGCAACGTGCTGCAAACCGTCCGCGCTTGGCGGTATCGCCCCGCAACCTGCAACGGCGTGCCCACCGAAGCGGAAGGGAAAATCGAATTTTCCCGCCGTTGAGATTCTCCCTCTTGAGCTGATCCGCTTGAGCTAAAATGGCCCCAAGCACAGCGGTCTGAATCGTGGATAGAGACAAGAAACCCGGCAGGCCATCCAGTTCCGCGCCCGCGCAGGATGCCGAAGACGCGATGCCGAGCATCGGTCCGCACAATCCCGCTCTGGGCGAGATCTACCAGCGTCTCTATCCCGAAATGCGTCGCCCCAAGCCCAATCAGGAGGCTATTGCAGCGGCTCTGCAAGCCATGCAGCGCCTGACCATGGAATCCGATTCCGAAACCGCTGCCGAGGACGCCCCGCCCCACACTACTTCCAGTTCGCACGATGCCTGCCATGCCTGCGGACATCACAATCGCACCGGTAGCAAGTTCTGCGGCATGTGCGGCTTTCCCCTCGGAAACGTGCCATCCCAGTCGCCCGATCCCACATCGCACGCACACGCCCTTCCCGCTCTTGATTACGAAGACGTGCTGCGATCACCGCGAGCAGCGCGCGAGGCTGGCGATGAGGTTCACCCCCAGCCAGGAGCCCCCGCGGGCACGCATCACTATCACCACCACTACCATCATCACTACTTCCAGGGTGGACCAGGCGCCGACAGCGTGCCGCGCTCCAACGCTCCCGAGAGCGCACGGGAAGCTGACCGGATGAGGGTCGCAGCTGCTGCCAAGGGCGAACCTATGAGCCGCAGTGAGGCTGCCGTCCGCCGGCTCACGCAGGAATGGGTCTTAGCCTGCAATACGCGGCAGCTCGATGAACTGATGGAACTCTACGCGGCTGACGCGCTGGTGCTGCGCTCGAACCTTCCTCCCATTCGCGGTGCCGTGGCCGTGCGGGAGTTCTTCTTCGCTTCGCTCGAAGCCGGTTTGGGAGAAGTGGCCCTCGATCCCATGCGGGTGGAGGTTCTCGGAGACCTGGCTCACGAAGTGGGACGCTACAGCGCGCTGGTTCCGGGAACGGTCGGCAAACGGCGCGAAGAGCGCGGCAAATATCTCTGGGTCTTCGCCAAGCAGTCGAGCGGAGATTGGAGGCTGGTCTCGGAGTGCTGGTCGAGCGACCTGACGCTCTCTGGCGCGGAATCCGACCTTCCTAAATCTGCGGTCGTGCCCGCAAAGCCGCAGCAGCGGAAGACCTAGTGGGCATTGTCCAGGGGTCGGAAAAGTCAAACCCTGGCCACTGATCACTGATCACTGACCACTGCTTTTCACTCCCAGCTTCGCCAACTCTTTCCGCAACTGTTCCGGCGTTTGCATCTGAATTGTGTGAATGCCCAGCTTCGCGGGGCATTCCAGGTTCGCCGCGCGGTCGTCGATGAAGCAGCACTCTTCCGGATTGAACTGTGTGACCTCAATCGCCAGACGGTAGATGCCGCTCTCCGGCTTGCGCAACCCGACAAAGCAGGAGCTGACAAACAGTCGGAAGATTTCGCGCAAGCCGAACTTCTCGATGCGGTGCACGTTCAACTCGCGGGACTCATTGTTGATTGTGCCCATGAAGTATTTGCTGGAAGCGGCGAGGCTATGCGCGAAGCCGAGTACTTCCGGAATGGGCTGCGATAACGAGAACATGTAGTTCTTGAATTCGTCGCGGGTGAACGGACGTTCGCAGTAGAACACGGTGCGATCCAGATATTCGTCGAGCGTGATCTGGCCGCGCTCAAACGGCGAGACCACCATCTCGTGCCGTGAGTGAAACTCTTTCTCGTCGAGATGGAATCGTTCGAGCGCCGCTGCGCGTTCGGTGTGATCCCATGCGTTCGTCAACAGTACTCCTCCAACATCCCAAAAGATGGTGCGAATTTCCGACAATCAATCCTCCTGCTGTTCTTTCGATCTTCTCCACTTTGTCATTCCGAGCCGCTCGCAGCCGCGCAACACACGGAGAGAGCGAGCGAGGAATCTGCTGTTGCTCTTCTCAGGCTTGAAACGTTCCTCCCAGATCTAGAGTGCAGATCAAGAGTGTAGAGCAATCGTGTCCAACTCTCTCGCCCTTCACTCTTCAGGCTCCGGTGACGGCCCAGGGGCTGCTCCCGCAACCTTCGGCTGACCCGCAATGATTGCCTGCCAGTTCAAAATGGCGTTCCACAGCAAACGCTGATCTCCACGGTTCAGATCGCGATGCATCGGGTTGAAATTGAAAGAAACGACGTGGCCTTTGCCGACGGGCATGTCCAGGATCGCGGGCCGTCCAATCAGATTCTCTTCTCCCCAGGCCTGGCCGCTCTCGACGAACGCCTTCCCATCGGTATCGCCCCATTCCATCACCACACCGCTCCGGTCCTCGGGACCGTCCAGGCACGTCGTGCAATAAGCCATGCGCAGCCAGTGGCGTGGAGTAGCGTACAGGGGAAAATTCTGCCGGAAGACGTAAGTGTGCGCGGGATATCCATACGAGATCGGGTGATCAGTCCGGTCGAAAGTAACCCGAACATGCGCCCCCGGCGTCCGCGTAGCTGCTTGCTGAGAAGCAGCAGACGAAGCGCCGCCCCCTCCGGCGGTGCTACGCGGAACGCCTCCCGAAGACCGCCGAACAAAGCGCACCAGCCCGCCTTCCAGCGCCAGCATAGTTCCACTGCCCAGCGTTAACATCAATCCTCCGTTGTCAATGAAGCGCTGGATCTGCGCCAAGCCCTCATAGCCAATTCCTCCGGTAATATCGTCAGATTCGGCGGGAGTCCCAAAACTCGGGGTCTCCGCCGTCTTCTTGAAAGGCATGGGCGACCATGTCTTCGGCAGACCTTCAATTTGTTCGGCCAGTTCCAGATCGACATGTCCGTAAAGCAGGACGTCGATGCGCGAGCGGAGATTCCCGGCGCGAACATCTTCATCGCGCAGATACGTGTAGGGAACCTTACGCTGATCCAGCGAGTAACGGATCCATCCGATCGAGTCTGTATCCGCCCACGGCACCCAAAGGCCAATGCGGGGCGCCTGCGCTTTGTGGGATGGCACCTCTGGAATGGCCGAGACTTCTGTGAAGTCGAGTCCCAGTTCCGCCGCAATCGGCGGAATCGCGTCTCGCAATCCCGTCTGGCTGGCAACAATCCACGATCCCGCGGGAAATTTCGTTCCCCCTGCCTCGAACTCACGTTCCGCAATGCGAATTTCAAAGTTCGCCAGACGGTAACGAGCTGCGAGAAACGATTCCTGCCCAGTATCCTTCAACAAATAAACCGGCCCGCTGCCCGTGACGCGTCCCTCCACATGCGGCGCATCCTTCAACTGGGTCAGAGCAGCCTCGCGGATTGACGCATCCGCCGTCGGTATCGCCTGCAGGTGATAGTGCGCGGGAAGCTCCCAGGAGACATCGTCGTACGGCGCTTCTCCATCTTTTGGATAATGCTGCGGTGTCAGCAAATCAACCGCGTAATTGCGGTATGGCTGATCGAGCCGCACCACGTACGTCCCTGCAGGAAAGCTTCCTTCCTTCAGCTGAATCAGCTGCTGCGCCTGCGCAACTTCGATGTGCTGGCCCATGAGCCGCTCCACCATTTGCGCGACCCGAGCCCGGTCGCCTTGATTCTCTGGAATTAGAAACGCATACGGCGGCTGCGTCAGGCCCTTCTGCCACGAATCCCATCCCTTTTTGTAGAAGTTGTGCAGCATTTCTTTGGATTCGCTGGCCGTTTCGTCCAGCGCCGCCAGCGCGCCCGTTTCCTGGTAGTTGAGATTGTCGCGGGCCGACCAGGTCACCTCTCGCCCAACCGGGAGCGGACGGTACCACTCCATGGTTGTGGAGGATTGCGAAACCGATCGCTGCTCCGTTTCCGCGCTACCGTTGCCGAAGGTTTCGTAACCGCGTCCAATGCTGTTGTGGTTCATGGCCACCGAATCCAGATAGAGGTGAGCAAACGCCTCCCCAAAATTCCACGTCGAAACCCCAGGCATGCCCATTGCAGTAAGAGCTTCCACTTCGTGGAAGCTGAGCTCAAGAAACTCCGTATACGTGATGGGATCAATGTTGGGGTTGTAAGGGCCTGTACCGTTCCACGTCATCATTAAAGGCGTGCCCTCATGCAGATCGTGCACCACCATGGGATGCCATTCGTGAAACATGCGGTGTACGGCTTTCGTGGTTTCGTGCGTTTGCTGGTGCGTGTCGCGGTTGATGTCGACGAAGGTGTACTTCGACCAGTAAGGCGGCGACTGGCGCGGCAGCGTGTCGCGGTCAGTTTTGCCCTTGAGGTAGCGATAGAACCAGTCGACCATTTTGTCCCGCCCGTCGGGATTGGAAATGGGATTGATCAGCACCACTACCCGTTCTCGAATCCGTTGGATCATCGGCTGTTCCGATACCGCCAGCCGATATGCCAGCTCAACCATCGCTTCCGTCGACCCGGTTTCATCGGAATGAAGCGCCGCATTGAAGTAATAAATAGGACGCGAGCCAGCGATGAGTTTGTCGGCCGCGGCCTGGTCCGTGCGTCGTGGATCCGCCAGCGCCGCAGTCGCGCCTTTTAGACGATCCAGATCGCGGATAGCGTCCTCGTCGGCGATCGCCAGCATCAGGATTTCGCGCCCTTCTTCACTATGCCCAAGCGTAAACACGCGAACTCGCGGACTCGCCGCAGCCAGAGCACGGGCATAGGCGTACGTTTTCTCCGTCCCCAACAATTCCCCGGGAGCGCCCATGATCCGCCCAAAGAATTTCTCCGGAGACGGAACCGTACTTGACGCAGGGACGTAAGAGACCCAAGGCGAGACAAAATGCGGATCGGTCGTCGCTGCGGCGATAGCCTCCGCAGAGCCGGGTTCGGGGATATCGGCACTCTGAGCAGTCGCGGTGACGATCAACCACGCAAGCGACAACATCCACACCAGCGCCGGTCGGAACATGAAGCCTCCCAAGGTCGATTGAGGCGAAAGTTTAGCACGCACTCAACCGCCAAGAGCGTACATCGCAAAGATACATTGCAACGTTTTCGCGATGGGACCTTGAAATACGTCACGCTTTGCCTAGCGTTTATAGATGGTCGTGTCGGGATGGTAGTTGCGCCAGTCGAACCAGTAGTCTTTCAGCGCGGGGATGCGGTCCAGGCATTTTCCTTGCGCGGGGCCGGAAGTGGCGCAGCCCTGGAAGTTCCATTGGCTCGCGGTCGTGCTGTCGAGCAGTGCCCAGGGTTTCTTCTCTGTTGAGGTGTTCGCCGTCTCATCCCCTTGCAAAAAGAATTCGGCGTCGTGCCCGTCGATGCGGCTGACGAAGACGCGGAACGATTTTCCGTCGGGACCTAAGACTAGAAGCAGCGGCGTTCCGTTGACGCGATCCACAACGGGGGACTGTTTGACGAAAGTCTCCCAGGGATAGGCACGAGCGGCGCCGCCGACCGTGAGTCCGATGACTACGTCGCGCGATTTCAATTCAGTGCCGGGGAAGCTGATGACTACCGGCAGCTTGGCTACATCCGGCTCCCAGTTTGGTTCGTACTCTTTCGTGTATTTGGCGACGGGCGCCAGCACCTGGCCGCTGGGGAATTCAGTTCTCCATTCACCGAAAGTGAGTTCGTCACTGAGGACGAGATCGAGCGCTGCGCCTCGGAGCGGGCCATAGATGGCCTTGCCGGTGATTTGCTGCCACCAGGTTCCGGTTTCCCGGTCGCGCATGAGGAAGTTCTGATTGTTGATGCCTGCCAGATAAAAATGCAGCACCCTTCCGTTCACCGTTCGCGTCCACACCAGACCGGTGTGACAGAGCGTTCAATAGGTGACGGTGATGGGCACGCCTCCGACGACATCGTTGAGGACGTGATGGTACGCCATCTGGCTGATCGGATAGGCGCGGGCATCGCTCGCGAAGCGGACCGCCATGATCATTTCTTTGGGATCAAGCTTGCTTTCGGACTGCGCGAAGAATTGCGCGCCAGCGATGGGGTGGAACATCCACTCGAAATAGTTCTGCCGCGCCATTACAGCAGAAAAGGTGACGACAAGAAGAATGAGCACGAGCAGGCCTTTGCGCCAGAGGCCGACGGTTTTCCACAGCGCGAAGGCGAGAGCGAAACACGCGGCCCCTGCGATCAGCGTGCCGAGCGGAGCGCGCTGGCGCAAATCCATCGCCACGAAGAGTGCACGCGGCGCCTGGTAGCGGAACGGACGAATGATAAAGGCTGGAATAAAGAACAAGCCAGTCGTGGCCAAAGCACAAAGCAAGAAGAGAATCCAGATCCAGCGAGAGCTGCGGCGATTGGTTTGATCAGCAAGCTGGCCGCGGAACTCGTGCTCCGATAGCGAAGATGTGTTCATCGATTGATGGAGTTCACTGGAGCGATTTTAATCCGCAAATCATACGAGAAAAAGAGCGTAGGCGGCGGAATAGTACAAAAAAAGGACCCCGGTCCGTGGAACTGGACCGGGGTGCTGTTGATGGTTTGTAAGGTTATTGCGGGGTGAAGTTCTGGTGATAGCTCAAACTGACCACGTCCTGGAACATAGGAGTTCCAGGAGGCAGCTGGGCCGGGTTCAGGAACTGCGTGTCAAAGAAATAATTTCGCACGGGAGCACCATACACGGTGTTGCAGCATTTGAACACGCCCGTGAGGTACTGCGAATAGTACATGCTGATGAGCGAGCCCGCATAGTTCACGGTCCCGCCACCTCCGTTGATGCCGTCGCTTCGATCCTCGAGATAGCGGAGGAAGTTGTGCATACCGCCGTCGGTGCCAAAATCCTGTAAGCCCGCAGCGGTGGCCCAGCCTGGCTCGGGGAACGGAATGCTCTTACCCGCAGCGATGGCCATCCGGTAATAGGTGTTGTTTCCCGGCCGATTGCCAGCAACTCCTGGCTGAAGGAAGCTTTCGGCATCGGTCCAGCCCACGTTTGAGGTCGGCTTGGCAGCTGCCGACGGAGGATTGGAGAGCAAGGTAACGGAATCGGCGATGATCGAAGCCGCCGAGTGGGGGGTGGTGGTAACGGCTCCGGCGGGCCAGAGAGGATCGGCGATGCCACTGTTGTAGTCTCCCCAAACATATACGGGTTCTTCCGAAGCAACGGTGAAGCCGTTGCCGCTGGTCGCTGGGGCTATGGGCTGCGGCAAATAACTGACGGCTTTATTGTTCATGCCACCATCCACGAGGCGCAGTCCGTGACGCGGGCCGTAGACCACATTGTTTTGCGGATTTCCCGGTGTCGGTGTCGCGCCTGCGTTCCCAGTAGCCGTAGGATAGGTCTCCACCACGTTGCCCGCGGTCAAGGTGTAAGAGTTACAGTTCACCTGGTTCGCGCTCACGGTCGTGGCGTTGGCCGGAACGGGGAGATAAGGCTTGCTGGTGAAGGCTCCGGTCAGTCCGAATCCCGCCGCCAGATTCTTTTCTCCGTAGGCATCGAAGAAGGTGTCTTCGTTTACGTCTTCCGGCGAGTAGCTGTAGTAGGTAGCTGGTTCCAGCTTGCCATCCGGGACGCCGGTCGAGGAAGCGCCATTTATTGTGTCTTCGAGCCCCGAGTCTCCGATGATGCCGTTGTAGACGGTACCGCCTGGTGGGTTAGGATCGGGCAACATGCCACGGCGATCCGAGAAATAGAGGATGTAGCCGTTAAAGTTAGTGCTGTTCACTGCCAGGCCGCTGCCGGCGCCGTAGGGCGCGGACCCTTGCAGCCAGAGCCACAAGTTGCCCACATCCAGCTCGACCACGTTCATGACTCCGATGGGGCTGCAGGGAGTATAGACAGTGGTGCCCTTGGTGGGGGTGGTGTTGGTTGGCCGCGTAGCAAGGTCGCGAGGTTCACCTTCGCGCGAGTCGTAGAAGTTGATGGGAATCCAGTTGCCCGCAGTTCCGCCGGCGTCGGTAGTGTCAGCTTCGATGGCACTGGCGGTTGCAACGCCCTGATTGAGCTGCTGAAGAATCAGGATTGCCGGGCTGAGGGGGTTGTAACATTGGCCCGCTGGAAATGCGGGGTACAAGGCGCAAGCTGGGTTCGCGCCTCCGACCACGTAGGGGGCTGTGGGGGGCGTGTTGTAACCGCGGCCGAAGCCGTATCCCAGCCATTGCGTGGTGATTCCAGTCCAGTTGCCAGCATTGTTCAGATACTCGACTCGCAGCCAAACGTGCGCGGCATTCGGTGCGGCGCCGGCGACACTCGCGGGGCTGCTTGTAATCTGACTAAAAAGCGGCCAATTAGTCCAGCCATACGCGGTGCCAGTCGCGGGGTTGGTAGGTGCGACCCATCCATTTGCGCCCGCAGTGGCAATGCCGTAGTACATATAATCGGCCGGGCTGCCGGTGTAGCTGAGCCCGACTGACGTCGTGGTGGCGCCGACGGCGGAGACGCCGAGCTGTATGTCCTGTCCATCGCCGAGCGCGCCGCGTTCGGGGTGAAGATCAGCTTGGGTGTCGGCCAGCAGGATGCGGATCGAAGCCTCGGTGTAGAGTCGGGAACTGCTCAGGAGCGGAGTATCACTCGCCTGCGGCTTGCGAACGATGTCGATTGCCCCAGCCGGGGATGACGACACGAAAGGTAACTGCAACTTGGTGGCGCCGGTCAATCCGTTGATGATGAAGCTGTGGAAGTTGGTGGTGGAGATTCCGTTCCAGCCCGCGTTGGCCGCGCCGCCGCAGTCGGCAGTGCAAGTGGCGGGGGCGGGAGGAGGCGGGAATCCGCCGGCCCAACTGCCGGCAGGAAGCGCTATGCAATCCGCCGCTGGTCCAGTACCCGGCGCGCCGGGACAACCACCCGCGGCATTAGGTACATAGACGATTCCCCCGTAGTTGGTGGAGGTCGGCCATCCATTCTCGAGTTGGCTGGTGATGACCTGGCCGACGGCAGCGATCTTGTCAGTAAAGGTTAAGTTGGAGCCGGAGGCGAGGAAGAGATTTCCGTTGGTGTGAACCCGGCCGCCGAAATTAAAGTTTGGACCGGCGAAGTAATCGCAGTCCCCATCGCAGAAGACGCCGAATTCGAAAGCGGGAAGCAGAGCCACTTCCACGGTCCGCGACAAGTTGACCGATGCACCCGTGATATTACTGAGAGCGTTGTTGTTGGTGGCCTCACCGGCGCTGGAGGCGCGGGTGGCAGTTACCATCAGGGTGTAGGGGATAAGGGTCGCCACCATGCCCTGGTCGGAACCGGAACCGACGATATCCCACGCGCCGGTTGGATTTGTTGCCGGAGCAGGACAGGTTGCGTTCGGCGGCCAGGTAATGCACTCCGAGTAATTCATGTTAGTGATATTGGAACCGTTGACCATGGTCGGATAATTGGCCGGAACGGTGAGCGCGGTGATGGCCGCAGCTGTTGGCGTCTGCGATGTCTGGTACAGGTTGGAGAGTTGGGCAGTCAGGTTTTCGATGCCAGACTCCGCGCCGTAGAAAGCGAGCGTGCCTTCCAGGTCGTTGCCGCCCATGCGTTGTTCATTGCTGACCATGTACAAGAGTCCGACGGCAAGAGCCGACAGCAGGACGGTCAACAATAGCGCTGCGATGAGCGTGAAGCCTCGCGAATCTCGTGTACTCTTACCCATATATTTCCCCCTCCAAGCGCAACAACCAGAACCTTAGACCGCCGTTATTGGCAAGCGGTGGTTTGGCTACTATAGGAATTGCAAAAACTCATATTGCGAGTGCTGACGGAACTTGCCAGATACATGCTCTGGGATTTCTTTCCTGCCTGAGTAATGCTCTCTCCCATGACCCACATGTTGACCTTCTGAATGAGGGCGGGGGAGAGGCCAGCGCCGATCGGATTGGACTGATTCGCGCTGATGGTGCCGAGCGTGTTATTGATCACGTCGTAGCTGAACTGCAGGTTGATGATGTTATCGGCCACGGGGACGGCAGTGAGTCCGTTGACCTGACGCATCAGGCGCGGAGTTTGCACGGTTCCACCGGCGGGAGGAACCTGCAGAAAATAAGTAACGGCGTAGAGACGGCAGGCGGTGATGCAGGTGATGCCCGGAGTGCAGGCGGCAACTGCGGTAGCAACAGAGGCGAGACTGCTGGCGCCCGTCTGGTTGAAATTGAGTGCGTCGGCGGATGCGAAATTGATCGTAGTGTTGTTGGGTAAGCCGGTAATTTCGCCGACCGCCGCAGCCGTTAGCACAGAGCTGGTACCCTGTGCGGTCTTGCCATTGCCCGGGGTGTTAACCGTGAACAGCAGCAGGTCGCCTACATTGAGGCCGCCGGGGGCAAGGATGTTCGTGGGGAGGCCCGCTGTGATAACGGTCGCAGGGCCCACCGTGGCCTGGGTGCCGCTCGGAAAAGTGAACGCAAAGTTGGTGAGGGGAAAGTTGTAGTCGCAGTAGATCGAGGTGATGCTGTCATTCACGACCGGCGCGGGTGCGCTGGTGATGACTGCGGCGTTCTGCACGCCGTTACCGAAGCCGGGCAAGATGCCATACATATAGTTTTCCGCGCCGGTGCCGCTGAGCGGGTAAGTATCCGCTGGGACGTAACAGGTGCCGGACTGGTTGCAGGCGACCTTGGTGGCGCCGTCGGTATTGGCCAACTGCAGACCGCCGGAAGGCAGGCCGGCCCCGGCCATGCCGATGTCCTTGGTCATCATCTCGATGGCGGCACGCATATTCTCTTGAGTGTCGGCGCGCTGGGTCACGGTAAGGGTGGCGTTCATGCCCATATTGAACAGCTGGGTCATAGCCATAACGGCAATCAGGCCGATGGCTGAGGCTACGAGCATTTCCAAGAGGCTGAAGCCACGTTGCGATTTTGAGATGCGCATCTTCATGGTTTTATCCCGGTCTAGTGGTAGCTGGAGATCAGCCCGTTCACGGTGTAGCTGCGGGCGGGCCAGCCTGGTTTGGTATAGGCAACGGTAATGGTGACGGCGATGAGGCTGCCGTTGATGGCTCCGCTGGGCAACGTCACCGGATTGAAAGTGATGCTGCGGGTGAAGTTGCCAAGGCCCTGGGTGACGTCGTCGGCGGTACCGAGAATGCCATCTGGGCCGGGCAGGACCAGGCATTCCACGCCTCCCGGACAAGCTGCGCCGGTGTCGGGAGCGGTGCAGTTAACGTCATCGCCGGTGCCCACGAGACCGTCAGGCCCAGCACACTTCAAAGGGAGAGCGCCCGGCAGAAAAATTCCGCCGGCAGCGACGTTGTTGATGGCCGAAAAAGGCAGCTGCTGGCTGTTGCGGGCCGTGTAGATACTCTCCATGGCATCCAGCGCCTTGTGGCGGGCGATGAGATCTTCCTGCGCCGAGGCGGTGGCGGAAAGTGCCGTACCGAAGCTAGCCATGACGGCCAGCATCCCAATGGTCATGATGACGATCGCGATCATGACTTCGATCAGCGTGAAACCGCGCTGGGCTCGAAGCTTTGCGACAGATTTATTCTTTTGCATCATTGTTGCACCCACTCCTTCGCGGCACCGACCAGAGCAAGCCGCCATCCGCGGATTCTGCCGGTGGCGCCCCACACGGAAACGGCCCGCGAGTTGTAGATAGTGTCGCCGGTGCGCGTCAGGTAAACGACGCCGCTGTTGTAGTTGCCGAGGCTATCTTGCGCTGAGCCGTCGGGCATGAAGACGACGCACTGACAAGGCAGAGGGACACCTACCGTAGATTCGAAGTCGATCGCAGTAAGGCCGGTGCCAAAACCATCCGGTGTACCGGCGGGGAATCCCGCTTGCACGGCAAAAGAGACATCCGTCGGGATGTTGTAGGTGTTGACTTGCTCAATCGGCGGCGCCGCGATGGCGGGAGGCACGATAGGCGGCTGATACTGGACCTGAATAGTGCCGGCGGGAAACCCGGCCGGATTGAAATTGACGTAGTACTGATGACTCTGGGTGATGGCCAGGTTGCGGGTGTTGCGCAGGGCCATCAAAGTGGTGTCATAGGCCGAGTTCACATGGTTCGAATTCATCTGAGGCGTCAGGTAGATGAATGTGACGCCGGCCATGACCAGGCCGAGGCTGACGGTTATCATCAGTTCGAGAAGCGAGAACCCGTTAGATTTGCGCGATGGCATAAGTTCCTTACCGGTCGAGAACCTCGTATCGTCGGTTGACGTCAATCAAACCAGCCTCATAACTAAGATTTCCAAGAGCAGGGTTTCCAAGAGCCGGATATCCAAGAGCCCAACCGGACAGAGAAAACCTGCAACCGTTCGGGGAGCAGGCCAACCGGCACTGCCTACGGTGGGGCAGTCTTCATCCTAGGAAGGCGGGGTGGTGGCGTCAAAGCACCACGGTGCAACGCAGGACTATTGGTCTTTTGTAATCGTGGTGGTGACTGAGGTCACCGGGGTTGAGGGCAGTGGAGTTAGGTGAGTTGCCCAGGAAGACCAGGGCGGTGGGCGTGACCGCGGTAACTTGTCGGAAGAACTGGGGTGATCCTAGGATGCATGAAGGTATGACTCTCTCATCACTCTTAGTCTGCGCGGACAAAACAGCGGTAGAAGTGCTGCGGCAGGTGTTGGAAGAACTTGGCATTCACGTGGAGTTGTGTGCGGACCAGGTGCGCGCGGCAGTGAGGCTGGCGCAGGAACGCTATGACCTGATCATTCTTGACTGCGAAACGCAGGCAGGAGTGGTGGCGTTACTGCACGAGACCCGGTCTTCGCGGCTGAACGATTCGACCCTGACCGTCGTGGTGGTGGCGGGGCAGGAGAGCATCCGGGAGATGTTTTCCCTGGGAGTGAACTTCGTGTTGTACAAGCCGGTGTCCCATGAGCGGGCGTTGAGCACACTGCGGGCAGCGCAAACCGTGCTGTACCGGGACAAACGGCGCAAGGCGCGGGCCGTGGTGCATACCCATGCGACGATCGACTATGCCGGTGGGGAGCAGGCAAAGGCGACACTGGTGAATCTGGCGGAAGATGGCATGGGAGTGACCTTCGGGAAGAAGTTGCCACCGACCTGCAAAGTCTATTTTCAGTTTCAACTGCCGGGACAGATGGCGAACGTGCGGCTCTCCGGGCAAGTGGTGTGGCAGGATTGGAACGGGCGG
>Ga0070765_100000123_pt1 | contig 48832 bp, 40 predicted proteins | sample HubBroMetageWFT5_FD_71516 | JGI IMG/M metagenome (GOLD analysis project Ga0070765, IMG submission 71516) | Warmed and freeze-thawed soil microbial communities from the Hubbard Brook experimental Forest, New Hampshire - Hubbard Brook CCASE Soil... | ecosystem: Environmental > Terrestrial > Soil...
GCGTGGCAAACCAGTTCGGCCACCGTTTCCGCAACTTTCAACCGCTCCTGAGCAACCGGCCGCGGAAATTCCTGGATGCTTTTTTCCGCTTCTTCAATAATCCGCGCCATCATGCTGACCGCTTCGATCGGATATTTGCCCGAGGCAGTCTCCGCGGAAAGCATCACCGCATCCGATCCATCGAAGATGGCGTTCGCGACGTCCGAAGCCTCCGCGCGTGTCGGCCGCGGATTTTCCGTCATCGATTCCAGCATCTGTGTAGCGGTAATCACCGGCCGCCGGAATTCGCGAGCCTTGGCAATGATAGTTTTCTGAACCACAGGCACGCGCTCCGGATTCATTTCCACGCCAAGATCGCCGCGCGCCACCATCACGCCGTCGGATACCGCAAGGATGGCGTCCAGATTGTCGATGGCCTCCGGTTTTTCCAGCTTGGCAATCACCGGAGTATCTTTTTTTGCGCGGCGGATCAGCGATTTCGCCAGCGTCACATCCTCTGGCCGCCGCACAAAACTCACCGCGATGTAATCGGCGCCATGCGCCAGCGCGAACCGCAGATCGGCGCGGTCTTTGGGCGTCAGCGCCGGAACGCGCAGTTTCACTCCTGGCAGATTGATGCCCTTGTTTTCACCAAGGAATCCTCCATTCACAACCCGACAAATCACTTCCCTGCCTTTGACGGCCAATACCCGAAGCTCGATCAGTCCGTCGGAAAGCAGAATGCGGTTTCCGCGTTTCACTTCGCGGGGCAACGGCAGAAACACCGTGCTTACGCGCGTGGAATCGCCCAGAATACGCGCGGTAGTAATCGTGAATTGCTGCCCCGTCCGCAGCAGGACCTTCCCTCCACCCGCCAGTGCGCCAGTACGAATTTTTGGGCCTTGCAGGTCCGCCAGAATCGCCAGCGACTTCTTGTTCTTTTCCGCAGCGGAGCGGAGCATCGCGAACGTCTGCGCATGTTCTTCGTGTGAGCCGTGCGAAAAATTCAGGCGCGCCACGTCCATCCCCGCGCGGAGCAACTTATCGATCATGCGCGGAGAGCGTGTTTCCGGGCCGATGGTGCAAACGATTTTGGAATGGCGAGTGGTCATCGTCGCGAACGAATTTCAGATACGCTTTGGCTGACGCTAGTGGTTGACCGAAAACTCGGCAACGATGCGAGTCAGAAAATCCACGCCTTTGGCAAAAGCCGCCAAGGGAATGCGCTCATCGTCGCCATGCACGCGCCGGTTGTCCTCCAGCGTCAGGGGAAACGGCCGCAAGCCATACGCCTGCACGTTGTGCAACCGCAATTGCGACGAATCCGTGGCGCCCGTGGACATGAAGGGCAGCACCGGCGCGCCCCCGAATTCCTGCGCGCTTACTTTGGTAATCAGGGCGTAAAAGTCGGTCTCGATCGATGAATTCGGCGCCGCAAGTCCCGAATCCGGCTGTGGTTCCAGCTTCACCGTCGGATCGTTCACTGTTTTTCTCAATTCCGAAAGCAGGGCTTCACTGGAATCTCCCGGAATCAGCCGTATATTCAACACCGCGCGTGCCTCGGAAGGAATCACGTTGGCGCGAACGCCGGCTTGCAGCATCGTCGGAGCCACGGTATCTCGCATCATCGAGTTCCACATAGGGTCCGCGTCGGACAAAAACCGCTGCGCGTGTTCGCCGCGGTCCGGAGTGTCCACCACTCGCATCCACTTGGCAATTTCATCGTCTTCAATCGCGGACAGCCCTTCGAAATAGCGCCGTACAATCGAAGTGAGATGCACCGGCGCGGTGTAATCGCCAATTTTCGCAACTGCAGCCGACAGGTGAACCACTGGGTTTTCCTTGGACGGAACGGAAGCATGCCCGCCTTTTCCCGTGGCGATCACGTTCACATTCATGGCCACTTTTTCGCTGGCCTGCACCCCGACGTATTGCACCTTGTTGTTTTTTACCACCAGCATGCCGCCTTCATTCAGGGCGTATGCCGCGGCGAATTTATCCCAGTATTTGGTGATAAGAATCCTCAGGCTGGCGTCGCCAAACTGCTCTTCATCGCTGGTGGCCAGGAAAATAACGTCCCGGTTGAGGTTGCGGTTCGCACGCTTCAGCGCAATGAATGCGGCGAGATTCGCGGCCACCATGCTCTTGTCATCCAGCGATCCTCGCCCGTAAAGATAGCCATCCTTTATGATTCCCGCGAACGGATCGACTGACCACTTCGAGCGGTCCACGCCTACTGTATCCAGGTGCGCGACCAGCAGCAGCGCCTTGGAAGGATCCGGCACCGCCGTGCTGCGAAGCCGCGCCACAACTGCGCTTCGCCCGGGAAGGGTCGGTAGGAGTTCCGCCTGAATTCCTTCTTTAGTCAGAATGCTGGCAATATATTTCGCCGCAGCTTCTTCGTTGCCCGGCGGATTTGTGGTGTTGATCTTGACTAGCTCGACAAGCCATTCTTGCGCCTCTCGCGCGAGTCCGGTCGTGTCCCCAACTAGCGTAGGACTGGGAGGAATGCCCATTGCGGGTGGATTCTGCGCGATCTGGCCGCGCGCTGCTCCGGGCTGCAAACACTGCACAAATACAAATATTGCCACGCAGAAGCTCAGGCGCTTCCAATGCAAGTGACCACCCCCGACGTAGACTTTGGACGTAAACAATCGACGTAAACTATTTTGCACCGGCGAAAAATCCATACTAACATGCCCTCTTGGCGCCTACGGGCGAGTGGTGACCGCGTTTCCTGGGCAACACCGGTTGGGGGGGCCGGCCAGGCAGACGCAAGGCAGTATCTTTGCATCAAAGTATCGAGGGGTCTGGAGAATCGCATGAGAAAACAGGCAGGCATTTTCGGGTGCTGGGTAGTGCTTTTGGTTTTTGTTACCGTTTCCGTGGTTGGTACCGCACATGCGCAAGCCCCCGCCGGACCGCAACCGGTTTCTCCCCCGCAATCGAATCCCGCGCCCCCCACCCCCAAAGCGGCGCCGCCTCAAGAGAAGCCGCAAGAGGGTGGCGTCACCATCGCCGTTGAAGTGCCCGTGGTTACGCTGGAGGTCGTCGCCACTACCACCAATGGCGATATTATTCCCGGCCTGAAAAAAGAGAATTTCCGTGTTCTCGAAGACGGCGTCCCACAAACCATCACGAACTTCGGCCCCAGCGATGCACCGCTTACTATCGTTGTCTTGATGGAATTCAGCGCTCGCGCCGGTGGGTGGTTTGCCGCCTATGCGAAATATTGGGCTGATGCGCTTTTCCCCAACTTGAATCAAAAAGATTGGGTGGCGCTGGTTACTTTCGATATGAAGCCGCGCACGGAAGTGGACTTCACGCAAGACAAAGAAGAAGTCCGCGCGGCCGTCCATCATCTCTATTTCCCCGGATTCAGCGAATCGAATCTTTTCGATGCCATCCTGGATACCAACGACCGCCTCAAAGATGTAAAGGGAAAGAAAGCCATCCTGGTTCTGGCCACAGGCGTGGATACTTTCTCCAAGCACACCCTGGATCAAACCATGAAGCAGCTTCGCGGCTCGGACGTAACCATTTTTGCCGTCGGACTCGACAAGCCCATTACCAATATGGCCGACGCCGGCGGACGCATGGGCAGCATCGCCCGTATGAACTATCTCCAAGGTGAAAATCAGCTAAAGACGTTCGCGCAAATGACCGGAGGTTTCGCGTGGTTCCCGCAATTTGATGGCGAAGTTCCCGGCATCTTTCACTCCGTCGCGGAATTCCTGCGCCATCAGTACAGCATCTCTTACACGACCTCGAATCATTCTCAGGACGGGAAATTCCGCAAGATTAAGGTGGAACTCGTCGCCCCTGATGGAGGACCCCTGGAAATCCACGACCAAAGAGGCAAGAAGCAAAAAGTGGTGGTCTACGCCCGCGAAGGCTACCAAGGCCCCAAGGGCGGAGTGGGCGATTAATCCCCAACCGACGGCTTTCGTATTGCTCTTGTAGAGGCCGATCTTTAGATCGGTTTTCTTGGGTTTCCGTGCCTTTCGCCCGTGTCGGCACCGGGGGTCGGACCTTTAGGTCCGACATAATACTTCCATCTGCTTTACGGCTTTAGCCGCTGAGGAACTGGTTCCGCACTTCTCGCGTAAATCTCAGCCCAATTACTTCAATACCCGCGCGACAAATCCACGCGATTGAACAACTCTTCCCCCGCAAACCATTTTTCCAGCAAATCCAACAACACCGCCGTCTGCCTCGGCCACAACCGGTCGCTGATCGCGCTGGTATGCGGTGTAATAAAAAGCCGCGGCGTATGCCAAAGCGGACTCTCCGCCGGAAGCGGCTCGGGATCGGTCACGTCCAACGCCGCCCCGGAAAGTTTCCCCTCTTCCAGCGCGGCACCCAAAGCAACCTGATCGACCAGTGATCCACGCGCGACATTCACAAACGCTGCTCCCGCTTTCATGCGCGCGAATTCATCCGTTCCAAAGAGCCGCTTCGTCTCCGGCGTTTCCGGCGCAGCCACCACAACATAGTCCGCTCCTGCCAACGCTTCGTGCAGTTGTTTCGCCGAAAATATTTTTTCCGCCAGCCTTCGATCACCTTCGCCAGAGCGCGTAACACCCCAAACGCGCATCTGAAACGCCGCCGCGCGCGCCGCCAGTTCCTTGCCGATCGAACCGAGTCCTACAATTAGCAGCACACGCCCGTTCAATTCCGTCAGATGCTGCGGTTCGTCCCACAAGTCCTGCTGGCCCCAATGCGCTTTATCCTGATGCCGCACGGAAGCAGGAAAATTGCGCGCCAGGGCCAGTAGCAATCCCATGGTGTGCTCGGCCATGGGCACGCTGAAAATCCCGCGTGGATTCGTCACCGTCACGCCGGAATCACGCAATTCCGGATACATCAATTGCGCCACGCCAGTCGCGGTGGAATGCACCCACTTCAACTTTTTCGTCGCCTTCATCTGCTCAGCGCGAAGCGAATACCCAACAAAAATGTCCGTCTCCGGGAGTTCTTCAGGCAACCGCGCGTAATCCGGCAAATGCACCACGCGCATTTCCGGCCAGCGCCGCCGGATGGCCTCCGCCATCTCCGGTTTCGGCCGCCACTCCGTAAACGGATGCCAAACACAAATCGTAAGCTTGGTCTCTTCGGGTGTGGTCCGCTTCATGCAGGTTCGACTCGGCTCTTGGAGGTTTTGCATGGGTAGGGACCGCCTTCCGAGGCGGTCCGCCAATTCAGCCCCACTGCGGCCTTCATTGATGGCAACGCGTTCAACCCCGAACGCGAAGGTCCCGCCCCGTCATATCCGCCGGCGCGGATTCCCCCAGAATCCCAAGCATCGTCGGCGCAATATCGCGCAGCGCGCCGCCCGGAGCCAACTGCAACCCATCATTCTCCGTCACGCAAATAAACGGCACCGGATTCGTCGTGTGGTACGTGTGTGGCCCGCCCGTCGTGGGATCAACCATCGTCTCCGCGTTACCGTGGTCCGCGGTAATAATCCACGCCCCGCCGCGCGGCTTCAGCGTTTGATAGATGCGCGCAAGTCCGGCGTCCACCGCCTCCACCGCCTTGATCGCCGCCTCAAGATTTCCCGAGTGGCCGACCATGTCCGCATTGGCATAATTCATGATGATCGCGTCGAATTCTCCTTTTTCGATGGCCTTCACCACGGTGTCCGTAATTCCCTCAGCAGACATTTCCGGTTTCAAATCATAGGTAGCCACTTTCGGCGACGGCACCAGGATACGCTCTTCTCCGCCGAAAGGTTTCTCCACTCCTCCATTAAAGAAATAAGTAACGTGCGCGTATTTCTCGGTTTCCGCGCAGCGCAAATTCTTGTACTGCAAATCCTGAAATACCTGCGCAAGAATCTGCTCCAGCTTTTCCGGGCTGATCACGCACTGCAGCCACGGCCAGTTCTTGTCGTACTTAGTCATCCCAACATAAAAAAGATTCTTTGGCCGCTTGGGATCAGCAAATTTATCGAAGTCGGGCCCCTGTAATGCGTAAGTCATCTGGCGAGCGCGGTCCGCGCGGAAATTGTAAAAGATGACCGCATCGTCATCGCGAATGAGCCCAACGGGCTGCGCGGAAGGACCCTCTCCTCGCGTGACCACGATAGGCTTGATGAATTCGTCGGTAACGCCTTTTTCGTAGCTGTCTCGCAGCGCCGCCAGCGGTTCGCTGGACTTTGTTTCCGCCTCTCCATGAACAATCGCGCGATACGCGAGTTCGACGCGTTCCCAGCGATTATCGCGATCCATCGCGTAGTAGCGCCCGATCAGCGTCGCGATCTCTCCAACTCCCAACTCACGCATCTTTTTCTGTAGTTGCGCCACAAAATCTCGCCCGCTGTTTGGCGGAGTGTCGCGCCCATCCATGAAACAGTGCACAAAAACCTTCTCCACTCCGTACTTCTTGGCCATTTCGAGCAGCGCAAAAAGGTGATTGATGTGCGAATGCACGCCGCCATCGCTGAGCAAACCCAGAAAATGCAATTGCCGCTGCCGCCCACGTTCCATGGCTCGCTGAAAAAGCGGCACCTGCTCGAGCTGCTTGTTGGCAATCATTAAATCGATTCGCGTGATATCCATGTGTACGACGCGCCCGGCACCCATATTCATGTGGCCGACTTCACTGTTGCCCATCTGCCCTTCCGGCAAACCCACCGCGAGCCCGGAAGTGTTGATCAACGTATTAGGAAATTTGCGGATCAATTCGTCATAAGCGGGCTTGCGCGCGAGCGCCACCGCGTTGCCCTTCGTTTCGGCTCGATAGCCCCATCCGTCCAGCACGGTAAGCACAATTGGTTTCGGTCGTTTTCTCATGGCTCATCAGAATACACACAATTATTCCCGCATGTCATTTCAGCAGCCGTCGAATTGCGTACGTGTTGGGTTTTCCTAGCTTTTGTAGGGACCGCCTTCAGAGGCGGTCCGCCAACATAACGTAGGCTCCGCTCAAGCCAGCAACCGGACCTTTCAAGCCGTGACTCCTGGATTACTCAGGCAACAAATGCGCGCAACGCAGCCAGCAGGCGCTCCACTTCATCCATCGTGTTGTAATGCACCAATCCAATGCGCAACATTCCGCCCTGCGATTCCACTCCTAGCCGTTCGCTCAAATTCAGCGCGTAGTAATTCCCATCCCACGTGAAGATCCCGCGGTCGCCCAGATACGTCGCAATCGAAGTTGGATGATGATTCCCGATGCGCAGCGAAAGCGTGGAGCACCGCTCACCCGACCGGCGCGGATCAGTGATTCCGTAAATACGAACCCCGGGAATCGTCTGCAATCCCTCAATCAGCCGCCAGATCAGCTGCGTTTCATGCGCAACCGTCGCGCCGTAGGTCGCGGTCAACGCCTCCCGCCGAGTCTTCACGAAACCATCCGTCCTGCGCCCAAGTTCTGCAAGATACTCAACAGCCGCACCGATCCCCGCGATCAATTCGTGCAGCTGCGTACCGGATTCCCAACGATCCGGACTCTGTTCGCTGCACGGACGTACCTTGTACGGCCGAAAATGCTGCAAATGCTTGCGCTTCCCATAAAGAACACCGGTGTGCGGTCCAAAAAATTTGTACGGCGAGCAAACCAGGAAATCGCAATCCAGCGCCTTCACATCAACCAGCCCGTGCGGCGCGTAGTGCACCGCATCAATGAAGATCATTGCGCCAACCACATGGGCCCACTGCGTAATTTGCGCAACGGGATTGATCGTTCCCACGGAATTGGAGGCGTAACCCACCGCCACCAGCTTGGTCTTTTCGTTGATCTTGCTTTTCAAGTCGTCCAGGTCCAGCGTGCAATTCGCTTCGTGAATATCCACTTGCCGGATGACCACGCCTTTTTCCTCCAGTGCTTTCCAAGGAGAAAAGTTCGCATCGTGATCCAGCGTCGTCAGCACGATTTCGTCGCCGGCCTGCAGCTCGCGCGCAATGGCACGGGAAAGCGCGTACGTAATCGTGGTCATATTCTGGCCAAACACCACTTCGTCTTTTTCGCAGTGAAAGAAGTCCGCCATCGCCAAACGCGAATTGGCAATCATCTCGTCCGTACGCCGGCTGGTCAGGAACGCGCCACCCGTATTCGCATTTGCAGTCATCAAATAGTATTGGATCGCGTGCATCACCTGCGTGGGCACCTGCGTGCCCGCCGGGCCGTCCAGAAATACAGCGGGCTGCCCCTTCACCTGCGTTTGCAACGAAGGAAATTGCGCGCGAGCCCAGGCGATATCGAGTTGGCTGGCCGCAGTTGGATTGAGTGTGGTTGGATTGAGTCCCGGTGTGCCCATTTGTTCCTGTCTCAAAAATAAATTGGAAGCGCCTCGCTAGTTTCTCACACCGAGGCAACGCCGTGTTAGCATACGCAAGCTGTTCTCCACTCATGCCGGATCGGCGCCTGGCTATCAACTCTACACCGGGCTACATCAGCGAGGTTCAAGTGTCGGATACGATTCCTGCCACCGATAGGACGCGGGTGGTGCGCGAGCCGCACCGTGCGGTTTACGATCGCGAAACAATCTACAGAATCCTGGACGAAGGCCTTGTATGCCACGTGGGATTTGCGGTTGACGCGCGACCATTTGTCATTCCCACCATGTACGCGCGCGTCGGCGACGTACTCTATTTTCACGGCTCAGCAGCCAGCCGCACGCTCCGAACGCTAAGCGGCGGAGTGCCGGTGTGCGTAACGGTCACGCTTTCGGACGGTCTGGTGCTGGCGCGGTCGGTGTTCAATCACTCGATGAACTATCGCTCGGTGGTCGCACTGGGAAAGGCAACGTTGATAGATGATCCCAACGAAAAACTCGCCGCGCTCCAGGCCTTCACCGAGAAAATCCTAAAAGGCCGCTGGAACGACGCGCGGCAGCCCAACGAAAAAGAACTGAAGGCCACCAGCATCCTGAAACTCCCGCTCACGGAAGTCTCCGCAAAAGTTCGCGTCGGCGAAGTCGAAGATGACGCCGAGGATTACGCATATCCGGTCTGGGCCGGAATCATTCCATTCCGCCTGGCAGTCGATCCGCCGATCCGCGACGCCCGCTGCGACCCTTCCATCCCCACACCCGCCTACGCAGCGCAATACAAAAGGTGAATCGTGAACGAATTCAAGCCAGCTCTAGTAAAGCCGGTCGTACCCTTTTCGGCCCTCGACGCCTTGGACATTCGCGTGGGCACCATTGAGCGCGTCGAAGAAATTCCGCGCTCCGAAAAACTCATGAAACTCGTCGTGAATTTCGGCGATCACACGCGAACGATCCTCGCCGGCATCCGCAAAGAACGCGAAAATCCTCGCGAAATCGAAGGGAAGCAAGCATTGTTCGTGCTGAATCTGGAACCAAAGAAAATGGCCGGCGAAATTTCTGAGGGTATGCTTTTCGACCTGGGCTATGCCGACGGAATCACTCCGGCATTGGCCATGCCCGAACGTCAAGTTCCCAACGGAACCCGCGCAGGCTAGCGTATAGGGTCTCTGTACCGCTCGGCCCCAAACACTTAACGATGCACTGCCCGGATAAAATCCGCCAACAATCCGTACCCGGTTGCTTCCACGCCCGGGTTATGTTCCACCATCGATAGTCCAAAGACATCCAGATCAAATCGAATCGCCGAGCTGCTTCCCTCCAACCCGGCCATCGGATCTGATGCCAGCAGCAATTCGGGCCCCACGCGACATTCCACTCCATCGCCGCGACGCTCCGCGCGGCACACCAGCTTGTAGCGCATCCCCGCCGAGCGCACTGAACGAATTTTCTCTTCGCTCAATTCTCGAATGCCAGTGCGCTGCACCTGCTCGATGCGCACCGGCAAATTCATAATCACATTGCAGATCGCCGCCACCTTGACCGCCGAATCCCAACCATCCAAATCCTGGGAAGGATCCGTCTCCGCGATTCCCATCGCTTGCGCGCGGCGAATCGCTTCCTCGAACGAACGCCCCTTCTCCACTTCCGTCAGCACTACGTTGGTAGTGGAGTTCAGGACTCCAGAAAACGCCCGGATTTCCGTGGCGGGAAGTCCCAGCGGAAATAACGAAAAGATCGGCACGCCATCCATGACCGTGGATTCCGCAAGAAACGCGCGGCCTTTCGTTTTAGCGAGAGCCATCAACTCGCGATACGCATGCACAATCGGCCCTTTATTGGCGGTAATTGCGTGCGCGCCGTGTTCGAGCGCAGCCATCAGATGTTCGGTGGCGGGTTGCCCCGTCTGCGGGTTCAGCGAGCTGGCCTCGAAGAGCACATCGGCCTTTGCCCGCTCCAGCCACTCCCTTACGTTCCGCGCCGACGAACTGCCAGTCGCAAAGTGCCCGCTAAGCGCGGCGATCGGATTGAGCCCTTCCGGATCGGCAATCCATCCGAATCGGCGCGTCGCGACTCCCGCGAGCCGCCAGCGGATATCGTATCTGCGGCGCAACTCCATTTCCTTCGCCACCAGCTGGCGAAGAAGAGACCGGCCCACCTGGCCGAATCCAACGATGGCTAAATTGTACGAAGGAATAGCATCTCTCCCGAAAACTTACACAATTCACGATCAAGAAAACTTAGATGCCCCGTGAAGCGTCGTAGGCTTCAGAACTGTCATCCTGAGGGACGCGCCGTTTGCGTCCCGAAGGATCTCAACCATCACATCCAACATGATTGTATGGTTGGGATCCTTCCGCGATCCTCATCGGATCGCCTCAGGATGACAACGGTCCTTGCTCCCGCCGCTCGAACCAATTCCATCTCGTCAAGAATCGTCTTTACTTCACCGCCGACAACTTCACCGCCGCGGCCGAAATCAACGTCGCTTCATTCTCCAGCACACGCGCGACCCTCGCCGCGGAATCCTCCGCTTCTTTCCATTTTTTCTGCTCCAATCCCTCTCGCACCGCTGGAATCGCTTTTGCCGCGTACCCAGTGTACGTGCCGGGAGCGTACAGTTCATGCTTATACCAGAATCGTCCGGGCAGACCCTCGGCCGTCGTCAATTTCCGCTCGCTCTGTATCAGCATCTGATTCAGCTCAGCAATCGAGTCGGACGCCAATGCCACTCCACCATTCGCGGTAGCATGATCCAGCGCCTTCTGGTATTCCGCCGCGCTCTTCACCAGCGATTCCACCGCGTTATCCAGCGGCGCGAAATTCAAATGTGGCGGCACTTCCTCCTTCTTCGGCGTCACCCAGGTCTGCCGCGGGTCGGCAATGGCTTCGTACATCCCCTCCTGTATCTTCAGATTCTTCTCCTCGATTTCCTCGCGCTGCTGTGTGGCAAATTTCTCAACTTCCTGGACGTACAGCTTCACATCGTCGGCGAAATCCGAAAATTGGAACGGCAGCAAATCGGCGTCCGCGAGGCGCATCATCGCCGTTCCTCCCGCTTGGGAAAGCGCTCGCCCGTATACGAAATCAGTGTCGCTGAAATGCGTGTACCAGTAGAAATCGTCGTATATCGAATGATAGATTCCGCCGTGATCCTCTCCATCGAAGCCGATGCCAAGCGATGCCACACCCGCGAAATTGATAAACGGCGCGTGGTCGGAACCGCCGCCCAGCATGTCTAAGCGCAAGTCAGCTCGTGTTCGCAATTCCTTGCGCGCTTCCGCGGACTCCGCGCTGTTCAGGTGCCGCAATTGCTCGCGTTTCCACGTCGAAAGCTTCGTCTCTGGGTCCTGAATATCCCGTGCCACATCATTAATAAAATGCTCCAGTGTGTGCGAACCCTCCAGCGAAAAATATCCCCGGCCATTGCTGTCTGAATTGATGTATGCGACGGCATGTTTGCGCAAATCATCCACATGCGTCTCTACCCATTCCGTCGAACCCAGTAGCCCCGGTTCCTCTCCATCCCATGCACAATAAATAATCGTCCGCCGCGGTTTCCATCCAGCTTTCACCAGTTCGCCGATGCCCCGCGCCTCTTCCATCACCGCAACCATCCCGGAAATGGGATCCTCCGCTCCATTCACCCACGCATCGTGGTGATTCCCGCGAATCACCCATTCATCTGGATTGGTACTGCCGGGAATTTTCCCGATCACGTCGTAAAGTGGCTTCATTTCCCAGTTTGAAAAAACCTTCAGGTGTACTATCGCTGGACCCGGCCCGATGCGATACGTAATTGGCAGACCGCCTCTCCAAGTCGCGGGCGCCACGGGTCCCGCAATCGCGGAAAGCAACGGCTGCGCATCCGCATACGAGATCGGCAGCACCGGAATTTTCGTCAGCGTCTTCGCTTCCTTGATAGGAACGCGTTTGGCATCTGCCGTCGCACCCACTCCTGGCGTCAATGGATCGCCCATAAATATGCTACTATCCTGCACGCTTCCGCGCTGCACACCTTCGCTGGGTCGCCACGCTCCCACGGGAAAAACTTCGCCGCCCGAATACCCGTCGTCGTGCGGATCGGAATAAATAATGCAACCAACGGCGCCGTGTTCCGCGCCAACCAGCGGCTTGATGCCCCGCCAGGAATGGCCGTAGCGCGCAATGACAATCGCGCCCTTCACCGAAACACCGCGTTGCTCCAGGACCTGGTAGTCCTCCGGCAAACCGTAGTTCACGTACACCAGCGGCCCGGTAACGTCTCCATCAATGGAATACGCGTTGTAAGTGGGCAATTGTTCGCTGGTTTGATTTGACGTGGGATCCTGGGAGATCGCCGGTTCCTGCAATTTGGCTGTGAAATGCGGCCCGCCATCCACTAGTTCCACCAGCCGTTCTTTAGGCGTGGGGTACAGGACGGTGAACGTTTCGATATGTGTGTCCAGCCCAAACTCTTTGAACTTTGCCGCGATCCATTCGGCATTGTCCTTGTCGTACGGCGAACCCACATTGTGCGGCCGCGCCGAAAGCCGCTGCATGTATGCGCGAAGATTCTCCGGCGACGGAATGGCGCGAAATTTTTCTTCCCACTTGCGTTCGCTGCGAGAGCTGTCCGCGGAAAATCCGAAAAGCTGCGGTTCATCCGCAGTTACCGCCGCACCGCCCGACATCCAGCTCAACCCGAAACACATCACCGCGCACACACTTAGCAAATTAGTCCGAATATTCATTGATCCCCCCAACACCCGCGGAGGATTATTTCGTGAACTGGCCTCCACCGCAAGTCCGTGTGCCCCGAATCGCGATACAATCCCGCGACTCGCACGTCTCTCAGGCGAGAAGGATTCAGGTAAGCCCGTTGGCAATCTCCAAATCAGCCGCGAAAAAAGCCAGCCTCTTCTATTTCGTGTTCGTCATGTACGCCTACACGACCGCCGGCCCCTTTGGCCTTGAAGAGCAAGTCACCACCAGCGGTCCGGGTCTCACCCTGCTTTACCACCTACTGCTCCCGCTCTTCTGGTGCATCCCGGTGTCGCTGGCGTCCGCTGAATTGACTACCGCGATTCCAGTGGAGGGCGGCTTTTATCGCTGGGTTCGCGCTGGCTTCGGAAACTTCTGGGGATTTTTGGCGGGATGGTGGAATTGGACCGCTTCCTGGCTGCTCGGCGCAACGTACGCAGTTCTCTTCAGCGACTATCTGCAATTTTGTTTCCCCGGCCTTGTCGGCTGGAAACACTACCTGGTATCTCTGGCGCTGATCGCGTTGCTCTCCTACGTGAACATCCGCGGAATCCAGATGGTAGGCGCACTGGCAACGGTGTTAGAAATTTTAATCCTTCTGCCAGTCGTTGCGCTGTGTCTGATCGCCGCCGCGAAGTGGCATCACAATCCATTTGTTCCGTTTGTGCCGCCGCACGTGCCACCCTTTCAGGTTTTTGGCGTGGGCCTGGCGCTCGGACTGTGGCTCTATTCGGGTTATGAGCAAATGTCCAGCGTCGCGGAAGAAGTCGAGAATCCGCAGCGCAACTATCCGCTGGCGCTCGCGCTGGTGGTTCCGCTGTCCATCGCCACTTATTTTCTCCCTACGCTTTTTTCTCTCGCCGCGCTCGGCAATTGGCAGGACTGGAAAACCGCCTACTTCTCGCAAGCCGCGCTTCTGATCGGCGGCCCGTTGTTGGGCCTCGCCATGACTGTCGCCGCGACGATCACCAATATTTCCATCCTCAACGCCACCATCCTCACCAGCACGCGCATGCCTTCCGCCATGGCCGAAGACGGCTACTTGCCGCCAATATTTGCGGCGAAGCATCCGCGTTTCGGCACGCCCTGGGTCGCCATTCTTATCTCCGCCGTAATCTTCGCGTTGCTTTCTTTCCAAACGCTGGCGCAACTTCTAACTGTCTACATCTGGCTGCGAACGCTGGTGACGGTGCTCACCGTCCTCGCCGCCTGGCGGCTCCGCGAAAAATTCCCAGACATGCCTCGACCGTTCCGCATTCCCTGGGGCAAGGCCGGCCTGCTCTACGTAGTTATCGCGCCAATCCTCATGGGCACCCTGGCCATCGTGGCCAGCGATAAATTTGCCGTGAAATGGGGCCCCGTCCCAGTCGCTCTGGGCGTAGCCGCCTATTTCCTCTTCGCCAAACTAAAATCCGCCCGCGCGCAATAGCGCCGTAGTTTCAAAATTGTCATCCTGAGCGCCGCGTCTTCCGCGGCCGAAGGGTCTCAACTCAAAATCCGTCGCAACGTTTTCCTGGGCGTCACGTCAACCAGTCCAACACCTTGTAATACGCGCCCGCCAACGGTAACGCCCACGTATTCCCGCTCCGCAACCCGATCGGCGTCCCCGGAAACCCAATCTCCGAAAACGGATTATCAACGGCGTCCCCGCAAATCGCCGCCGCTAGCTTGCTTCCCATCCACGTAGCCGCGGCGACCCCATGTCCCGCAAAACCCACCGCAAAATACATCCCATCCACCATTCCCGAATGCGGCATCACGTCAAAAGCAAAATCCAACGTCCCGCCCCACACATATTCCACTTTCGCATCGCGAAGTTGCGGATACACCTCGATCACTCCGCGCCGCAACAGCTCTGCACTCTTGCGCACGGTATTCTCGGACTCTGGAAAAAACGCAGCGCGCCCGCCGAACAGCATGCGGTTATCCGGCGTAAGCCGGTAGTAGTACAAAAAATGTTTGGAATCGTAGATCATCCGGTTTCGCGGGCTCAATTCGCGCGCGAGCCTCTCCGGCAGCACTTCGGTAGCGATAATGTACGACCCGATGGGAATAATTTTCTTGCGCAAAGTCGGTGTAGCTTCGGTCGTATATGCGCCCGAGGCCAGCAGCACATCCTTGGCGGTAAGTGAACCGCGCGAAGTCTCCACCCGGAAGCTACGAGTGCCGCCGATACTCTGGGGCGCAATTCCCGTCACCCGCGCTTGCTCGTACAAGCAAGCTCCCGCGCGCTGTGCTGCCGCTGCCAGACCAAAAACATACTGCGCCGGGTTTACCCCCGCGCTGGTTTCATCCACCATGCCGCCGAAATAAATGGACGACCCAATTTCCGCGCCCAGCGATTCACGCGGAATAATTTTCAGCTCATGGTTAAATTCGCGCTGTATCCGCGCCGCCGATTCCGCGTAGCCATCGAAATGCACCTGCTTGCAAGCCACTTCCAGGTGGCCGCAACGCGAAAAGCTGCAGGCAATCTGCTCTTCGCGAACGATGCGCTCAACCAGGTCAATCGAGTCCAGCGACGCGGCGTACATGCGCTTCACCAGATCACGTCCATACCGCGCTATCAATTGCGGCACCGCCAGCTTCAGCCCGGTAAGCACCATCCCGCCATTGCGTGAACTCGCACCCCACCCGAAAGTTTCCGCCTCCAAAACCGCCGCGCGAACGCCACGCCTCGCAAGATGCAACGCCGCGGACAGCCCGCAAAATCCGGCTCCAACAATGGCCACATCCACTTTTTCCGGCAAGGCTCCCGCGGTCCCAGCCGCGCGCTCGGAAACCGTATCCAACCAAAAGTTTTTCTCTTGAATATTCATAAACGCAGCGTCAGATTCTAGCACCAACCCCTAGGAGCGCAGCCGGAGTACACGCGCGTGCAAAAGATCTTGGCTAGAGCATGTAGCGGTCGCCTTCTGAGGCGGGCGCCTTTCTTGTTTGATGAAATAGTGGCGTAGGATCGTTGGCGGACCGCCTCAGAAGGCGGTTCCTACAGAAGCAAAACAGAGGACACGCAACGAACTAAGCGCTGCGCAAAACGTACTGCGTAATCTCCGGAGGCGCGCCCAACCGCACCGGCGCTCCTACGGTGCCCAGCCCGCGATTGACGTACAACGCGGCCAGCCCATTAGGGGCATTGGGCATCAGCTTGATCGTCTCTCCCATGCGTTTCGGCTGATCCGGCATCAGCAGCGGCCGGTGATACAGCCCGGCAATATAGTCGGTGATAAAGCGCGCCGGGCTTAGGCTGACATCCAGAATTTCCACCTGCACCTGTCCGCCGTGCGTATGGCCTGAGAGCGTCAACTCAATTCCCAGCTCCGCCGCCCGGTTAAACGCATTCGGATTGTGCGACAACAAAATATTCGGCAAGTCGCGGCGCACCAGCGGCTCCAGGTTGGAGAGCATCTGCTGCTTTCTTCCACCTGGCGTGCGCTCGCGCTGATAATCCACGCCAATTAAATTCAGCGCCGCGCCCTTATAAGAGATCAGCGCATTGTCGTGCCGGAGCATCTTCATCCCAGCCTGTTGATACAGCCGCTGCGCCCGGTCTTCCGCGCGCGCATAAATCTCGTGGTTGCCGTTGCAGCCATAAACTCCCAGTGGCGCGTGCAATCGACGCACTTCCGCAACGCAATCTTCCAGCGAATCGTGCATCCCGGTAATCAAGTCGCCGGTAACCACCGCCAGGTCCGCCCCAACGTCATTGGCCATGTCCACGGCGCGGCGCACCGATTCGCGGGTCATGTACCCGCTCAAATGGATATCGCTCAACTGCACGATCTCCATCCCATCCAGCTGCGTGGGCAGATTGGGGATGGGGATTTCTATGCGTCGAACCTCATAGCGCAGCCGTTCCGCCGCAAATCCATACATCACGCCAAGGAAAGGCGCCGCTCCGGCGACCACGCTGGCTGTACGAAAAAAAGTTCGGCGAGAGGGGTCCGGTACGTAATCTTTCAGGAGATGCGCGTGTGCAGCGGCAGCGCCAACCACAGGCTTGGCATCGTGTCGAACAAGCCTATGCCATAGCCATTCAAGACCATGGACCGCCTTTACCGCGCCGTAGGCCGCAAGCGCGCTGGCAAACCAAAGCCCCGCGAAAGCCTCTATGTTCGATCGATGCGCGAGAATCCGTCCGTGATCCTGCCGAAAGACATCCGTAGCCGCGACGATAAAGAGCACCCAGCCGGAGATATAGGCAAGCCGAAGCCCTACCCGCAGCCACACCCGTCCCCAATTGGACGTCACGCGCCATAGGGCGCGATACCAGAACCGCTGCGACAGGAAAAGCAGCGCCACGATGGTCAATACCACCGCTCCTCGCAGCAAAAACCAGCCCAAATTCACGGCTTCAGCCTCCTTCAGGCTTGCCTATCCTTGTAGGGTTACCCCTTAAGAATAACATGTACACGGAAGGGGGCCCTTTGGAAAGCGTAAAGGCCCACATTCAGTAATAGTTAGGCACCGGCAGGCAGGACAGCCTCCCTACCTGTTCGTTTGACCGGGTCTGTCGGCTTGCGGGGTACACCTGGACTTGTCGTATGATGTCGCGCAACCACCGGGTGTCCCTCCTGCGCTGTCCTGGGCGAAACTTCCAAGGCACCCATTCGTCCTAAACAGGAGATTCGAGCGTGTCTAAGGAGAACAAAATGAAGAAATGGATCCTGTTCGCAGTCGTGTTCTGTCTGTCCTGTCTTGCTGGAGCAGCTACTCAGGCGCAAGACGCAAAGAAGCCACCAAAACCGGCCCTGGGGCCCTCAGCAGCTCTGCTTGAAGAATGGAACGACCTCGCCCGTCGTCTGACCGTCATCGCCGAAGACATGCCGGAAGACAAGTACGACTACAAGCCCAAGCCTGAAATGCGCTCCTGGCTAGGCCAACTGGCCCACGCTTGCCAAGCCAACTACTATTTCATCAATCCAGTTCTCGGAAAGCCCTTTCCGCAGGACGACCCGGACATGTCCCAATTGAAGACCCGCGCCCAAGTGGTGGCCTTCGTAAAGAAATCCTTCAGTGATGGTGCAGACCTCATCAAAGCGCAAGGCGATGCCGGAATAGGCAAGACCTACGACGCCGGCGGCCAGCTGATGCGATTTGATGCGCTGGCCTATGGTCTGCTCACCCACGGCAACGAGCATTACGGCCAGATCGTGGTCTATTACCGCCTGAACGGCCTAGTGCCCCCCGAATCCCGCCCAAAGAAGTAGTCCTCGAATCACCCGTCCTCTGTAGGGGCGGCTTTAGGCCGCCCTCTTGGGGTTTCTTGGTTGTGGGTGCCCCATACGCCGTTGTTGCGTGTGGGTCTTGGGTTTTCCCGGGTGCCGCACCCTTGGGTTGTTCAAGGGTGCGGGTTTTCTCTTAATTTTCGCACGCGCGTATTTCTGCGCCTACCCAACCGCCGTCCCCGCAATTCCCTTCTTCAACAAGCGCACCAACTCTTCCGGATCACTTGTCGGAGGCAAACAATTATTCCCTGCGCACACCAGCGCGACCGCCTTGTCCTTTGGAAGATGCGGCAACGTCTGCCGCAAAGCAGATGGCAACTTCTCGAGCGACGTCCCTGGCGTCACCCGCAAAACCGCCTTGCCAAACCGAAACACCGAATTAGCCGCCTGCTCGAGCTTCTCGGCGGTTTCATCTCCAAGCGGACCGGTGAGCACCACTTGCGTGGGATGCTCCGCAAAAAGAATCGCTGCCAACCCGTATGTCGCCGAGAACAATCCATACTGCGGAGCGACTCCAGCAAACGCTTCCAGCGTCCTCTTCGCCCAATCGTAATATTTTGAATCGTCGCTATACGCATGCATCCGCGTCAGCGCGATGGCCGCCACGGAATTCGCGCTTGGTGTCGGGGAATCCTGGAACGGCTTGCGTCGCACATCCAGCCCGCCCATGGGCGCGGCATCGGCGGCACGATCAAAGAATCCGCCGTTCTCCGCGTCGCCGTATTTCTCAATGGCAATATCCATGGTGCGCTGCGCCGCCTGGAAATACTTTGCATCCAACGTCGACTCATATGCATCGAGCAGCGCCAGCACGCCAAACACCTGGTCATCCAGCGACCCGCGCAAAGCCGGTCCACCGATGCGATGGCCAAAACCTTGTTCCTCGCTCCAAGCTTCCTTCAACACGCGATCCAAAGTTTTCAGCGCAAAGGAACGGGCACCTTCATTGATTTGGACGTTAAATAAGAATCTAGATGCTTCGAGATACGCCGAAACAAACATCGCATTCCACGCCACGTACATGGTCTTGTCCACAAATGGCGTCGGCCGGGCCGAACGTGCCATCTTCATTTTTGCTTCGGCCTGGAGTTTTACGGTTGCAGTCTTTTCGGGATCTTTGCCGAGCATCTTCCCGATCTCTTCAAATCCACGCGCAATCCAAAGCACATTCTTCGCGGGATTGTGATGCATCTCCCCGTGTTCTTCAACGTCGTAATACAACTCAATCACCCGAGACTCTTCCGGGGTAAGCACCGCGCGTACTTCCTCAAGTGTCCAGGTAAAATAATCCCCGTCGTCATCGAGCGAATAATCCGCGTCTTGGCTGGCGTAAAACCCGCCATTCTCTTGATCCGACAAAACCTGGTTCACCCAAAGGATAATTCCATCCGCGGTGTCGCTGAACGAAGCCTCCCAATCGTGTTTCGCACTAGCCTGCGAAGCGTGCACAAAATTTTTCAGCAGCTCCGAATTGTCGTAGCTCATCTTCTCGAAATGTGGCACGAGCCAGCGTTCGTCCACCGAATAACGGTGAAACCCACCCACAAGCTGGTCGTATACCCCGCCGCGCGCCATCTTTTCCAGCGTCGTCTCCGCCATTGCCAGAAGATGCTTTTCGCCCGTCTGCCTATATCGCTCAAAAAGCAGATCAACCGCCGAGGCATGCGGGAATTTCGGCGCTTTCCCAAACCCGCCATTCCGAATGTCGAAGAGTTGCGTCAACGAACTGATCTGCGAATCCACCACTCCCAGATCGAATTCCCCGCGCGCTCCGCTAAACACTTCCGCCTTCGCCACCGCTTCCGAAAGCGCATCCGCGGTCTTCAACAATTCTTGCCGCTTGTTTTTGTAGGCATCCGCAACCGCCAGCAATATCCGCCGAAACCCCGGCCGCCCCATCTGATCTTCAGGCGGATAATACGTCCCGCCAAAAAACGGCTTCCCATCCGGCATCAAAAAGCCCGTCAGCGGCCAGCCACCTTGCCCGCTGATGGCGCTGATCGCCGCTTGATAGCGCGAATCCACATCCGGGCGCTCGTCGCGATCCACTTTCACCGGCACAAAATTCTCGTTGATGACCTTCGCAATCAAAGGATTTTCGTAACTCTCGCGATCGATAACGTGGCACCAGTGGCACCACACCGCTCCGATATCCAGTAGGATCGGCTTGTCCTCTACTTTCGCGCGCGCGAACGCAGCATCGCCCCATTCATGCCAGTCGATGGGTTGATGCGCGGCGGAACGCAGGTACGGGCTGGTAGAATCCTTCAATCGGTTTTCAGTCATAAATTTGAACGCGCGCGGATGCGCTACTGGAGTTTGTCTCCGGGGCCAAGGTCGCGGGGATCGAGCGGCTTTCTTCCGGAATACCCTTCATCCTGCCGGTGATAATAGCGGATGCGGTCTTCACCAAGCTTCCAGCACAGGTAGACCTCTTCGTCGTCAAGAATCGACGGAAAATCCAGCAGCCCCACATCCAGGTCCTTGATGATGCATCCGGTAGCCAGAATTTTTTCCAGGTTCGCTTTCATCACTTCCGCAAGGCTTTGGTGCTCCAACCGTTTTTCCGCCAGCTTCGCGTAAGGAACTAGAATGCCGCCCATCATCAGAATGCGCGTGGACACCGCAGTCAAATCATTCTCAAGGACAGAAAGCTTCTTGCGCGCGCCAATGGCCTCGATCAGGATGGGCTCGAGTTCGCGGCGCGCCTGTTCCGCTTCCGTCAGCGTGAACATGCGTTGCGGCTGCTCCGGTATCTCGTCCTGATCGTCTTCGTTATCCGCCATTCCTTCTCCCACTTCTTCCATCCGACGCTGTCATCCCGACCGGAGTGCCGCGCAGTTTGCGGCACGCAGTGGAGGGATCCCTCCCAGCCTTCAACCTATCTCATCCCTTGGATAAATTCTTGCGCCTTTTGGTGAGTTTTACCAGACAAACCATAATCGCGTGCTAGTTCACAGAAGGGACGGGGACTAGCTCATCCTCCGATGAACACCATCGTGCGCGAAGGCTGCATAAATCCGGGCTCATTTATCCGGTGTCCTGCTTCCTTCTCCATCACGATTTCCTTGATCCAGTCGGCGATCTCCGCATCCGCCGCATCGCCGCGCAGCAATCCGCGAAGATCGCGATCATCCTTGCTGAATAGGCACGTGCGCAGCTTTCCATCCGCCGTAAGGCGGATGCGCGAACAATGCCCGCAAAAAGGTTGCGTAACCGGCGCGATCAACCCTATCTCTCCCGGCGCGCCGTCCGCAAAGCGGTATTTCCTCGCCGTTTCGCTTTTCTCGTTCGGGATCTGCACCAGCGGCCACTGCGCATGGATGCGTTCGTACACTTCCGCCGCCGGCACCATCGTTTCGCGCGACCAGTGCCGGTCCGCATCCAGCGGCATAAACTCAATGAACCGCATGATCACGCCGCGATCCCTCGCGAATGCCGCGAACGCTTCCACCTCATCCTCATTAAAGCCGCGCACCAGCACCGCATTGATCTTCACCGGCGCAAGCCGCGTGTTCTGCGCTTCATCGATCCCGCGCATCACAGCATCGTAGGAACGCGTCCGCGTAATCTTCTCGAATTTCAACGGGTCCAGCGAATCCAGGCTGATGTTGATCCGGTGTAAACCCGCAGCCAGCAGCCGTTCGCAGCGCTCGGCCAGCAAATGCCCGTTCGTGGTCATCGAAAGGTCTTGCACCCCGATGTCCCGTAGCCGCGAAATGAAATCCTCCACACCCGGCCGCACCAGCGGCTCCCCGCCGGTGATGCGCACTTTGCGAATCCCCATGTCCACCAGAATTTTCGCCAGCCGCTCCAGTTCATCCCGCGAAAGAATCTTGTCCATCGCCTGATAATTTTCCGGATCAGCGGACCGGCAGTACACGCACCGAAAATTGCATCGATCCGTAACCGAAATCCGCAAATCGGTGATCTGCCGTCCGAATTTGTCAACCAGGCTCATACTGTCTTCAAAAATTCTCCAGGCGCAAAAACAAAAACCCGATTCGCACAAGGAATCGGGCGCATCAACGAAAATACGCATATTTCCGTTGAACGAGCTCCTTTCCAAATGCGTAGCTGCCACTCACGGGAGGCGCGCGCGTTTCCACCCGCACCCTCGACGATCCACCTTCAGATCGCCTCGTCCCGCCGCCAAGGCTGTCTCTCCTTGCAGGCCAACGGGATCGGAGTCAACGTCACCAGTGTACGCCCCAAAATACGAAGGGCGCAATTCGGCCGGCCGTGCCTGCCCAGCTGTGTAGTGGCCGCCTTCTGAGGCGGGCGCTTTGCGTTGCACGCGCCATGGCTCACGCCAAACCGCAACACCCGTCCACCACTGTGATACAGTCCACTAAATCTATGCGAATCTTCATCTTGGGTGCGGGTGCAACAGGTTCACTACTCGCTCAACTCCTGGAACGCCACGGACACATCGTCTGGTGCGGAGACCGCGACCCGGAACGTGCCCGCCGCTTTCTGGGTAAGCGCTCCGCCATCCCGATAGCCCCGGTCAACGCGCGAAACTTGCGCGCAATTTTGCGTGCCGCCAAGGGCTGCCAGCTCATCGTCAACGCCAGCGCTTCCGTCTTCAACCAGATCGTGCTTCGCGCCGCTCTGCGATTGCGTGCCAACTATCTCGACCTCAGTTCCCACCTCACCAGAAATCCATTCAAGGCCGAGCAATTCGCCTACGCCAAAAAATTCGAGGAAAAACGCCGCACCGCGCTAATAAACACCGGCGCCGCTCCCGGCCTGACCAATCTGCTGGTAAAACGGGCCGCGGACATGCTCGATGAAGTGCAATCCGTGCACATCCGCATCTACGAAAGCAGCGAAAGCGAAGACCCCATCTCGCAATGGTCGCCCGAAGTCTCTTTCGACGAAGCCATCTCCAGTCCCAGGATTTATCGCGAGAAAAAATTCAAGCTGGCGAAACGCTTCTCCGAACTGGAAAAATTCCGCTTTCCGGAGCCCATTGGCAACGCGAACGTAGTCCTTGCCGCGCAAGACGAAGTCGCTACCCTGCCGTATTTCATTCCCATGCAGGAACTGGACGTAAAAATCGGCGGCAACGAATTCGACCGCCTGCGCCGCTGGCACAAACAGGGAAAACTCTCCAAATCCCGCGGCATGACCAAACAAAGATTCCCGGACACCTCGTCACCCCGAAAAATCGCTGCGCTGATCCGCCGCGGCATTCTGCAGAACGCGCGTTTCGCCGCCGCCGTAATCGTAAAAGGCGTGAACCATGGCCCAAAGGAAGACGAAACGCTGCTGATTCGCAGCGACGTCTATTTCCCAACGCTCTACCAGATCCGCCGCCAAGGCCTCTTCACCACCCCAGTGGCCTACGCAACGGCACACGTAGCCGCCTCCTTCGTTAAATATTTTCCGCAAGGATTGCCCGCCGTTTTCGCGCCGGAAAACCTGCCCGCCGAAACCCGCCGCCACATCCTCGCCGACATACGCAAACACGGCGTAAAACTAACCCACAAAATCAAACCCCTCAAAAACGCCGCCGAAGACGAAGACATCTAGCGCCCCGATCGCTTGTAGAGGCGGGGCTTGCTCCGCCCTCTTGGGGTAACGCCTGTGTAGCGGCCGCTTTCCGAAGCGGGCGCCTTTTCCTGCTTGTCTCTCGGTTTCTCTCTAGGAAGTAGATTTGTCAGCCGGGTGCCGCACCCTGCGATTTTCAGGGTGCGGGTTTTGACGTTTCTTTAGGGGGTCGAAGCTTCAGCTCCGACCCTACCTAAAGGGCTCCCTACGGGCTTTTCTTCCCTGAAGAAAGTCTTCCTCAACACTTCAGCAACACCGATTCGGCCGCGAATATTTCCGCTCCATCTGCGCCACATAAAACTCCTTCGGCGACAATTCCGGCTCACAACTCTTCCTCGCCGCGCAAGCCGAATAAGTCTCATACGCGGAATCCCCACACCAATCGCGCACGCCCTTCCACAACACTCGCACCCAGCTCATCATGACCCGCATCAATCGCCCTCCACCCATTGCGTCGCCACATACGGCGTCTCGTGCAAAATCGCCGCCTTGTCTTCGCGAAGAATCGCCCACCACCTCGGGACCGCCTCGACCAGTAGCACCAAAATCATCACCGCCAGAACCGCCGTCACTCCCGCATCCAGCCGCTGGTTAAAAATCACCCTCTGCGTTTCGACAATCTTCGCTGCCGGAATCTTCCCGGCGGCAATCTGCGCGGCCAGAGCATTCGCATAGGACAGAAAACCGATACGCGGGTTAGCGCTAAAAATTTTCTGACAACTCGCCGTCATCGTGATGATCACCAGCCACGTCATCGGCACCAGCGTTACCCAGATGTATTTCAATCGTCCCATTTTCAGCAAAATTGTCGTCGCCACCACCAGCGCCACTGCAGCCAGCAACTGATTAGAAATTCCAAACAGCGGCCACAGCGAATTGATCCCACCCAGGGGATCGATTACGCCCTGATACAAAAAATATCCCCAGGCGGCGACAATCAGCCCGCTCGAAATTAAAGTCGCCGGCATCCAGTTCTTTCGCCCCATGGGTTTCCACACCCGGCTGCCCAACTCCTGAATCATGAATCTGCCCACGCGTGTCCCAGCATCCAGAACCGTCAGAATGAAAAGCGCCTCGAACATAATCGCGAAGTGATACCAGATGCTCAGCAGTCGCGGCCCGCCGATAGTGTTGGAGAAAATCTGCGCCATGCCAACCGCCAGCGACGGCGCGCCACCCGCACGATTCCACAGCGTTTGCTCTCCGACCGCATGCGCAAGATTCGCCATGGTGTCCGCCGTAAGCAGAAATCCCCACCCGGAAATAGTTTGCGCAGCAATTTCCGGGGTCGCGCCAACAATCGACGGTGGACTATTAATGGCAAAATACACTCCCGGATGCATGGCGCAAGCCGCGACCATGGCCATCACACCGACAAACGACTCCAGCAACATCGCGCCGTAGCCGATAAATCGCGCGTGCCCCTCTCGCTGAATCATTCTTGGCGTGGTTCCGCTGGAAATCAGCGAGTGAAATCCGCTGATGGCTCCGCACGCAATGGTGATAAAGCAGAACGGAAAAATCTTGCCGGCAAAGACCGGCCCGGTGCCATCCACAAATCTCGTCAGCGGCGGCATCAGCACCAGCGGCCGCACCAGCAAAATTCCCGCCGCAAGCGAAAAAATCGCCCCCGCCTTGATGAAGGCGCTTAGGTAGTCACGCGGCGCCAGTAAAAGCCACACGGGCAAAGCCGACGCCGCAAATCCATAAAGGATCAACGCAAACGCCAGCGCCACTCCAGAAAGCGTAAAAACATGTGCCCAGGACGGGGAATCCGCCACCCATTGCCCGGCCACCACCACGAACAACACCAGCGACACTCCGATCACCGACGCTTCCAAGATTCGTCCCGGCCGCACGAAACGAAGGTAAACGCCGAGCAGCAACGCGATCGGAATCGTCATCGCCAAAGTAAATGTCGCCCAAGGTGAACTCTTCAGCGCGTTCACAATCACCAGCGCGACCACGCCCAGCAAAATCACCATGATGGCCAGGACCGCAAGCTGCGCGATGAATCCCCCGCGCTTGCTTACTTCTTCCCGAGCCATTTCGCCCAACGTTTTTCCATCGCGCCGAATGGAACAGAGCAAAATCACGAAATCCTGCACACATCCCGCAAAGGCAGCTCCCGCGATCAACCACAATGTCCCGGGCAAGTAACCAAACTGCGCGGCAAGTGTAGGACCTACCAGCGGACCAGGACCCGCAATCGCGGCAAAGTGGTGGCCGAAGAGAACCCATTTGTTGGTGGGTACGAAATCGCGCCCATCATCATGACGTTCCGCCGGCGTGGCGCGCGTGTTGTCCAGCGCAAGAAGCTTTGCCGCGATAAAAGCCGAATAAAACCGGTACGCGACCGCATAAAAACAAGCCGCTGCCACCACGAACCACGTAGCACTGATCGGCTCGCCACGATGCAGCGCAATCGTCGCCAGTGCAACCCCGCCCGCCACAGCCACCACAATCCACACCGCAACCTTAACGATTCGGCTCAATGCCCACCCCGCCGGCGCCTACTGTAGGCGCATGGCTTTAGCCATGCCCTCCGGTTCATCATCGCCATGATCCTACAACATACGCCTTCGTGATCTTTTCAACCGACGTAGTCCCCGCCTGCCGCATGATGGTCTTCAGTTCGCGCCGCAGCATTTCCAGCACCGCCTCCACGCCGGCCTGCCCAAACGCCGCCAGTCCCCACGAATGCGGCCGTCCGATGCCAACCGCGGTCGCTCCCAGTGCCAGCGCTTTGAAAATATCCGTGCCACGGCGAACTCCGCCATCCACAATAACCGGAACTTTCCCGCCAACGCCTTCCAGCACTTCCGGCAAACTTTCGATCGTCGCGCGTAAAGTTTCCTCGGAGCGGCCTCCATGATTGGACACCATCAGCCCGTCCACCCCGTGCTCAACCGCCATCTGCGCGTCCTCTCGCGTCACGATTCCTTTGATGAGCAGTTTCACGGTCACGGTGTCGCGCACTCGTTTCACAAAGTCCCAATCCAGATTCAGCGGATGCAACGCGGTAACCTTCGATACATCCAGTCCGTCGAACATCGGTTTGCGTGCCACGAATTGCGCAAACCCGCCGGTGCCTGCGCCCGGTTTTCCCCGCGCATATCCGCTATACGAACTCTGATGGCAAAGCGAGCATTGCCTGGTGTCCACACGCTGCAGCCGGAAGAGCGTTTCGCGGTTGCTGCCCTCCTGAAGATCTACCGTCAGCACAATCGCTGGGCTTCCTGCTTTCTCGGCGCGCTTCACGATGTCGCGGCCCACTTCCCAAATATTCGTCGGATAAAGTTGTTGCCACACCGGCGTGGCGCTCGCTGCGGTGACTTCTTCAATGGATGCGGTGGCGACCGTCGACAAAATCATCAAGTGGTTTTTGGTCCCCGCGGCTCTGGCGACGGCGACCTCGCCCTCTGGATGAAACGCCTTCTGCGCGCTCACTGGAGACAGGACAATCGGCGAGCTCCATTTTGTTCCAAAAATCGTTCGCGACATTTCGACGTTCTCGACGTCAACCATGCGCCGAGCTCGAATCTGGATTCGCAAATAGCCTTCGTGATTCGCCTTCAGCGTGCCGTCGTCGTCGACTCCCGTGGCCAGGTAGCCGAAGTGCGCGGGCGGCAGTACCTTGCGTGCCACAGCCTCGAAATCCATCACATCGAGCGCCTGATCCGGCGAAGTGATCGCATCGCCGCTCTGTTTCAGATCATCCAGCCAGCCGAGAAAGCTTTTCGCGGAAAAATCCCCGGCAGCCAGAAGTCCGCCCAGCGCTCCGGCAAGCGCATGAGAATTGGCGATGAAGGGACTCGCCGATAGCATTCGCAGAAAATTTCTGCGCGTTTCCATCTGGCCGATTTTGATATGGCCAAGTTTGTCCATCTTCGGATTCTCCGTTTCTTAGTCCGGCAACGAAGTAAAACGCAAAATTGGATAGACATCTCGAAAAATCGCGGTCACGTTACGGGGAAATGTCGCACGCAGCGCGGCAGTGGGTTTCATCCGTTTGCGAACGATCCAGGCCTGAATCTTTTTCCAGTTCTCCGGGTCCACTGGCCAGCTCTCGTTTTTCGTCCACTCACCCTTCACCGTCGTGTACCAATAGCTGTCGTATTTGCTGCCCAGGCGTTTCTTTTGTTGCGCCACCCACTGCGGATTGGCAAGAACGCGCGGCCCCGCAATCGTGGTAAACAGGGAATCTCTCCGCGTCGGTCCTCCGTAGAGACGAAATCCCACCGTAACCGTATCCTTCGTCAACCCCACGTAGAGTTGCCCGCTCTCGCGATCTCCAGGCAACGACTGCTGGAATTTCACATACATGTGGTTCTTATAAAGCGTCTTGTCCTTCGCAAATCGAATATCCCGGTTGATGCGTGAAAAATTGGTGCCCGTGCGCCCTGAAGTATCGAAGCGGTCGTCGAGGTCCAGAACGGCGGGAGTCAGTTCCTCCAGAAATCTCCGCATCGGCTGTACCAGCGCGGTCTGATAACGTTCGCGATTCTTGTCCATCCACGTCAATCGATTATTTCTTCCGAGCTCGCGAAAAAAACGAAACGTCTCGCTGGTAAAAATCGGTTTTGCAACAGCCATGCACACTCCGTGGTTCTATCGGGCGACGTTCAGACTACACCATTCCCAATCTTGGTCAATTGCACTATTCTCTTGCTCACATCCGGGACATCTTCAAATACACCCGGCGCTATCATCTCGAAACACTGAGGGAATCATGCGTAACGCTACCATTGCGTGCTTTATCGCTGCGGCCATTTCGATCCTCGCCGCACCCATCTTCGTCATGGGCCAGCAGCCAACGCAAAAAACCGAGCCATGGAAATCCGAAGACGTCATCTACGCCGAATACGCTCAGCCACAAACCCGCATCTCGCCGGACGCGAAATGGCTGGTGTGGGTAAAGTCCTCCGGCGACAAAGAAAAAGACGCACGGGTCTCGAATCTGATTTTGTCCAGCCTCACCGACAGTAAGGAAGTCCAGCTCACCCGAGGCAGCGACAACAATAGCCAGCCGCAATGGTCGCCTGACGGACAACTCATCGCCTTCACCAGCAATCGCGCGCGCCATGGCGCAAAGCCGGACACCGATCCCTCGCAAATCTGGGTAATCGACGCGCATGGCGGCGAGCCTTGGCCGCTGACGGAACTGGCTCACGCGCCGGAACATCTCGAATGGCTCGACAAAGACACCGTCATCTTCAGCGCGGAAGAGGATCCGGCGCTCTTTGAACTAGAGGCCAAGCACAAAAAAGACGATTCCGAAATTGTGAATGACGCCGAGCACAGTCCGCCAGTTCGCCTCTACAAAATCACGGTGAAAGACAAAAAAGTCGCGCGCCTCACCAGCAATACGGATTGGATCGGGAATTGGTCCGTCTCCAAGGATGGAAAATACGTCGCCGCCATACACAAGAAGAGCCTGCACTACGTGTTCGACCAGAAGGTTCCTCCAGTAACCATCCTCCACAACCTCGCTGAAGGGACCGAAAAACAGATTTTCACCAGCGGACGCATACGTCCCTACGGTTTTGAGTGGGCACCCGACAATTCGGGATTTTATGCCTGGGCTCCATTCTCGAATCACCCGAAGTTTCTGACCGCGTCTATCGTTCAGCTGTATTTCTATGACCTCGCTGCCGGGAGCAGTGTGCAAGTGCCGCTCGACTGGGAAAACGGAATCGGCTCCGACCTGGCTGCAACGCAGGATGGATTCGTAACCGGGTTGGCTGCAGGCCATCGTTTTGAAACTTCGCGTTGCACTCGAACGAAATCGGGCGACCAGTGGACCTGGAAACGCGCACCGCTCGAAGGCGAGCACGCAAAAAACATTCAATTCTTCGAGGTCAGCGAAGACGGCAAGACCATCGTCTATATCTATTCCACGGCCAGCATGTTTCCGCAGATTTATCGCGCGCAACTCGACGGAACGAAACTCGTTTCGCCCGTGCTGCTCACCAAATTGAACGAAACCCTGATCAAGAACCGTGTCTTTGCGAAAACTGAAGTGATTCGCTGGAAAGGCTCTAACGACGAAGAAGTGGAAGGCATCCTCTACTATCCCGCAAATTACGAACCCGGCAAGAAGTATCCGCTGATCACCGCGATTCATGGCGGACCGTCCGGACACGATGCGGACACTTGGGCAGATAGCTGGGCATATCCCAACAATCTGCTCGCGCAGCGCGGCGCGTTCTTGCTGAAGCCGAACTATCACGGCAGCAACAACTACGGACTGAAATGGGTGGAATCGATTTGCTGCGGCAAGTATTACGACCTGGAAACGCCGGACATCAACGCGGGCGTCGACTATCTCATTGGCAAGGGCCTCGTCGATCCGGACAAAGTCGCGACCATGGGATGGTCCAACGGATCCATTCTCTCTGTCAGCCTGATTACCACCTATCCGTCGCGGTACAAGGTCGCCAGCGTAGGCGCCGGCGATGTCGAGTGGATCAGCGATTGGGGCAACGTAGAATTCGGCGATTCCTTCGACTCCTATTATTTCGGCAAATCTCCGATGGAAGATCCCGAACTTTACATACGCAAATCGCCGTTCTTCAAGATGGACAAAGTGCAAGCGCCCGTGCTGATTTTCCACGGAACTGCGGACAATAACGTGCCGACGGCGCAGAGTTGGTCGTTTTTCCGCGTGCTGCAATACTACGACAAGGTGCCGGTGAAATTGGTCCTGTTCCCCGGTGAGCCGCATGGCCCTCGAAAGCTTACGCACCAGATGCGCAAGGTGGATGAGGAACTCGCGTGGTTCGACAAATATTTCTTCAAGACCGCACCGGCAAACAACGAAGCGCTGAAATCCGGCTCTCCGTTGGAAGCGGCGCTGCGAGCGAAAGAAATCGGGCGCGTGAGCGGAGTGTACGGTGCCTCGGTGCAGAGCAAAGGGAAACCGGTGTTGATCCCGGAAGTCGTGAAGCGCAACGGAAACGACGTTGGCCGCTTTGAGGTGACGCGCGCGCAATACGCTGCGTTCGACAAGGCTTACAAAGCGCCGCCTGGAACGGATGACTATCCCGCAAACGGAATCACGCTTGAAAAAGCCAAGGCATATGTCGAGTGGCTCTCCAAAACAACCGGCCAATCCTGGCGACTTCCGACCGAAACCGAGTTCTCGGCGCTATACGACAAGAAGGAAGGAGAAAACACTCTAGACTATTGGGCCGGATATGCGTTGAATCCGGACGATACGATCCGCCTGCGCGAAAGAGCAAAAGAACTTCCCGGAACCGCGCCATTGCTGAAGCCCGTGGGTGATTTTGCCGCTGAAGGAGGGCTAAGCGAGGAACCCGTTTTCGACTTCGGCGGCAATGTCGCCGAATGGGTGGAAACCAAAGACGGAAAAGGCAAGACTGTTGGCGGGAGCGCTGATTGTCCGGCTGATACCCGTTCGAGTTGCACCCCCGCACCCGAGTATATTGGTTTTCGCGTGGTGCGGAATCCAGCCGCTTCCAGCACAAGCCAAGTTGGCACTAGCGCCATGCCGCCAGCGAAGTAAACTCTTTGTATGAGCGAATTCACTTCCACAGAGCGAACGCAGGTCAAGCGGCTGCCCAAGCGCGGAAAATACGATCGCGAAACGGTGCACAAAATTCTGGACGAGGGCTTTGTGTGCCACGTCGGCTTCAGTGTCGACGGCCAGCCGTTCGTGATCCCCACCAATTATGGACGCACCGGCAACATGCTGTATCTGCATGGATCGGCCGCCAGCCGTATGCTGCGCACGCTCAGCGGCGGAGTGCCCGTGTGTGTGACGGTGACGCATGTGGATGGCCTGGTGCTGGCGCGCTCTGCGTTTCATCACTCGGTGAATTACCGCTCGGTGGTAATCCTCGGAACCGCGCGGCTGGTGGAAGATCCCGCGGAAAAAATGGAAGCGCTGCGCCTGTTTACAGAGCACGTGATGAAAGGCCGTTGGGACGATGTGCGCCAACCAACCGAACAGGAATTGAAGGCAACTACAGTGCTCGCTCTGCCCATGGAAGAAGTAAGCGCAAAGGTCCGCACTGGCGGACCGATCGACGACGAACCGGACTACTCCCTACCGGTGTGGGCCGGCGTGCTTCCGCTGGAAGTCGCAGCGAAAGCCCCAATCCCCGACGAAAAACGCCAGCAAGACCAGCCAGTCCCCAAATACCTAAAAGATTATTCCCGATAACATCGTTTCGCTTCATTTGAGAAAATAAACGAACTCAAGTTCATCGAGAAACTAAGCAACCTGTCATCCTGAGCGCCGCGCCTTCCGTGGCCCGAAGGATCTCAACTGATGCTATTTGCTTGATTTTAGGTTTGAGGTTCTTCGCGCATCCTCGTCAGATACTCAGAATGACAACGCGCAGTGTTAGCGCCTGCGTCGCGCGGATCGGTTGGCAGGTCGACCGGCGCGCGATTTGTTCGGCGGAGGCGGACTGGTGTTGTCTTGCAACGAAGGAGCCATAGGTTCGTTCAGCCACTTCGAGATAGAGACCACGACCTTTTGCGGACTTCCGGAGGACTCTGGTTGAGTGGCTGGAGACGAATGATCAACGATCGAACCGTTTGCCGAGGGCGGCGGAGTAGTCGGTGGAGCCGCAGCTGAGAGCTGTGAATTGCCGTTTCGTACGGACTGCGAAGGTTTGACCCACTGGCGCAAGTCGCGCACGAAGGAATCGGCAACGCCATGACAATACCGCGAGACGGAAGCGACGAATTGCGACGGAACCAGCGTCGGGACCACGCGCTTCGACGCTGAAGCCATTTGCTTCCCGGCGTTAGCGAGCTGGCTGGAAACCGCGGTCAGAGATTTCACTACCGGACCTAGTTTATTTGAAGCGGGTGTCTTGCGGCGCGGAGCAAAAGCCTGATCAACGCGCGTCGGTGTAACCGGTGTCGGCGCGGCTGCCGCTTGGGCGACTGCTCTTTGCTGAACAACAGCCGGATGCGCAGCAACTGGCGTTTGCTTCGACCTGAACGCTGCTCGCGTTGGTCCAAAGACGGTGGGCCGCCGCGGCGCGGACACGTGATTTGGAGTGTTCGCCGGGATCTCCGCCGGTGTGGCGAGGCGCTTCGGTGCAAACGCCAAACGCTTCGGTGTTTCTGCAGGTCGCGAATCGGAGTCCGTGGGCGAGTCAGGTACGGCCGGCAATTGTGCGGCCATCGCCACAGCTCTTTCCACCGGCGCTTCGGGTTTCTGCACTGGAGCAGGTTCCAAATCCGCAACAAGTGGCAGATCACTCGCAAGCGCTGGAGCAGATGCCGCATCCGCAACTGGTCCTGTCGTGGAACATGAATCGGACTCCATTGCCAAGGCCGATTCGACGGGCGATAGTGCGGGTTCCGGCACCGCATCCTCGACCGGGGCCGCAATGGGACGCGATGCGGAGTCTGGGACTGAGCCGGGTTCTACCGGAAATGGCGCTGCCATCGCCACACTGCTGTCCACCCGCGGATTGGGTTCCTCCACAAGAGCGATCTGTGAATCCAAATCCTCGACAAGTCGCAGATCGATCGCCGGCGCGTACTCAGGTGCCGCATCCGCTACCGGCGTTGCGACGGAGCTCAAATCGGAGTCTGTAGGCGAGGTTAGATCTACGGGCACCGATGTTGCTATCACCGCAGCATTTTCCACCGGCGCATCGGGTTCCTGTATCGGAGCAGGCTCCGGATCTTCCGTTGGCGGAGGATCGCTCACTGGCGAGGTTCCAGGTTCCGGATCGCCAACCGGTGGTGAACCGGGATCGGGAGCGCCGGCCAGCGGTGGGTTGAGCGACAGGATTGTTTCGGTAATTTGGGGGACTGGGGCCGACGCGGGGAAGATTGGTAGTATTTCGGTGGTTTGCTCCACGTCTTTCTGTTGCGTGTCCATTTGCTGGACATTCATCTGCTGCGCAGCGGGCATTTGGTGGGCATCGAGCATTTGTTGTGCTTCGGCTCGCGGAGTGTCCGTTAGCGGCGTTTCCACTTGCAGTGAATTCAAGGACGCGGAACCGGCGTCGGCAGCGGGCGTTGGGTCAGGCGAAAGGAACATCGCCATCCTGGTGGTCATCGGATATGCGTCTTCGGCAGGAATGGGATCGTTCTGGAGATCGAATTTTGCGGCAGCGCAGTGAATGTCCGCAGGGGAGATGGAGCGGTGTTGATCCGAATACGCGTTCAGTAGCGCGTGTTCGCACAGAAGATTGATGACGCGCGGAATTCCGCGAGCGTAGCCATAGAGGGCGCGCACGGTTTCCTCGGGAAAAAGAGCCCCTTCCGCAAGGCCAGCCGCGGACAAGCGAGTGGCGATATAGCTGGAAGTTTGCGGGACGCTAAGAAGCGGAAGGCGGCAACGGAACATGATGCGCTGGCGCAATTGCCGCAACTGATGGCGTTGCAGCTTGCGATCGAGCTCCGGCTGGCCGGCAAGCACGATGTGAATCAGCTTTCCGCCGCTGGTCTCCAGATTCAGCAGCAAGCGAAGTTCGTCCAATGTATTTGAGGACAAAGCTTGCGCTTCGTCGATGATGACCACCGGGATATCACCAACAGCGTGCCTGCGAACGAGCCACTTGTGGAGCGCATCAATCAAAGCGCCTTTTTCGGAAGAAGCAGAAGGAATGCCGAAATCGCGCGCGATAAATTCAAAAAGATCGCTGGGCCGCAGCAGCGAATGGAAAACATACGCGCTGGAAAGATTGCGTTCGCGCAACCAGTCCAGCAACCGGTTTACCAGCGTGGTTTTGCCGGTGCCGGCTTCGCCAGTAAGCACGGTGATTCCCTGGCGCGTTTCGATGCTGTAAAGCAGCTCGGTAAACGCCTTGTCGTGACCTGGCGATGAATAGTAGAAACGCGGGTCCGGAGAAACGTGAAAAGGATTTTCGCGCAGTCCGAAGAACGCAAAGAACTTGTCAAAAGTCAGAGAAGAGGCCACGTTTCACCTGCGGCGGCTCTGCGGGGCCGTGTCTGGCGGGGCGAGGAAAGAGTTTATGAAAGTGCAATCCAAAGCGCAAGCAAGTTCGGAAATGGAATAGTACCCATAGAACTAGAACAAAGCGTTACTTTTTGGTACAGTCCAGGCCATTGATAGGGCCGGGCAGCCGGACCAGGTGACATCCGGCGTGAGGCAAAAATGGTAGAAAAAAATCTGGAATTGACGCGGCGATGGTTTGAAGAAGTGTGGAATCAGAAGAAGACGGAAGCGATCCACGAGATGATGTCGCCCGAATGCATCTCGTACAACACCAGCCACGATGGAGAGGTGTTGCGTGGGCCGGAAGCGTTCGCGGGGCTGCAGCGGCAATTACTGGACGCGTTTCCGGACATACGCATCGCTGTAGAGGAAGCGTTCGGCGCGGGAGAGCTGGTGGCGTTGCGTTGGTCTGCGAGCATGCACCACAAGGGAGAAGGACTGGGAATGCCGCCGACAGGCGCTGCCATCCACATTACCGGGATGAGCATGGCGCGCATTCGCGACGGAAAAATAATTGAGAACTGGGATGAATGGGACAAGCTGGGAATGTTCCAGCAAATTGATGCAGCGCGCGCGAAAGCTGCTAATGGCTAGAAGCGACTTCATAAATCGTGGCATGAGATGTAAGCTATGGGACAATTCTTGGCTTGAGAAATCCCGCCACTTCTTGCCAATCGAGTTAGCTCACGTTAAAGGAGAGTTCACGATGAAGAAGTCCGTTCTAATTTCGCTCATGCTGGCCTGCGGGCTGGTGATGAGTGTGATCAGTGCAGGCGCGCAGACTCCAGCTGCGAGCCCCAGCACAACGCAACCTGCTGCCAAGACCAAACAGGCTCCGCCAGATCCATCGAAGATTCCGCAAGCGCCCGGCGGCGGAAATGGAAAAGTGTGGGTGAATACGTCGACGAAGGTGTACCACATGGAAGGCGACGAGTGGTACGGAAAGACCAAGCATGGGCAGTATATGACGGAAGATGAAGCGAAGAAGGCTGGGTATCATCTGGCGAAGGATGACAAGAAACCCGCGGCAACGCCGGCAGCTGTGCCGAAGAAGTAGAAGCGATAGTAGGAGAGAAGTGCAGAAGAGAGCCGCCGTTGAGGCGGCTTTTTTCTTTCCTGGTGCTTCTGTGGCACGCCATTCTTGGCTCTTTGGTGGTGGACGCTGTAATGCGCTGCCGGCTTAGTTACCTAGTGGTGAGTGCCCCCATCGAAGCCGCCAAAGTCGCCACCGCCATCGTGATGACCTCCGCAGTCGTGTCCAGCGGATGGGTCGCAACTCTGGGAGTTGTCTGGGTGGTGTCCGGAATGATCCTGAAACAAACTGGGGTCGACGGTATAGGCGCCACCTGTATCAAGGGGCTCGAGAGAGGCTGACAAACGAGGTGACTTCTCCTGCGCTAACCTGTAAATCGAATAGGACACTCCGGCAAAGACCACAAGTATAAAGAGTGCCGAGGCAAAGCCCATAAGCTTAGTGGCAGGAGCAGCCGCCGCCGCAGCAGCCGCCGCCTCCGCCGCCGGAAGAGCTGGAGGGGCCGCCTCCGGAGCCTGCGGTGGCGAAGACAGAGAGCTGTATGGAGGCCTTTTTGCTGCAACACTTGGGGCAGGAGATTTCCTGCTGCTTGTTGATTACGATTTTTTCGAAGCGCTCGTTGCAGGCGTCACAGATGTATTCGTAGATCGGCATGGTGGGTTTCGTTTCCTTCGCGTGTTAAGACAATAAAGATTATAGCAAGGAAATGGGGGGCCGGGATGGTTGCGGTCTTCGGTGAGGAATCGGGGCTGAAGCCCTTCGTGTGGGTTGATGAACGTCGGACCTAAAGGTCCGACCCCCGGTGCCATTCCACGGGTTAGGATGATCAGGAGAGACTCCAAGACCCGCCTGCGAATGCGGCGGATGGGGCGCCCAGAGAGGAGAACCCAAGAGACACAGCCAGAATGTCTGTGCCGCGGATCTCACGGAGGAAGCGTGGCGATTAGGCTGTAAGAGCAGAGGGGACCGAAGAGAGTCGTTCTCGGAGTATTAATCGTGCGGACCTGCCTGCGGCGGGCAGGCATGGGGTGCAGCAGTGCTGCACCCCTACGAAGACCCAAGAGCGCGGGACGAGCGCGGCCGCGCAAGAGAAGAAGGACACCCACAGACTACCCCAAGAGTGCCGATCTGAAGATCGGCCACTACACAGGGGGAGAAACCCAAGAGGGGGCGGGGCTAGCCCCGCCCCTACAAAGGAAAAGGCCCCGGGGTGGCCGGGCCTTGGGTATTAGGGCTGACGTTTGGGCGGAGGAAGGCAAGAGGGCGGCGCAAAGCCGCCCCTACAAAAGCGATTAGTCGCCGGCTACGGCTTCGGCGGCGGTTTCGCTGGGCTTCGGCGTTCCTGCGCCGTTGCCATTGCCGTTGGTTGCTGGGGCAATCGAGAGCGGTTTGTTGGCGTTGGTGAAATTGGCTGGGACGGCCTTAGCTATGTCGCCCAAGGTGCCAATCTGAACCACCGCTTGTTGGGGCTTCTTGAGAACGAGTTCTTCGTAGATGGCGCGCACTTTGGCTTGTTCTTCGATAGCCTTTTTGCGGCGGGCGCGGTTTTCTTCGGCGGCGGTTACCGGGATGTCGTGCTCGATGTGGCGAACGCGGGAAGCGTCATCGGCGTCGATGACCAGCGAGTGCTCGTAAGAGCCGAGGTTGACCGCTTTGCCCTTGGCGTAGATTTCGTGTTTGCCGTGGTTCTTGTACCACTCGGCGACCGTGGCGTTCTTGTGCATGTTTTCGATGATCTGGCGCCAGCCGACTCCGGTGTTGTACGCGCAGAAGCTGATTTCACCTTGCTGCGTGCCGTAGGGAATGATGCACATTTCGGTGCGGCGGAAATCGTAGTTGAAAAGATCCTGGAACCACATACCGGCGATGAAGAGGAAGTTCCACGGGTCTTGCGCGCGGCGCTTCATGGCGTCTTCATAGTTGCGCTCCGGAGAAGTGCGGCCGTACTTGACGGAGGCACCCTTGGTGAGCGCCCAGGTCTTATCGAATTTCTTGAAGAGATCCCAGAGCTTGAGGCCCTTGGGTCCTTCGAAGGGGTGATAGTTCTTCAGGAGGGCCATGGCCATCATGAAGTTGGAGAAATTTTTGCTGCGAGCCGCGTCGGTGATGGCGGTGACGTCCTTGGTCAGACCCTGCGCATCGAGGAAGCGCGGAACGGGAGCCCATTCCTTGGTTTCCTTGTTGATCATGAGGGCGGTGCCCACGCCGCAGTTCGGGTGGCAGCCGCAGGATAGCGAACCCCACTGGGATTCGTTGCCCTTGACCATGTCCGCGAAGCCCGCGAAGGTACTGATGAAGGAGATGGGGAACCAATCGCGCGTCGGTTCGATACGGCCCACCTGCGAGCTGACGTCCTTCGCAAGATGCGAAAGGGTGTAGCGCTGGCGGAGGCGGCGTTCCGGAGTGATGTCTTCGTCGCGGCCAGTGAAGGAAACGGGCTGGAAGCTGACGAAGGAGATTTTCTTGGGATTTTCCATCGCGAACTTCACGACGGAGCCGACCTGATCGTTGTTGACGTTGTTGACGATGGTGACCACGAGAACGATTTCGATGCCGGCTTCGTGCATGTTTTCGATCGCGCGGAGCTTGACGTCGAAGAGGTTGCCGATCTGGCGGTGGCTGTTGGCGTCGTTGCCGATACCGTCGAACTGCAAGTACGCGTAGCGAAGACCGGCGTCGAATGCCTTTTTGGCGAATTCCTTGCTCTTGGCGAATTCGATGCCATTGGTGGCGGCTTGCACGGAGTTGTAGCCGACCTTGCGCGCGTAGCGGATGGCGTCGAAGAAATGCGGGCTCATGGTGGGCTCGCCGCCGGAGAACTGCACGGACATTTGACGGCGCGGCTTGATCTTCACGGCGTTATCGAGAATTTCAGCGATTTCGTCCCAGGAAAGTTCGTGGACGTAGCCCACCTGGTTGGCGTCCATGAAGCAGGGATCGCACATCATGTTGCAACGGTTGGTGAGGTCGACGGTGAGAACGGAGCCGCGGCCGTAACGCACGGTGGAAGAACCATGCTTGTGCATGTTTTCGTCGTTGTGCGCGGGAATATCGCGGCCGGGGAACTGCTTTTCGATCCACTGCAGGAAATTCGCGTCGATCGCCATCATGTCTTCGTAGTGGCCGTGTTGCGGGCAATCTTTAATCATCCAGACCTGGCCGTCGCGTTCGACGATCTGGGCCTTAATTTCGCCGACCTTCTCGTGCATTAGGTCGCGCCAATCTTTTGTGCCGCCGATGATGGATTCGCGAGCTTCTTTCACGCAGGCAGGGCAGAGCGAATCGGTCTGGCGGGGAAAGCCGAGCGTGGGCTTGGTCTTTTCCCAGGACTTCAGGAGCGGCTTTTCGGACCACTGCGGTGTGACCGAGGGATTTGGATTGCGCTTGTTGAAATACTGAATGGTGTCATACGTGACACCGGCGGCCTTACAGACCACCCAATCAATGGAGCGGAATAAATTCGTGCTAAGAGCGTTCGGCATACAAACGTAGCCTCACTTTCGAATATGTGCAAAAAACTAGTACTTTTGTCTGGAACGCGGACCCGAGCCAGTTTGTTAAATCCCCCCAGGCTCATCCCCAAGACTAAAATTAGATTATCACGCACGCCGCGTGGTCCTAAGTCTTGTGACACAAGTAGTTTGCCTACGAGGTGAAAGGATAGCTAGGGTGATGCGGCGAATGGTGAAAAATGGGGGTTAAATGGCGGGATGGGCCAGCAAATGGACGTAAGCTACGGAAGGAAAAGGGGTTACTCTCAGGACTCAAGTACCAAGACTTTAGTTTGGAAGGGGAGAGGACTTGGGAGCGGAAATGGGATTTTGTGGTGGGACGGAACCGTTCCTGGGATGAAATTCAGCCCGTACGAAATTCGAAGCAGGAAAGGCGCCCGCCTTAGAAGGCGGCCGCTGCAAAAGCAAGACGGCGGTATATCCAGGAGCAGGTTATTCGTTTAGGGCGGGGTGGAGGACGGCGACGAGGAAGTGGGCGAAGTGGGAGGCGCCTTCGTCCATCTGCAGCCAGCGGACGACGCAGTGGTCGGAGAGGTACTTGGAGACGCGGGCCTCGGGGATGCCGAGATGCTCGGCTAGCTGCGGCTTGATGGAGGGCTCGTTGCGTCGCGCGGAGCCGCCGCGAACCAGATTGGGAATGGCCACGCGCAGAGTCTTGCAGGACTCGACGTAGTAATACGTAGTGAGGTCGGAATCGGTAAGGACCCAAACGCCGGGTCCGGCGGGAGCGCGATCGGCATCGTCTAATTTCGTGGCGGAGGATGAAAGCAGGCGCCGAAAATTCATTTCCAACTGCGAGAGGCGTGACGACAGGCCGGGATCGCCCGAGCGGCCACGAAGCGCAGGCGCCGGAGCTTCGGAGACCGACTCTTCAACGCTGGGATGAGAAGCGCGGCTTGGCGCTTCGATTTCTGGTGCGGGAGTTGCGGGGAAGGATGGAGCAACCGGGGATTCCCGGCGAGGCATGGAACTTTCGGTCCGCCGTGTTGCTGGACCCTGGCTGCGGCCGCCACGACGTCCGCGACGCGGCCTTGCAGTTCCACGAGGGGCGCTGGCCGGCGCATGCTCCACTGCAGGAGTTTCCGCGGCCGGTTCGCTAGCTTCGACGGGAGCGATTTCCGATTCAGCGGAACTTTCCTTTGCTTGTGGGGCGGGTTCGCGTTCGGGCACCGGCGGAATTTCGGCAGGCTCGGTGGCGCCAAGCCGCGTAGCGCTTTCCTGAGCTTTTGTTTTCCAATCGGAGCGGCGGAAACGTTCCGCGGCAGTAAAATACCATTTTCCGGCGTCCACGGAATTTCCGGTGGTTTCGAAATAGCGCGCGAGTTCGAAGGCAACCATGGCATCGCGCGTTTTGGAAAACAACGAAGCGAGTTGGCCCGCGGGATCCTTGCTGGTACGCGCTCTTCGAATTCGTGCGGTGATTTGCTTCCAGTCGGCCATACAGTGAAGGCATTCTAGCAGCAGAAGGCGAAAAGTTGCCAGTTTTGGTGCGTAGCCGAAAAACTTTTCTCGAGCCCGGCGCTGGGATGATTGTTGATTGACGCCGTTAGTTGGGCGAAGTATGCTTTTGGCTCCAACCCTGGGGAGGCGAGTATGCAAGGTCTGCGAGCCACATTTGCGGCGATTTTAACTGTGAGCATGGCGACCATGCCTTTGTTTGCAGCTCCTACTTCCGCGCTGGGCACCGTGGTATCAGCAGAAAAAGCGCATGTCGGGGAAGCTTTGGTTTCGGTGGGAACCACGGTGTATGGCGGCGACCGCCTGAGCACCGAAGTAGACGGAAGCGTGCAAGTACGCGCAGGGGCCGCGCGACTGCTACTGGCGAGCAGCAGCATAGCGGTTGTGAATGATGAAACAGGATCTGCTTCGGCAAGATTGCTGAAAGGCACTGCGACGTTCTCCACTGCCAGCGCAGAGGCTTTCACTCTATATGCATCGCGAGTGGCGATTCGCCCGGACAAAAATGGTCCGACGATCGGCCAAGTCACTTACCTGAACGACAAAGAAATGATCGTGCATGCGACGCGCAGCGATCTAGCGGTGACGGTCGACGGAGAGACGCAAATTATTCCGGAGGGCACCGCTTACCGTGTCCTGCTCGATCCACCAGATAGCATGACGCAGGCGCCGGAGGGTGCAGGCACGAGTTCGCAGGGCGGAAGCAACCGTGGCGGCCCGCCATTGCGCGCCGGACGTAGCCGATTTTTGATCGTGGCGGTGTCCTTGACGGCAGTGGCAACGGGGATTGCGATCTACAAGGCGATGGAGAGTCCGAACCGGCCGTAAGAATCAGGCGAGAAGAAATTAGAGGCCATCGCGAAGAGCGATGGCCTTTTTTGTTTTTTGGCGCGGATATTGAAGAGGCGGAGGAGGGAGTCGTTTGATCGTAAGAGCCCACCCTTTGCATAAGACAAAAGCGCAAAGAGTGGGGCACCCTCAAGTTCAGGTGATCGTGGCGTAAGACCGATTAGGTTCGGAGAAAGGCGATGACGTCGATTTCTACTAGAGCGTCTTTGGGGAGACGTGCGACCTGTATGGTCGTGCGAGCAGGCGCGGCAACCGGGAAAAAACGGGCGTAGATTTCGTTCATCGCCGCGAAATCGTTCATGTCCTTCAGATAAACCGTGGCTTTCACGACGTGATTGAGAGAAGAGCCGCTGGCTTCGAGAATCCCCTTCAGATTGTCGAAAACCTTTTCGGTCTGGAGTTTGATATCGGCGGCGGCGAATTCACCGGTCTTGGGATCCAGCGCAATTTGGCCGGAGACGAAAACGAAACCGTTGGATTTGATGGCTTGCGAGTAAGGTCCGATTGGCTTTGGACCGCGATCGGTGAGGACCACATCTTTCATGGAGTTTCTCCTGTGTTGCGAGGCAAAGAATAACAGAAGGAGAAGCAGGAACGAACTGAACCGCGTTCAATCGCGGTTCAGCGGGACTTACGGCCGCGCACCCGGACGAAATCGGTGTTGGAGTGGTTGCGCATGGCTTCGCGCTTGGTGATGAACGCTTCCGCCTGTTCGTCGGTCAATCCCTGATCGACCAAGTCGAGAATCTGTTTATCGGACATTCCGGTATTTTTGAGGCGACCGATTTGCTCGCTGGTGAGAGTGGGAAGGCCCTCTACGCGGCGATGGATGATGGCCTGCACGGTGGAAGGAGCGAATCCAATGAGCTTGAGGGTGACGGCTTCTCCACTCAGGATGTCAATGCGATCCGATTGCGCCATCTCCAGGATTTGGGAGTCGGAATAGTCGGCCCGAGCAAGGTTGATGGCGGAATCAGCGCTGGAAAAATCGTGGTGATGATCGTGGGCGGCCTTGACCAGGTCCACGCAGAGCTGGTCGGTGGCTCCAGCCTGTTTGAGGCGAATCAGCTGATCGATTTCCGCGTCCTTGAGATTGTAGGTCTTGAGCTGGGCGAGGCTGGTGGCAAAGATGCCGGTCGATTCAAGCGTGGGAGGCTCCGGCTTGGAGTGACGATTACACCCGCCGGCGAGCAGCGCGCATACGCCGATTGCTGGGATCCATTTGCGCATAGCTTAATTGTAGGGGTCGCGGGTGTGGGAGGAAGTTGGTGTGCCTTGGTGGATACCGGACGAACGGGCAGTGTGGTTCGGAGGAAGAAGTTTCACCACAGAGGACACGGACGGAAGAACCCAAGACCACCGGCGACTGCGGCGTGTAGGAAGCCGCGTCTGTTGGCATCAAGCTATTCCGGTCGGATGACAGATTGAGAAAGGGCGCGAGATGTTGTGATCTTGCGGACAAGGGGCGCAGCAGTGCTGCGCCCCTACACGGAAAGCGAGGGCGAACCCGAGAGGGCGGAGTAAAGCCGCCCCTACAAAGGAACGCGCACGAATGGAGCGAGGTGTGGTTAGGGTTGGTTGATGCGTTCTACGCCGAAGATGCCGTTGACGCGGCGGATGTTGGAGATGATGGATTCGAGTTGGCGCTTGTCCTGAATTTCGAGGCTGGCTTCGATGCGCGCGTTCTGGCGGTCGGGCCTGCTTTCCAAGGTGCGGATATTTGAGCCAGCTTCGCTGATGACCGCGGTAATTTCGGCGAGTAGGCCGGCACGATCCTTTGCGCGGATGACGAGTTCCACCGGGAAGGTAGCGGTACCGCCGGTGCCCCACTCGACGGCGATCCGGCGCTCCGCCTGATAGAGAAGGTTCTGCACGTTGGGGCAAGCGCGCGCGTGCACCGCGACGCCGCGCCCGCGGGTGACGTAACCAACGATGTCGTCGCCCGGGATCGGGTTGCAGCATTTGGCGCGAAAAACCAGCAGGTCATCCTGGCCCTTTACGATGAGCGGGGCTGCGCCCATGCCGAGCATGCGCTTGACGGTTTTTACGAGCGTGGGCTTGCCGGCATCCTCGGGTGACTTTTCCGTTTCCTTGGACGGCTCGCCAAAATAACGGGCGAGCACCTGACGGGCGGAATATTTTCCGAAGCCGACGGCGGCGTAGAGATCGTCGGTGCGCGAAAGGCCGTAGTCCGAAGCAAGCTTCTGAAGATCTTCGTTGGGAATTTTCTTCAAGCCCTTAGGGAAATTGCGAGACTCGTTTTCCAGAAGGCGGCGCCCCATCTCGGTGGCTTCTTCGCGTTCCTGCGTATTGATGAAGTGACGAATCTTGCTTTTGGCGTGTGAGGATTTTACGAAGCTGATCCAATCGCGACTGGGTTTATGACCCTTCTGCGTGAGGATTTCGACCACGTCTCCGCTGACTATTTCGTGGCGCAAGGAAACCATTTGGCCGTTCACCTTCGCGCCAACGCACTGGTGGCCAATTTCGGTGTGAACGGAATAAGCGAAATCCACGGGAGTCGCGCCGCGGGGAAGTTCGAGGACGCGGCCCTTGGGCGTGAAGGCGTAAACTTCCGCGGCGGCAAGATCGACTTTTAGCGTGGAGAGAAACTCACCGGGTTCTTCCAGTTCCTGCGACCACTCAATCAACTGGCGCATCCAGGTGATGCGCTGATCGTCGGCGCCGGAGACTGGTTTGCCGTCCTTGTATTTCCAATGCGCAGCGACGCCTTCTTCCGCGATGCGATGCATTTCCTGCGTGCGGATCTGAATCTCAAAGGACTGGCCATCGTGAATGACGGTGGTATGCAGCGATTGATAGAGATTCGGCTGCGGCATGGCGATGTAATCTTTGAAGCGGCCGGGCACGGGACGCCAGACGTGGTGCACGACGCCGAGGGCCGCGTAGCAATTGCGCTCGTTGTCGGTGATGACGCGGACGGCGAGGAGATCGTAAATCTGATCGAGGCTGCGCTCCTGGCGCTGGATTTTGCGGTGCAGGGAAAATAATCCTTTTACGCGCGCTTCGAGGACGGCTGGAATACCGTTTTCGACGAGCCGTGAACGAATGTTGGACTGAATCTCCTCGAGGAATCGCGCGTGGACGGGTGCCTTTTCGCTGACTTGTTTTTGCAGCGCGAAATAGGAGTCGGGCTCCAGATGACGAAAGGAAAGATCTTCGAGTTCATTCTTGATCACAGACATACCCAGGCGGTGCGCGATGGGTGCGTAAATGTCCATGGTTTCGCGGGCGATGCGCTGCTGCCTGGCAGGGTCGAGAAATTCCAGCGTGCGCATGTTATGCAGGCGGTCGGCAAGTTTGACGAGCACTACCCGAACGTCGTGAACCATGGCGAGAAGCATCTTGCGGACGTTTTCCGCTTGGCGCGCTTCAGGGGCCATCATATTCAGGCGGCCGATTTTGGTGACACCCTCGACGAGACGCGCGACTTCCGCGCCAAATCGTTCTTCGAGGCGGGAAACGGGGAATTCCGTGTCCTCGATGACGTCGTGAAGGAGCGCGGCGGAAAGTGTGGTGGCGTCCAGGCGCATGTCGGCGAGGATGTGCGCGACTTCCAGAAGGTGGGAGATATACGGATCGCCGGAAATGCGGAACTGGTCGCGATGACGCTCGGCGGCGATTTCATAGGCGCGGCGGACGTTCCAGGGGTCCTCAGCGGGACGATTGGTGCGCAGCTTTTCGAGGAGTTCTTCGAGGCGTGCGTTTAGGGCGCGCTCGGTGCGGTCGCGATTGAAGTTCAGGGGGAGATTGGCGGGCGACGGCATACTCTAGTGTACGTCATGGTGAGGGATGAGAAGAAGGAGGCGGGCCAACCACTCCCGTGGAGATGACAGATCGGAGCAATCAAGTGTGGGTTGGAGGGTGGGCAGCTTGGGTAAGGCGGCAGCTAGCTGCCGCACTCCAAAAAGAAAGGGCCTCGGAGTGTCCGAGGTCCTTTGGGAATTGATGGTTCGTAGGGACGATCAGGCGGCGGGCTTTTCCGGTTCGGCGGCGCGCTTCTGTTTGATTTCTTTGACCTTGTCGAGCAAATCGTCGGCTTGCTTGGTGAAGGCGTCGCGTTCTGCGGCGGATTCAACCATGTCGGCTTTGCGGCGATAGAGAAGGTTGAGATAGGTCATGGCATCGTCGTAGTCGGGCTTCAGGTCAATGGCCTTTTTCAGCTTTTCGATGCCGTCATCCACCAAGGCGCCGAATTTCGTCACGTAATCCGTGCGCACATCCGGCGGTAGAGGATCGGTGTCCTTCACTTGTTTGTTGATATGGGCCTTGTTGTAATCGGCGCGGAGTTCCGTGTTGCCGCGATAGGCGAGGGCCCAGTCAATCACACCGATGGAATAGTAGGGCTGCGGATCGTTCGGTCGCAGCTCAATGTGCTTGAGGTGATAGGTTTTGGACTCGTCGAATTTCTTGGGATCAAAAGGCTGGCCAGCCATTTGGTAAAGGATGGATGCGAGGCCATCGATAGCGCTCATGTTGTTGGGGTCTTTTTCGAGAGCGCTCTTGTATTCCTGAACGGCTTCGTTGCCATGGCGAACGTTCTCGTCGGATGGAGCGCCGGGAATATATTGGCTGGCGTAAGCGGTGGCGAGATAGAGACGCGCGTTCAGAAGATTTGGATCGAGTTCTTTGGCCTGCTTGAAAAATTCGACAGCTTGATCGTACTGTCCGTTTTTAAAAGCGGCGACACCTTTGTTGAGGTCATCGCGCGCTTGCAGCTTGGCGCACCCGGACAAGCCGCCACCGAGAGTTAACACCGCCGCCAAAAGAAAAAGCTGGCCGGCAAATCGGGATGAACCTGTTGAGGTTTCCCGTGAAAGCGAAGCATAAGTCATCGAGGCGTCCATCCCTGAAGAGCGCCTTCCCGGTAGATTGGGCCGGCAACTCGAATTCACTTCCGCTGTGTAGGTGCCATTCCATCACGTTCAGCGTTTTTTTTCCAGTTCGGAAGTCAACAAACCGACGGGTGAAGCTCCGGCAGAGTGCATCGCTTCCAGAACCTGGGCAACCGGCTGAAACTCAAGAGAACGATCTCCCTGGAGAAAAGCAACGCGATCGATCCGCGTGGCCAACAAAGTTTCCAAACGGCCGCTAAGTTCGTCGCGTTTTACAGCCGTCTGGTTGATCCAGACCGTGCCATCGGATGCAACATGAACGATGATCACCGCCGGAGGATCACTGGGAACCGGAGACTGCACCTGCCGAGGCAAAGCCGCATCGAGTCCCGACTGCCGGTGCGGGATGACCATGAAAATCACCAGAAGCACCGGCAGAATATCAATCAGCGGCACCACATTTGCTTCCGCAATAATGCCGCGTTTACCGCCAAGAGAGCCCGTACCCATAGCGCACCTCGCATGCAGAGTTGAACCCTGCGAGGAGGACTCTCACATCCCGCGAACGAGCGAAATCCTACTGCCCTGCTTCGAGCTTTGCGGTGATCAGGCCAACACGGTCGATACCCGCGCCGTGCATGATGTCAATGGCGCGCGCCACTTCCATGAAGAGCACGTCGTTATCGCCCTTGATGAAGGCAACCTTCTCGGCGCGATCCTTGAAGATCTGTTCAATGCGTGGACCAAGACCATCCCAGGTGGCGTCTTCGTTGTTGATTTTGAGCTTGCCGTTCTTCTCGACCTGGACAACAACGGTTTTGTTCTCCAGCTCCTGGTTCTGCTCTTTATTCGGCGAAGGCTGCGGGACCAGGGTATCGAGTCCTTTTGGAGTCAACGGAGTGATAACCATGAAAATAATAATCAGCACCAACAAAATGTCGATTAGTGGAACGATATTGGGCGTCGCCATCGCGCCACTGCTACTACCTACATCCATCCCCATTGCGAGCCTCCTGTGGCGCCATCCGCCAGGTTTGACCGAAGAAGAAGCGCGCCGGGTGGGAGCCGGCGCGGCCTAATAATCAGCAAACGAATGCGTGCAACAGCGCGTTCTTCAAAAACTACAAACTAAAAACACTACGTACTCGGCTGAGCCGGAGCCGGATTGCCTTTATCGTCTTTCTTCTGATCCGTGCCAGAGCCGAGAGCCTTCACCTTTTCGGTCAGCAGGCCGAGTTGATCCACGCCTGCGGAACGAATTTCGTCCACGACGGCGACGACGTCGCCATATTTCGCGCGTGCGTCGCTTTTGACGTAGACCCGTTTGTCGAGCTTGTTAGCGATGCGGTCTTTAATCTGACCGGTGATTTCTTCCTTGGAGATTTTGTTATTGCCGAGGAAGAGAGAACCATCACGGGTAACCGCGACGACGATAGCATCGTCCTTGTCGGCGTCTTTCATGTCCTGCGCATTGTTGACGCTGGCCATATCGACTTGATGGGTCTTCTGCAACATGGGCGTGACCACCATGAAGATGATCAACAAAACAAGCATGATGTCGGCCATCGGAATAACGTTGGGGGCCGCCATCTGTGGACCGGCTTGTGGCTTGTAGGCCATAGTGGTTTCCTTTTTCCCGTGTTACTTCTTGGCGGCGCCGCGGCGCAGGATGAAATAGTTGATCAGCTCCATGGAGGAGTTGTCCATCTCGACGTCGAAGGCTTCCACTTTGTTAGTGAAATAGTTGTAGGCCCACACGGCGGGCACGGCAACGAGAAGACCGAAAGCGGTGGTGACGAGCGCCTCAGCGATACCGCCTGCGACGGCCGACAAACCGGTGGCCTTCTGACTTTCGATGCCCTTAAACGCGTTCAAGATGCCAACGACCGTGCCGAACAGTCCGACGAACGGTGCGGTTGAACCAATGGTGGCGAGGGCCGAGAGACCGCGCTTCATTTCGGCGTGAACGATGGCGACGGAGCGCTCGAGACCGCGCTTGGCGGCTTCGATAACTTCGGCGTCGGAAACCTGCTGAGAGGCGGACTGGAATTCGGAGAGGCCGGTCGCGACAACCTTGGCGATGTGGCTCTTCTTGTTCCGCTCCGCGATAGCAATGGCTTCATCGAGCTTGCCGTCTTTCAGCGCACCGGCAACCTGCTGCACGAACAGGCGCGACTGTTTACGCGCGTTGTTGTACATGAGGAAGCGGTCGATCATAACGCCGAACGAGTACACCGATAGGACGAAGAGAATAGCAACGACGATCTTGGCAAGCAGGCCCATAGACGTCCACATGGAACGAAGATCCCATGAGGTCGCTGCCTCCTGAAGCCAAGCCGCGTAGACAAACAGAGTTGCGAACATTCGTTTGCTCCTTATTTCCTAG
>Ga0070765_100000124_pt1 | contig 48664 bp, 41 predicted proteins | sample HubBroMetageWFT5_FD_71516 | JGI IMG/M metagenome (GOLD analysis project Ga0070765, IMG submission 71516) | Warmed and freeze-thawed soil microbial communities from the Hubbard Brook experimental Forest, New Hampshire - Hubbard Brook CCASE Soil... | ecosystem: Environmental > Terrestrial > Soil...
TGTCGAAATAGAGGTTAATTCCCTGTGGGCAATGCTTGCGAAGCGATTGCTTCACGTCTTCAGACTTATAGTCGATAGCAGCGTCGAAGCCCAGTTCGTTCTCAATATAGCGGCACTTCTCCGCTCCGCCGGCGATGCCCACCACGCGGCAGTTCTTAATTTTGGCGATCTGCCCGACTATCGCGCCCACGGCTCCGGCTGCCGCCGAAACCACCACCGTCTCACCATCTTTCGGCTGACCGGTGTCGAGAAGTCCAAAGTATGCGGTCATACCCGTCATACCGAGTACGCTGAGATACTTTGGCAAAGGAACAACTCTCGCGTCGACCTTCATCACTCCTTTGCCATCAGTCAGCGCGTACTCCTGCACTCCGAACGCTCCGGAAACGTGGTCGCCCACCGCGAAGCGCGGGTTGCGGGATGCCGTCACGATTCCGACCCCCAGCGCCCGCATCACGTCGCCGATAGCGACCGGCGGGATATACGACCGCGACTCGTTAAGCCACATCCGCATCGCCGGATCGAGCGAGACGTACAACACCTGGACCAGCAGTTCACCCTCTTTCGGCTCACCGACCGGCTCTTCGGTGAAAGTCCAGTCGCTGCGTTTCAACATTCCCACCGGACGCGCTGCCAGAAGAAACCTGTGATTGATAAGGGTCATGCTTGCCTCTTTCGTTTCAAATCTCGAGTTCAGACCGTATAACGTTCGCTCGCCAGCAGGCGCGCAGCGATCTGGCGCCGCAACGCGATCGCATTTACTGGATCGTGATCGGCGTATCCGTGCAAGCGGGTAAGATTCCGTCGTAATTCGTCGCCCTGGACGCAGGCGCTGAGAACGGTCCGCGACGAGAGTTCGATCCTGGCGATGGCGTCCCGCAAGTACACGGCGCAGGCATCCGCCGCGTTGGCTCCGCCTCCGGCAGCGGCCAGTTTCCGGCTGCGCAGCAGACCCGACTCCATGGCGAACACCTCCATGATGATGTCGGAAAGATTCATGACGATCTCCTGCTGTTGTTCGAGCTTTGCGCCATACTTCTCGTGCGCTATTCCAAGCGTCAGCAAGGCGATTTTCTTCGCGTTGTGCAGCAGACTCGTCTCTGCATCGCCAGATGCGTTGCCGTGTTGCGGCTCAGTCTGCTGGAGGACGGCCCGCGCGGCCTCGAGCAGAGCAAGTTGTCCACGACCCGCGCGCTTCAACGGCATGCCGGTGATCACCAGTCGGTTAATTTCGCTGGTCCCTTCGAACAGACGGTTGATCCGCGAATCGCGGTAGGCGCGTTCCACCATGTAGTCCTGATGATATCCATAGCCGCCGTGGATCTGAACTCCTTCATCCACCACATAGTCGAGCATCTCGGCAGCGTAGACCTTGACCATAGAGCACTCTGCGGCGAACTCCTCGATCGCTTTCAGTTCTTGGGTGAGACCGCCGGCTGATTCAGTCGGCGTGCCATGCATCTGATCTTCAATCAGTCCCACCACGCGCCACGCCATCGATTCCGCCACGAAAAGCCGGATCGCCATTTCCGCCAGCTTGTGCTGAATTGCACCGAAATCTGCGATTGCCGATCCGAATGCTTTGCGCTGCTTGGCATACTTAATGCAAATGGCCAGCACATTTTTCCCGGCGCCAACCAGTGCGGGGCCAAGCTTCAGCCGTCCAATGTTCAGGATGTTGAATGCGATCACATGCCCACGGCCAATTTCTCCCAAGACGTTTTCCACCGGCACCGGAACATTGTCCAAATACACGGCAGTGGTGGAACTGCCGGTGATGCCCATCTTGTGTTCTTCCGCGCCACTACTCACGCCGGGAAAACTTCTTTCAACGAGGAATGCAGTGAACTTTTCTCCGCCAACCTTGGCAAACACGGTGAACAGATCCGCCGCGCCGCCGTTGGTGATCCACATCTTCTGGCCATTTAAGACGTAGTGTTTTCCATCGGGTGATAGATCGGCTCGCGTCCGCGCCGCCAACGCATCCGACCCCGCCAGCGGCTCGGTCAACGCATAGGCAGCCAGCATCTCCAGTTTGCCTAGCTTTGGCAGATACTTCCGCTTCTGCTGCTCATTTCCGAAGTAGACGATCGGCAGCGTGCCGATACCGGTGTGAGCTGAATGCCAGCCTCCATAGGATCCGTCGCGCCCCATGCGCTCGGCAGTTACCATCAGCGACGGCAAATCCATCGCCATGCCGCCGTACTCTTCTGGAATCGCCATTGCGGTCAGTCCCAGGTCCACCGATTTGCGCAGTACGGCCATCGCGGCCCCTGGTTTCTTTTCGCGGATCGCTGGCAGATTCGGTTCCACCTCATTGGCCCAGAATTCGTCCACCATACGGCCGACAGCGAGATGTTCTTCGCTCAGGTCTTCGGGCGTGAAAACATCTTGAGGGGCCGACTCTTCGAGCAGGAACGCCGTCCCCTTTGTCTTCTGAGGGATGTCTGTTAGTGTCGTCATGAAAAACTCCTATGCCGCCATTTGAGATTGAGAAACTGAGTTCTTTGAAGCAATTGGAGGGACGAGAATTTCCCGCGACCGAGTGGTTCACGGTCACGCAGGATCGTATTCAGAGATTTGCCGATGTCACCGAGGACCGCCAATGGATTCACCTTGACGCGGGGCGCGCCCAACGTGGATCGCCGTTCGGCGGGACTGTCGCCCATGGTTTTCTGACTCTCTCGCTGCTGAGTTACTGGCTGGGTCAGGCAATCCATATCCGCTCGGGCGTCGCGATGAGCGTCAACTACGGCCTGAACAAGGTCCGTTTTCCTTCGGCGGTCCGTACCGGTTCGCAGGTTCGGGCTCGGGTCACTCTCCTGTCTGCAAAGGAGTCGCCTGAGTTTGTGGATGCCTCTTTCCTTGTTCATATCGAGGGTGAGTCTTCCAACAAACCATGCTGCATCGCTGAGTGGCTGGTCCGGTATTACACGAAGTGAGCGGCGATTCATATCGTCCCGCTTTCCGCACAAAGCCATGAAGCGCGCAACAAAGTGCGTATTCGTTTCGGCATACACGCGAAGCGCGAATCTTGCGTTAGTCCCTGCGCATAGCGGTAGTAGATCTGCTGGATGATGACGGCTACTTTGAAGCGCGCAAACGCTAAGTAGAAGACCATGTCACCAGGATCGCGGCCGGTCGCGACTGCGTAGCGCGCGACTAATTGCGCCCGCGTTAGGGTTCCTGGCAACGTCGTCGGGGCGCTGCGGATTTCCTGAAGCTCCTGCGAATCCTGTGGGTCCGCCCAGTATGCGAGTGCCGTTCCCAGGTCAGCGAGCGGGTCACCTAGCGTGCACATTTCCCAATCGAGAACACCGATGATTTTCGTCGCATCGTTGGGATCGAGCACAAGATTGTCGTATTTGTAGTCGTTGTGGATCAGCGCCGTTTCATTGCTGACCGGTATTCGTGCGTTGAGCCAAGCGGAGATACTTTCGACTTCGGGCAGGTTATGCGTTTTGGAACTGTGGTAGCGCTCGATCCAGCCCTTAATCTGGCGTTCAAGATAACCTTGCGGCTTGCCCAAATCAGCCAAGCCGATCGCCGCGTAGTCCAGTTGGTGCAGATGCGCAAGGTTCTCGACGAATGCTTCGCTTAATCGCCGCGCAGTTTCCGGCGGGAACCGAACTCCCGAAGGAGGATCGCGGCGCAAAATCATTCCCCGAATCGGCTCCATCAAGTAGAACGGCGCATTGAGAATCGACAGATCGTCGCAATAGAGCAGAGCCTTCGGTGCGACGGGATAGGCAGAGTGCAGTTTCGACAATACGCGATACTCGCGCGACATGTCATGTGCCGACCGGACCTTGCTGCCGAAGGGAGGTCGCCGCAGCACGAGGTCGCGGTTACCCAGTCGCACGAGATACGTCAGATTAGAATGACCGCTGGGGAATTGCTCGACGGAGACGCGCCCGGCATGATCGAAGTGCTCCCGCAGAAATGGCTGCAACCGGGAGAGATCGAGTTCTTCGCCTGCTCTCACCGTTCCCGCTTGATCGCAGAGTGCCACCATGCTCGCCATTCCCGTTGCCTATCGGTATGTCAGCAACCCGTCGCTATCGAGATGCGGATGCGCATTGAACGTGCTCAGCGTGAAACGTTCGCCCGAAGCCAGGAACTCGCTGAATGAACCGTTGCGCAACATCCAGGTCACTTGCAACATATCCTCGGCAGATAGATGCAGAGCCCGGCGCATGGCCGCGCCAATCGCTCCCGCCGAGGTGAAGATCACCGCACTCCCAGCCGCAGGAGTGTCGCGCACCACGCGTGCCAGCCCCCGCTCCACCCGCAAACAAAAGTCGTTCCAGGATTCAACGCCCTCTGCTGTAACTTCTCCCTTAACCCACTTAACAATCACAGCCTCAAAGAGCTTCTGAAAGGTCTTGCGACGCTCACCGGGCTCTCCCGAATCCTTGTACACACGATGCAATTGTTCGATCTCAGCATTCATTTTCAGGAGTTGTGGAAGGCATTCCCGCAACACCGCTTCCGCCTGATATTCGTCGAATTCGCTCATCACTACCGTCTCGGGAAAACCGACGCCTGAGCCGCGATACGCCTCGGCCACGATCCGGGCTGTCTCCAGTTGCCGGGCACGTGTACCCGAATAAACTCCCTGAAATACCTCTCTCCGCCGTGACCAATACTCTCCCAGCAATCTGCTCTGCGCTTCGCCGTTTGCGCAGAGCTTGTCGTAATCGCGCTCCAGCAGAGACGCTTGGCCATGACGCACCAGGATGATGTGGCTCATGCGCCCAGCTCTCTCAACCTGCACGCTCGAACAACCCAGCCGCACCTTGCCCGCCGCCGACGCACATGGTGACGACTCCGTAGCGCGCCTTGCGCCTCGCCATTTCGTTGGCCAGCGTTCCCACCATCCGCGACCCGGTCATGCCAAAGGGATGGCCAACCGAAATCGATCCTCCGTTCACATTCATTTTCTCCGGGTCGATTTCCAGACGATCGCGGCAATAAACCACTTGTACTGCAAACGCTTCGTTGAGTTCCCAGAGGTCGATGTCGCTGGATTTCACGCCGGCACGCTGCAACAACCTAGGCACTGCAAAAACCGGTCCGATGCCCATTTCGTCCGGGTCGCAACCCGCGACCTGGAAGCCACGAAAAATTAGTTTGTAGGGAATACCGAGCTCGTCCGCCCGCTGCCTCGACATCACGAGCGTAGCCGAGGCGCCGTCGGAGAGCTGCGACGAGTTTCCGGCCGTCACCGTGCCTTGACCGCTCGTCGGATCAAAGTGCGGCTTTAGAGCCAGCAGCCCCTCGAGGGTGGTGTCGGGACGATTGCATTCATCCTTGTCCGCGCACACCTCTTCCTTTGCGACCATTTCATTGGTTTTTTTATCCAGGATCGCGCGCACCACACGCAGCGGAGCAATCTCATCTTGAAAAAACCCCTCTCGCTGGGCACGAGCCGTGCGCTGCTGGCTCAGGAGCGCGTACTCATCCTGCAGCTGACGGCTGATTTTGTAGCGCTTGGCGACAACCTCGGCAGTTTCCCCCATAACCATGTACACGCCCGGCATCTGTTCAAGCAGACGGGGATTCGGATCGTTGTTGCGCGGAGTCATCGTGATGCTTTCCACGCCCCCGCCGATGGCGGCATCGGCGCCGCCGCTCACGACTTGATACGCGGCCAACGCGATCGCCTGTAGACCGGAAGAGCAAAAGCGATTGAGTGTGACTCCGCCGACGGAAGTGGGCAGACCGGCGAGAAGCGCCGAAACTCTTGCGATGTTGTGCCCTTGCGGGCCATGCGGCTGCCCGCAACCGAGGATGACGTCTTCGACTTCGCGGGAATCGAGCTGCGGCGTCTTCCCGAGCACATCCCGGATGCAGTGCGCCGCCAGTTCTTCCGGGCGCGTCAAGTTGAATGATCCACGAAATGACTTGGCCAGGGCCGTACGCGAACTGGCAACAATGACCGCTTCTCTCATCAGGTCCTCAAAGTCTTACTCATATCCGCTGGTTCAGCCTATGCAGCCGCAACCTGCTGTTTATCGAACTCCGCGAACGTCTTCCCCGTTTCTGCCAGGCGTCGCAGCAGAGGAGCGGGCTCCCAGAGTTCTCCGTGCGCTTGGTGAAGTTCGCAAATGCGCTGGTAAACCTTTTGTAAGCCCACAGTGTCGGCATGCCACATGGGCCCCCCGCGATAGGCGGGAAATCCGTAGCCGTTGAGATAGATGATGTCGATGTCGCCCGCCCGTAGCGCGTATCCTTCTTCGAGAATCCGCGCTCCCTCATTCACCAGAGCGTAGATGCAACGATCCACAATTTCGTCAGCCGAGATCTGCCGCTGCGGAACGCCTGCCTCAGCGCTCCACTTTCGCACAAGCGCAGTCACCTCGGGATCAGTGCTCGCACGCCGGTTCTCGTCGTACCGATACCATCCCTTGAGCGTTTTTTGGCCATAGCGCCCCATTTCACAGAGACGATCTTCAGCGAATGGCTGCCGAATCCCGGGTTTTTCCAAATGGCGATATTCCTTGCGAATGCGCCAGCCCACATCGAGACCCGCCAGGTCGCCTGTTGCCAGCGGACCCATGGCGTTGCCAAATTCGACCAGCGCCCGGTCCACTGCTTCCACTCCCGCGCCTTCTTCGACCAGAAACTGAGCCTCGCGCCGATAGGGCCCGAACATGCGGTTGCCAACGAAGCCGCGGCAGTTTCCTACTAGAACGCCGATCTTGCCCAGCTTTTTCGATAATTGCATACAGGTGGCAATCACTTCTTTGCTCGATTTCTTTCCGCGCACGATTTCGAGCAGTCGCATGACATTGGCAGGACTAAAGAAGTGAGTTCCGATCACCGCCTCCGGCCGCGCCGTGGCCCCCGCGATGTCATCAATGTTGAGCGTCGAAGTGTTGCTCGCCAGAATCGCTCCCGGCCGGCAGATTCTATCCAAGTCTGCGAACACGGTCTTCTTCAGCGCCATTCCTTCGAAAACCGCCTCTACAACCATGTCCACGTCGGAAAACGCGTCATAGTTGAGCACGGGCGTGATCAGCCTCAAACGCTCGTCCACGAACGCCTGTGTGAAACGCCCACGTTGCACCGAACTGGCATAATTCTTGCGGATTTTTCCTATACCCAGTTCGAGTGCAGCCTCATCCACGTCCTTCAAGATCACCGGAATGCCCGCATTGGCAAAAACCATCGCGATTCCTCCGCCCATGGTGCCGGAGCCGAGAACTGCCACGCGCTTCACGGGAATTACCTGAGTTTCCTTGGGAATGCCGGGAATCTTCGCAACCTCACGCTCACCAAAGAAAACATGGATGAGGGCCTTCGACTGATCGGAGAAAAGACACTCCATGAAAAGCTTGGCTTCGACCTGAACGCCCTCCTCAAACGATAGTTTTGTGGCTGCCTCCACGCCATCGATCGCAGCCAGAGGAGCCTTCATTCCGCGTTGCTTCTTGCTAACCGCATCGCGCGCCGCCGCAAAAATCGCGCCGTTCTCCGCAGGAGTTCCCAGCTTCTCCGTTCGCTCCCGCGTTTTAGGTGCAGGTTTATCAGCGACCTCGCGCGCGAAAGCTATCGCGCCAGAAAGCAGGTCGCCCTCGATCAACCGGTCAATCAACCCAAGCGCAGCAGCCTCACCCGCGGGAATCGGCTTGCCCTCGGCGCACATCGCGACAGCTTTAGAGACGCCCACCAACCGTGGCAGACGCTGCGTCCCGCCAGCTCCGGGAATAATGCCCAGGTTGACTTCTGGCTGACCCAACTGCGCCGTGGGCGACGCAACCCGGTAGTGGCCAGCCATGGCCAATTCCAGTCCGCCTCCGAACGCAGCTCCGTGAATCGCCATCACCACCGGCTTACCACTGTCCTCAATGTGAAGCAGTAGGGGAAGCAGACTTCCCCGACTTCTTTGCCCCGAGGTCATCTTGCCGAATTCCTTGATGTCTGCGCCTGCGACAAAGGTGCGGCCAGCGCCGATTACGACTGCGGCCTTCACCCCAGGGTCGCCATTTAGCTCATCGATCGCCGCCCCTATCCCCTCGGGTACGCCTGGACCGAGAGCGTTGACCGGGGGGTTGTCGATGGTAATGACCGCGACATCGTTGTCCCTAGCCATCTTCACAAGGTTATTCATAGGCCACTCCTCAGGGTTGCCAGTCCACCTTGATACTTCTTGCGCAACTCTCTTTTCAGAACTTTCCCCGTCGCCGTCTTGGGCAAGCTCTCGCAAAACTCAATCGACTGCGGGCATTTGTAGTGCGCAAGACGTGCGCGGCAGAACTCAATCAATTCCGTTTCGCTAGGCTTTGATCCCGGTTTCACCACCACCACTGCCTTCGGTACCTCACCCCACTTTTGGTCAGCCATCGGAATCACGGCGGCTTCAAGAATGTCAGGATGCGCCACTAAGACCCTTTCCACGTCGAGTGACGAGATGTTTTCTCCGCCGCTCACAATAATGTCCTTCTTGCGATCCACGATCCGGATGTACCCGTTCTTCTCGATCACCGCCATGTCGCCGGTGTGAAACCATCCACCTCGCAAAGCTTCGGCCGTGTTTTCCGGCTGTTGCCAGTACCCCGCCATTACACCGTCACTGCGGGCAATGATTTCTCCCATCGTTACCCCGTCGCGCGGCACCTCATTGTCTTGCGTGTCGACCACGCGAAGTTCACAACCCGGAAAGGCATAACCGGTCATAGCCTGGGTGTTGTGGCGTTCCTCAGGCGTGCACTGCATGTCCGGCTTCAGTTCGGCGTTGGCCAGCGAGGGCGAGCACTCCGTCAGTCCGTAGCCTGAAAAGCAGGTGAACCCGAACGCCTGCTCCGCCTCGCGAATCAGGGTCGGGGAAGATGCCGCGCCGCCAACCGACGCCCACTCCAAACTGCTCAAGTCGTACTTGGAGCGCGCCGGCGAATTCAACAGCGCAGCTGCCATAATCGGCACCAGGCTAAGCGCGCGCACGCGTTCTCGTTCCACCAATCGAAAGACCTCTTCCGGCACGAAACGAGGAAGCATGACATGGGTTCCGCCCATCATGGTGACCGTATGGGCCGCTCCCCAACCGTTGGCGTGAAACAAAGGAATGGTGTGCAGCGCCACGTGCTCGTAAGCGATCTGATACTGAAGTGCGATGCTGATCGCGTGGAGGTATACATTGCGATGCGTCAGCATCACACCCTTCGGACTCGCGCTGGTTCCGCTGGTGTAGAAAATCTCCGCCACTGAGTCTTCGTCGATGGCCATAAGTTCTCGGCGATGGGGAATGGCCGAGATCAACATCTGCTCGTAAGTTTGATCGGAGAGCCATTCCGCCTGCGGGGTTCCTTCAAGTTGGTGAAACGCACGTACCGTACGCAGGTCCCGCCGGAACGAATCCACGAGACCGACAAATTCTTCCTCCAGAAACAGCATCGCCGGACCGGCATCGTTCAGGATGTAGGTCAGCTCCGGGGCGGCTAGTCGGATATTGAGCGGAAGTAGAATGCAGCCCGCCTCCAGAACTCCGAAGTAGGCTTCAAGCAACCGATGGCAGTTCAAGCTGAGAAATGCGACGCGATCGCCCGCCTTCAGTCCGGCGCTTCGCAACGCTCCCGCCAGACGCCCCACGCGATCGCCAAACTCGGTGTAGGTAAACCGCTGCCCCCCGCACACCACCGCCGTCTTGCGGGGAAACTGCTGCTCCGAGTAGCGAAGAAAGCGCAGCGGCGTGAGGGGAATATTCATGAGAGTCTTTTACCAGGCCGTCTGGCCTCCATCGACGACCAGCACGTGCCCAGTAACGTATGCCGCGGCGTCGGACGCCAGGAAAACCGCCGCGCCTTTCAGATCGTGATCGCCACCAAAGCGACCCAGTGGGATCTTTGACAACAGGGAATCTTTACGATGCTCGATGATCCATCCCGACATGTGGGTGGGGAACCATCCCGGCGCGATCGCATTAACTTGAATGTTGTGCGGCGCCCATTTGCATGCCAAGTCTTTAGTAAATGCGATCACGCCGCCTTTGCTTGCGTGGTACCCAATCGCTTGCAGTTCCGACGACGCTCCGCCCAAACCCGCCACCGACGCAATATTGATGATCTTGCCCGATCCTTGGCTGACCATGGCCTTTCCCGCCGCCTGACAAAACAGGAACGTGCCAGTCAAGTTGGTGGAGAGGACCTTGTCCCACTGCTCCAGCGTCATGTCTTCCACCGGAGCTCCCCAGGACACGCCGGCGCTGTTAATCAGAATGTCAATCCGGCCAAACTTTGCGCGCGTTTCTCCTACGACTTGCTGAATCGCCGCCTTATCTTTCACGTCACATGCCAACGCCAGCGTCTGCACGCCGCGGCTTCGCAAAGTTTCTGCCGCTTGCTCGCAGCGTTCTTGCTTGCGGGCGCAAAGCACAAGATTAGCCCCCATCTCCGCCAGCCCTTCAGCCATCTGCAGACCCAGTCCCATCGAGCCGCCCGAGACGATGGCGACACGGTCGGTCAGATCGAAGAGTTTCTTGACATTCACTCCAGGGGCAGCCTTTCCGTCGGATATCGCCGCGCAAAAATGATAGTTAATATCATATTGAAGTCGCTAACGTCAACGAACGCCGACTTACAGGCGGAGCACCACCCGTCCCGAGATTTCTCCGCGACTCAATTGCCCCAGCACCTCCTGAACCTCGTCGAGCGGTCGCGACGCCACCTGGCAATGGACCTTGCCGGCTGCCCCCATCGCCAGAATTTCTCGCAGATCTTGACGTGTGCCCACGGCGGACGCCTTGATATGAATTTCGCCAGCCGCCATCAGAACCGGGGGAAACGATAGGTCCTTTGCCGGTAATCCCACGACCAGCAACATGCCCGTTGGTCGCACACAATAGAATGCCATGTCGTATGCGGACTTGGCAGCCGAGGTCACGAGGGCAACGTGTACTCCGCCCGCACGGCGGAGTTCCTTCACTACATCGCTGCTCGCGGCGTTCAGCACTCGCCCGGCGCCCAGCGACTTCGCCAGCGCGAGTTTTTCCTCCGAGATATCGATCGCGGTCACATCCGCTCCGGCTGCCCGGCCAATCTGGACCGCGATGTGGCCGAGTCCACCGACACCGAAAACTGCCAGGCGCTGCCCGTCGTGTAGGTTGGCCTGCTTCAGAGCACGGTGCACCGTAACTCCCGCACAAAGCAGCGGCGCTGCTTGCTCCGATGAGAGGTTTTCAGGAATTTTGATCACGTGGCTGGCGGGAGCTTTGGCAAATTCCGCGTATCCGCCATCCACCATCACGCCAGTGATACGCTGGCGTATGCACAGATTCTCGTTGCCTTCACGGCAAAACTCGCACTGCCCGCAAGTCCACTGCACCCACGGCACGCCGACCTCGTCTCCCACCTGAACACTCTCGACCGCCGCACCCCGCTCCACCACACGTCCCACGATTTCGTGCCCCAGGATCAGCGGCTTCTTCACAATGCGGTCAAATTGCGTCCAGTCGCCGTCGGCCACGTGCAGGTCGGAATGGCAGACTCCACAAACCTCCACGTCAATCAACACCTCGTCCGTGCCGACTTCCGGCCGCGGTACCTCTTCCAGCGATAAGGGCGTTTTGAATGAGTGCAGAACCGCGGCCTTCATCGTGTTTTCCTCTCTAACAGACACGACTCACGCGCAAGGAATAACGGCGCGAGCTCGGATAACTCAGGGCTGGATGCCGCGCAAGAAAAACTCCACCGCACTCCGCACCCGGTCGGTAAGTTTGTGCGGACCCGTCAGATCCACCGCCCATTGCCGCACGACCGTGTTGTAAAGGCCCTCCATGAACTCGGCCAGATGCACGACTGGAAACGTACGAATCACTTCGCCGCGCCTCTGTCCCTGCGTCAGGATTTCCCGCAGCAGGCGGACAGCAGCCTCCTGGCGCCCTCGCAGTTCTGCAGAGCGCACTGGATCCATCGCGCCTGACAACACCACCGCTTGCCACAGTTGCCGGTCGGCTTCCACCTCACGCGCCATGGTTACGTAGAGGCGACGCAAACGCTCGCTCGTGCTCGCCTTGCTCGAAAGCTCCGAACGCAGCCTTTCCCGCACACAGGCATACCCGCGTTCTCCCACCTCTCGCAAGACCGCATCTTTGGTTGGAAAATACCGGAAAAATGTGGGCTGGCTGATTTCAAGGGCTTTCACAATGTCGTCGATCCGCGTGGCCTCGAATCCATGCTTGCGGAATAACTTGATCGAGGTATCGATAATCTGCTGCCGCAAGCGCGCTTTCTTCCGCTCCCGGAGTCCGGCCTCCACCGGCTCTCCGAATGGTTCAGCAGTCGTGCTCCGTATCGCGAGCGCACTAGGCATGGGTCGGTTCCTCCTGCATCGATTACCGGCAGGTCCCAATCGCAATGTCCGCAAAATACATGTTAGTAACTATAACAAAACAGTTACTAACGTAAAATGGTTAGTCGATTCCTGCAACGTCCTGCAAGAAACATGCTGACAGAGTTTTGGACAACCTGGAGAGCGTTGACTGGGCCCTGGTTCGTCCCTCTGACAAAGTCGATTGGATGCGCGGATGCGCCCACAGCTCGGATAACGACATCAGAGAAGCATTGGGAACGCATTTCAGCTGTTCGAGGCTGCGAGAAGGTATTGGACCGCCCTTCCCCGCGAAGCCCATCCTGCAATCTGGGCTTGTAAGAGGACCGGAGGCGTGGCTCAGCCTCACTAGTGATCACCCCTACTGATGCGGCTAGCGGCAAACCGGGAGTACTCAAGCCGGGCGTCGAATTCGCAATGAGAGTTCGGCTTGTAGAAAGCGATTTTCGCGCTTTAGCACTTGGCATCGCCCAGTTGACTGTAGACGATTTTGTGACGGTCAAAGCTTCCACATTCAACTCTAATCAACAATTCTCAACAAGGCGCATGCAACAGGTTCGGGCGTCGGAGCCGACATTGTCATGGAATCAATTTTCACTCATTGACGGGGTCGGCAAACTCTCAATGAGAGACAACGCCGGATTGCTCAACCCTCGGCTAAAATTAACAAGCAGGTGGTCACACGTGAGGACTACACAGTGCTGATTGAGGTAGACGTGGCCACGTTTTCCGGGTGATCTGAACTGCGATGAAGAAGAGGCTGGGGTTTGTAACAGCAATGACGCTGTTCGGACTGGCAATTCTCTCCACTCGCTACTATATGGTGGACTTGCCGGTATGGCATTTTCTTGGCGGTGGCGAAGGCCCCGATCCCGCTACGCTGCATCTGCGGGGGGAGTTCGTGGAAAGCAATCTAGGAGCGGCGCAGGGTCCGGCAGGATCACTCACCATGCGCATGATTGCGCAGCAATACGTTTTTGTGCCGCAATGCATTGTCGTCCCGGCGGGCGTTCCCGTCCATTTTCGAATTACCAGTGCGGATGCCGTGCATTTGCTGAGCTTCCTAGGCACCGGTTATGGCCTCAAAGCTGTGCCTGGCGCGGTGACCGAAGCTACTTTCACCTTTGATAAATCAGGCGACTTCAAGATCCCCTGCCATGAGTTTTGCGGAGCTGGACATTACGCGATGAGAGGCCGGCTGGAGGTAGTCCCGCGAGACCAGTTTGCTTCCTTGCTTCCCAGCGAAAGGCGGATCTGTGGGCCACGTTAGTCAGACTGCGCTTCTGCGCGTAACCATCCCATGTCTCGGCACGCTCGCGCTTCTATTCATGGCCTTGGCACTCTTCTTGTCGGGAAGGGACTCTTCTGCGCAGCCAGGGAATTCTGAACCCCCGGTTCGCGTGCCCTCGAACGTGGCGTGGACTCACGAAACGATTGCGATTGCTTCCGGCGGAAACGCCTTCCGCGGGCTGCTCATTGCCCGACGCTGCAATCATTGTCATGGTGAAGAGGGATTCAGCTCGGTTCCCATGATTCCCAATCTAGCCGGTGAAGACCAGTTGTCGTTCTGGAAACAGATGCAGGATTTTCGATCCGGGAAGCGGATATCACCAGTGATGCAAGGAGTTGCTGACAGACTTTCCGCGCGCGACTCGGCCGACTTAGCGGCGTATTACTCCATGCTGCCTACTGTGGGAAATCCCCAAGAGAGCCGAGCCTTTCCCCAAGCCATGCAGGACCCTTCGCGTGCGCGGATTGCCATCCGCCTCATTGTTTTCGGAGATGGCCAGCGCGGCATTCCACCCTGTCAGTCGTGCCATGGTCCCGTCGCGTATGTGAAAGGGGCTCCTCCAATCGCTATTCAGAATGGCAGTTACCTGCTGGACCAGCTCGAGCACTTCGCGAATGGATATCGCACGAATGACATAAACGTGCGAATGCGTAGTATCGCTGGACAGCTCACGGAGGACGAGAAAACGGCAGTCTCCGAATACTATGGCGCAGGACTGGGGCCGGGAGTGAACCCAAGGTAGCAAAGAGGCGGGGCCGCGTGGGCCAGTGTCCAGGCGTCCCCGTTGCCGCTGAATCTGCCGAATACTCCGGTGGTAACCTCATCATTGGGGCTAGCTGTTGCAAAATCTCTATTACACTCATTGACCGTCGCGATGCATCTCAGGCTGAGACATCAGAGATGAGGAGAACAGAAAAGTTCTAAAATCGTCTACTAGGGCCGACCAATTTCTCTCGCCCCAATGGTGTACGATTTCGTGTAATCTCACGTTTCGAAACGTGGGGCGGCCACACCCGGCTTCGGTGTAGAATCTATGCTTTTCGCATCGCAACCGGGCGGGCGACCGCCGACGCTTTGCAGTATGCCCACCACCGTACGAAAGCACGCCAAGCCACGGAATCTCTCGCACGCGAATACCGACCGTATTCAAATTGGCGGCGAGACCAGCAAGCTCATTCCGCTCCGTCACTTCGCCAACTGGTCAGGTATTTTCCTGGCTGTTCTCCTGGCCTACTGGCCCGCTCTCCGCGGCGGCCTGCTCTGGGACGACACCGGCCACATTACGGCCCCGCGCCTGCGTTCGCTGTATGGGTTGTGGCGGATCTGGTTTGATCTGCGCTCTACACAGCAGTACTATCCGTTGCTGCACAGCGCGTTCTGGCTGGAACATCGCCTTTGGGGCGATGCCGTGCTCGGCTACCATCTCGTCAACCTCGCCGAACACGCCGTCTCGGCCTACCTGGTTGTGCTGATTGTCCGCCGCCTCGGTTTGCGTTGCGGCTGGCTGGCGGGGTTGATCTTTGCCCTGCACCCGGTATGCGTGGAAGCGGTGGCCTGGATCTCGGAGCAAAAGAGCACGCTTTCGGCGCTGTTCTACCTGGCTTCCGCGCTGACTTACCTGCATTTCGACCGCAGCCGCCGGCGTTCGCAGTACCTGGCCGCATTCGGTCTATTTTGGCTGGCTCTCGCCACCAAGACCGTCACGGCCACTCTTCCCGCCGCCCTATTGGTCATCTTTTGGTGGCAGCGGGGCCGGCTTGAGTGGCGACGCGACGTGCGACCGCTGCTGTCCTGGCTAGCGCTCGGCGCCTTCGCGGGCCTATTCACCGCATGGATCGAAAGGAACCTGGTGGGCGCGCAAGGCGCGGATTTTCAGTTGAGCCTGGCGCAGCGCGTTCTGCTTGCCGGTCGCATTGTTTTCTTCTACGCTGCGAAAATCTTGTGGCCATCCCACTTGATGTTCACCTACCCCCATTGGCAGCCGGACCCTAGGGTTTGGTGGCAACTCCTATACCCGCTGGCACTGGTTGTCCTGGCGTTTGTACTGTGGCGCTTGCCCCGGCGTGGCCCGTTGGCGGCTCTTCTTCTGTTCTGCGGGACGCTGTTTCCGGTATTGGGTTTTCTGAACGTCTATCCCTTTCACTTCTCTTACGTTGCCGACCACTTCCAGTACCTGGCCAGCTTGGCGATCATCGTTCCTGCGGCCTACCTGCTGATGACGGGGGCACGTAGAATCTCACCTACGAAGGCACCCGGGCCCGCGTTGGTTTTGCTGATTCCAGCCATTCTTGGGATGCTGACCTGGCGGCAGAGTCACATGTACCGCGATAGCATGACCCTTTATCGAACCACAGTCGTCCAAAATCCGAACAGTTGGATGGCACATAACAACTTGGCAGCCACTTTATTGCTTCAGAGTGAAGCGATGCAAGACCCCGCCGGCCTTTCAGAGGCACTGACCGAGTTTCAGACTGCGCTGCGGCTTCATCCGAAAGATTCACCAGCGCAATACAACGTCGCGCGGGTGCACGTGGATCTCGGCAATGCGTGGTTACAAAAGCCAGGTGGAGAGCCGGAGGCGATTGCCGAGTACCGTGCGGCATTGCTAGTCGAACCTGAGTACGCGCAAGCACACAGCAATCTTGGGTTGGCCTTGGCGCAAATAGGCCGGCAGCAAGAGGCGATAACCGAATATGAAACGGCGTTGCGTATCAACCCCCGGCTTGAGAACACCTACAACTACTTGGGAGTTGCTTTGGCTGGAGTGCCTGGCCGCCTCTCCGATGCAATCGCGGAATACCAAGCCGCGATCAACATTCGCCCCGATTACGCAGAAGCACACAACAATCTTGGTATCGCTCTGGCGCAAACTCCCGGCAAGCTGCCACTAGCGATCAGCGAGTTCCAGGCGGCGCTGCGAATCCAACCTGACAATGCAGAAACCCACGACGATTTGGGAGTGTGCCTGATGCATACGCCTGGTCGACTGGCGGAAGCGAGGAAGGAGTTCGAGGCGGCGCTGCGAATCCAGCCTGACTACGCGGAGGCGCGGAAAAACCTGCAAGATGCGGTCTCGCAAATCCAGCGCTCACCTGGGGCGAGTACGCAATAGCCTGGTACCCCTCGATAAGAGCGAAGGCGTCGTCAAGGCGGAGTCGTCTTCGGCGGCCGCAAGCGCCGCTTGCTTTGCTAGAGATGTTGGGCACCAAGACTCTGGAAATCTCACGTTGACCCACTTCTCCATGGAAAGTCGTTCCACCAACGGCGTGCCGCGTATGACAGCGATTCGACTCGACGAACGCCCTGCAGCAGAGAAGCCTTCCGCATCCTCATTACCTCGGTAATTTAGTAGTCCTACGAATATCCGTCACAATTTGTTATATGCGCACGGTGTCAGGCCGCTCAGAGTCATTGATGACGCATGCGCAATCGGCACCTGCTTCGGCAATGCTGAGCGTTCATGCGCTGACGGTCCAGTATTCCGGCGCGGGCGAAACATCCCATCCGGCGTTATTGAAGGTTGACTTCGAAGTCAACCGGGGAGAGATCGTGGGGATCCTGGGCGAATCAGGATCCGGGAAGAGCACGCTAGCCCTTTCCATCCTTGGATTGCTGCCGAAATCAACCAGCATCGCAGGCACAATCCGCTTCAAAGACAAAGACTTATTGCTCCTCAACGAATCAGGATGGAGAGGCATTCGCGGGGCACGGATCGCGATGGTTTTTCAAGATCCTGGGCTGGCGTTGAGCCCCGTGATGCGCGTGGGCGACCAGATCGCGGAGGTGTTGCGAGCGCATCGCCCCGGGGAAGGAAAGCAACGCCGGCAGCAAGTCGTGGAAAGCCTCGAAGATGTTGGGCTCGTTCAAGTTGAGCGAATTTACAAGGCCTATCCACATCAGCTAAGTGGAGGGGAACTTCACCGAGTTGCCATTGCGCAGGCCCTGGCTTGCCGGCCGGACATAGTGATTGCCGACGAACCAACCCGATCGGTTGACGGGACACGGCAAGCGGAGATTCTAGACCTGCTGCGGGAAACCAACCGGAAGTTCGGGTGCGCGCTCATCTTTGTTACGCATGATCCGGCGCTCCTTGCAGGTTTTGCTGATCGCGTCATCCTGATGTATGCGGGTCGAATTGTCGAGGAAGGCCCAGTCTCACAGGTGTTCCGCCGGCCACTACATCCGTACACCAAAGGGTTGTTGCAGTTAGTACCTACTGCTCTGCAAAGTCCAGGCCGACCGCGAGGCCAACGCCTGCCTGCACTTCCCGGTAGCTTGTCAGACTCGGACCATCTGAGTCCGGGCTGCATCTTCGCATCCCGCTGCTTCGCAAGAACAAACGTTTGCCAGAGTGAGCCTCCCGGCGAAGTTGTGCCGGAACAGGGCCGCCGTGTGAGTTGTTTCAACTATGGAAATTGAAGAAACAACCCGGGGCGCAACCACACCCGCGCTCGTCCGAGCGGTTGGGCTGAGCAAGAGCTACGTCCAACGCGCACCGTTCTCGCAAAAGAGGTTCGTGATCGACGCCCTGGTGGATGCTGAACTCGAGGTCGCGCCGGCGAGTCTGACGGCTCTGGTCGGCGAGTCGGGCTCTGGAAAATCAACCCTGGCGCGCTGTCTGGCCATGTTGGAGAAGCCAGACGGCGGCGAAACCTGGTTCGAGGGCGCGGAAATATCGCGAGCAACTGACCGGGATTTGGTCTTGCTGCGGCCCAAGATCCAGATGGTCCATCAGGATTCCGCCGGAGCTCTGAATCCATGGTTCACCGCGGCGCAGATTATCGCAGAGCCGTTGGACATTCAGCGGCGAGAAAGCGGCCCGATGCTGCGCTCGCGGGCATGCGAATTGATGGAGGAAGTCGGACTGTCCGCGAACTGGGCAGGACGGCGTCCGCTGGAGTTCAGTGGCGGACAGCGGCAGCGGCTGGCGATCGCCCGTGCGATTGCCCTGAAACCGGTGTTCCTGATTCTCGACGAATCGCTCTCTGGGCTGGACCTCTCGACTCAAGCGCAAGTATTGAACCTGCTGCTGGATCTTCAAAAGGCGCACTCGTTGACGTATCTATTGATTTCGCACGATCTCAGCCTGATTGGACAGGTCGCGGACTCTGTGGCGGTGATGCACCGGGGCAGAATTGTCGAACACGGCACCCGACAAGACATTTTCACCAATCCTCGCCACGCTCACACGCGTGAACTACTGAATTCAGTGCGGTTAGTGGAATCGTCCTTTCGCACGGCACAAGCGGGAGGCCAGCAGTGAATTATCTGGAGCGGCGAGTCATTCACGGAATGTTGTTGCTGGTTGGCGTGTCCGTCCTGTGCTTTGCGTTTGCGGCCCTGGCTCCGGGCAATTTTTTCGATGAAATGAAGCTCAATCCACAGATTTCACCGGCTACGGTGGCCGCGTTGCGGTCTCAATACGGAATCGACCAACCCCTCCCTCTGCGATATGGACGCTGGGTGAGGTCGGTTATCCGCGGGGAGTGGGGCTACTCCTTCGCCTACAACTGCCCGGTCAGAAGTCTCTTGATGGTGCGGGCACGCAACACCTTGCTTTTGACCACGCTGGCTACTTTGCTGACGTGGCTGATCGCCATTCCGCTCGGAGTTTGGACCGCCAATCGTCGTGGGCGTTGGGACGACCGGATGGGAATGGCTGGATCCGCGTTGCTTCTAGCCGTACCAGAACTTGTCGTCGCCATGCTGCTTCTTTATTGGGTGGTACGCACGCATGGGTTGCCGGTAGGAGGGATGGTCTCAGTAGATTTTGATGTTCTTGGGAAACAAGCCAAGCTGATTGACCTGGCCTTGCACCTAGTCATTCCGACGACCACGCTGGTGCTTGCCAGCCTGCCGCTTCTGGTCCGGCACATCCGCGCCAGCGTAGTTGAAGTATTGCAGGCGCCATTTGTTCAAGCAGCACGAGCACACGGAATTGGAGGCGCGAGGCTCTTATTCCGCTATGCCTTACCCGCCGCCGCGAATCCGTTGAGCTCTTTATTCGGGTTGTCAGTCGGAGCGCTCCTGAGCAGCTCGCTGCTGGTGGAAGTAATTACCGCTTGGCCCGGTTTGGGACCGCTTCTGCTTGAGGCTGCCATGGCTCGGGACATCTACGTTGTGGTTGGGGCGGTCATGGCGTCCGCATTTTTCATGATTGCGGGAAGCATTCTCGCGGACATTCTGCTGGTGGTCGCCGATCCGCGGATTAGGCTTGGTTCGCTATGAGGAATGCCCAGAGAATCCTTGCTGCGCTCGCGGTCTTGGGGGCGCTTCACCTTGTGATACTACTCGCAGGATTTGTTGCGCCTTACGATCCAGCGGCTCAGAATCGAGATTTCCCGTTTGCTCCCCCGACACGAATTCATTTTGTCGATGCTTACGGGCGAGCACATCTTCGGCCTTTCATTTACAGCTTGTCAGTTCGGTCCGACACCGTCAACGAGTACGAGGAAGCGCGCGACAAGAGCTACCCGGTGCGATTCTTCATTCAGGGCCCGGCGTACAAGCTTGCAGGCTTACTGCCATTGCATGTTCATCTGTTTGGAGTAGAGGGTCCGGCGCAGATCTTTTTGGCCGGTACGGACGGCTACGGGCGCGATCAGTTTTCGAGAATCTTGTATGGCGGACAAATTTCCCTGGCTGCCGGACTTCTCGCCACGGGAATTTCGTTGCTCCTGGGACTGGTAGTCGGCTGCGTCTCAGGCTTTTACGGCAGATGGATCGACGAATCGGCGATGCGCTTGGTGGAACTGTTCCTGGTCTTGCCCTGGCTCTACTTCTTGCTGGCGGTACGCTCATTCTTGCCCCTTAACATCAGCCCAACACAAACCTTCCTCCTGCTGGTTGCGGTGATTGGAACCATCGGCTGGGCACGGCCTGCGCGCTTGGTTCGAGGCATCGTACTCAGCGCCAAGGGTCGGAAATATGTAATCGCCAGCCGGGGCTTTGGGGCGTCCGAATACTACATTTTGCGCCGTCACGTCTTGCCCCATACTTACGGCGTCCTCCTTACACAAGCTGCGCTACTTGTGCCTCAATACGTGGTCGCCGAAGTCACGCTGTCATTTCTAGGATTGGGCCTGAGTGAGCCCGCGCCGAGTTGGGGAAACTTGCTGGCGAACTTGCAACAGTACAACGTGCTGATTTCTTACTGGTGGATGTTTGCTCCAGCACTGGCTCTCGTGATTGTCTCTCTTGGTTACCTACAGCTGGCCAACGCGGTTCACGAGTTACAATCTGGCTCAATCTGAGGGTTGAGCCGCGTGGAGACTTTTATGCATCGATGGGGTTCTGTTGCCACCCTTGTGCTTGCTAGCGGCTATGCTTGTTTCGCGTCCCCTGCTCCCCAGCCACCCCAACGCGGTGAGGACCTACACATTACAGACAACCAAATTGGCCGCTACGGCGGCAGTCTGGTAGTGGCGCAAAGGAGCGAGCCCAAAACGCTGAATCCGGTCACTGCAGCCGATGCGCCTTCGCGGGAAGTCATCGGCCGGCTGACGGCAGATCTGATTCACATCAATCGCGCCTCGCAGGCAACTGAGCCGGCCCTGGCAAAGTCCTGGAGCGTCTCTAAAGATGGTCAGACTTTCGCCATCAAGCTGCGGCACGGTCTCCGTTTCTCTGACGGTCAGCCTTTCGACGCCGACGATGTAGTGTTTTCTTTCCAGGTTTACCTCGACGAGAAAGTTCATTCTCCGCAACGTGATCTGCTGGTGGTGGGCGGGAAGCCAATCGAGGTACAGAAGATTGATCAATACACGGTGCGTTTCACGTTGGCCCAACCCTACGCTGCCGCCGAGCGAATTTTCGACAGCCTCGCGATGATGCCTCGGCATCTGCTGGAAAAGCCATATGAAGGAGGCCAATTCGCCCAAGCATGGACTCTGACTACGCCACCCGCTGAAATTGCCGGCATGGGGCCATTTCGAGTGAAAGAGTACATTCCCGGCCAGAGGATCGTACTCGAACGAAATCCTTATTACTGGAAAGCCGACCAGAGTAAAAATCGCCTTCCTTATCTCGACGAACTGGTTTTTCTTTTTGTCGGAAACGAAGACGCCCAGGTCATTCGTTTTCAGGCTGGCGAGACCGACATCATCAGCCGACTCAGCGCGGACAACTATGCGCTGTTGTCCAAAGATGCGGCGAGTCATGGAACCGAATTCTTCGACCTGGGGCCGAGCCTCGAGTACGACTTCCTGGTATTTAATCTCAACGACCTCAAGAAAGACACTGACAATATCGCCGCTAAGCAGGCGTGGTTTCAGGATGTGAAGTTTCGCCAGGCGGTCTCCGCCGCCATCGATCGGGACTCCATCGTGAAATTGGTCTATGCCGGACATGGGGCTGCGCTTTGGGGTAACGTAAGTCCATCAAACAAGTTGTGGGTGGACCAAACGCTTCCCCATCCGCCACGATCTCTGGACCGGGCGCGAGAATTGTTGAAGTCCGCAGGGTTTTCCTGGCGTGCCGACAGCGCACTCCTCGATCGCCAGGGTAAGGCCGTGGAGTTTTCAATTATCACCAGCACTTCGAATGCACAGCGCACGAAGATGGCCACTCTCATTCAGGACGATCTGAGCAAGTTGGGGATGAGTGTCCACGTGGTTCCGCTCGAATTTCGGGCGGTCCTCGACCGGGTCTTCCAGACTTATGACTACGAGGCTAGCATCATGGCGTTGGGCGGCGGCGATGCTGATCCGAATCCAGAGATGAACGTCTGGTTGTCGAGTGGAGGCACACATCTCTGGCACCTGGGCGAATCCAAGCCGGCGACCGACTGGGAGGCGCAGATCGACCAGTTCATGCAGAAGCAGATGGTGCAGCTCAAGTACAAAGAGCGCAAACATCTCTACGACGAAGTGCAAGCGACGGTCGCGGCCAACGTGCCATTCATCTTTCTGGCGACGCCCGATGTTCTGGTGGGCGCCAAGAGACATTTGGGGAACTTCAAGCCGGCGATCCTTGATCCAAACACGCTGTGGAATGTCGAACAGCTCTACTTCCTCCCCGGAAACGGAGCTGCCGCCGGTGGGAAGCCGTGAGTCCGGCAAGCTCCGTCCGCCAGTCAGCCTGGCCGGATGAGCGTCTCGTTCGGGAGTGCTGCAAAGACAACCAGGATGCCTGGTCTACCCTGATCGACAAATACAAGAACCTCATCTTCTCGATTCCCATCAAGTTTGGTCTATCGCGCGAGGATTCCGCCGATGTATTTCAGGCGGTGTGCGTTGAATTGCTTGCAGGGCTACCCAAGTTGCGTGAGCCGAAGGCCCTCCCCAAGTGGCTCATGCAAACCACTTATCACCAATGCCTGCGGTGCAAGAGAGACCGGCTAAACCTTCTCGACGACGCACAGGGAATCGAAGAACGACTAGAAGGCAATCCCAAAGAATTGCCCGAAGAGATGTTTACCCAGGTTCAGCGTGAGCAGAGCCTGCGGGAAGCGATCTCTGCCCTGCCTGCGAGATGCAACCAGATGGTCGCTATGCTTTTCTTCGAGGATCCGCCACGTCCGTACGAGGAAGTGGCGAAAGAACTGCAGCTGGCCACCGGCTCCGTTGGCTTTATTCGCGGCAGGTGTTTGAAAAAGCTACGACAGCGGTTGGAAGAGAAAGGCTTCCGGTGACTCCGCGTCGCCCGCCAAGTGAGCAGGCGTTAATGGAAAAGCTGCTGGCTCTCGACGACGAGACTCGGCGAGCAGCGTTTCTGTCGCGCAATCGCTCCTTGCTTCGCACCGATCTCGTCACCAAACTGACCGACCAAGTTCGAGAGAAAGTTCGAGTAGATGTCCTGCAGGCGCTTCGCCTGGCGGACGCCGCCCTCGACATTGCTCACAAACTTGACGACAAAGGATCTTTGGCCCGGGCTTTGCGCGCTAAAGCAAATGCCCTCTACGCCGAGGGGAAGCACGCAGCGGCGGTTGATCTTCATGAGCAGGCCGCTGCTCTTTTTGAGGCTGTCGGTGAAACTCATGAAGTGGCACGCACCTTGAGCGGATCAATCCAGCCGCTGCTCCTGATGGGTGAATACAACCGCGCATTCGCCGCTGGCGATCGCGCCCGAAACATCTTTGCCGCCGAAGGCAACACTTGGAGGTTGGCTCGCCTCGAGATCAACATTGGCAACATCTATTACCGGCAAGACCGCTTTGCCGAAGCCCTGGCTTGCTATGAGAGCGCGTATCAGGGACTGCCGGCGCAACAGGATCCGGAAGGGATTGCCGCGGTCCTCAGCAACATGGCTACCTGCTACATCAGCTTGAATGCATTTTCCAAGGCTCTGGATTCCTACCAGAGAGCTCGCCAGTTCTGTGCCGAGCACGCCATGCCGGTGCTGGTAACCCAGGCGGACTACAACATTGCCTACCTCCATTACCAGCGCGGCGAGTATAGCCGGGCGATTGAAATGCTTCGGGCTACCCGCATCAATGCCAAGAAGGTGGGCGATGCTTACCACCACGCGTTGTGCAACCTGGACCTGGCTGAGCTCTATCTGGAATTGAACCTCAGTTCAGAAGCGGCTGAGCTTGCCCAGCAAGGCTACGAGGGCTTTCGCAAACTAGGCATGGGGTATGAGAGCGCGAAGTGCCTGGCGTTCTCGGCGATGGCAGCGAGCCAGCAGGGGCATGGCTTCGAAGGCCTGAAGCTGTTTTCCCAGGCACGGGAAATGTTCGTCAAGGAGAAGAACCGGGCGTGGCCTTCCCTGATTGACTTGTACCGTGCTCTCGTCTTCTTCAATGAAGGCCGGTTGTTCGAAGCGCGGCGCCACTGTAACGAAGCACTGGAGTCGTTCCAAGCATTGAAGTTGGCTAACAAGTCTGTGTTGGCCCAGCTTTTGTTGGCAAGAATTGCTCTGCGGACCGATGATCCTGGCCAAGCATTCAAGCATACCGGCGCTGCGCTTGCGGCAGTCCCAGAACTGGACTCACCGGTCCTGACCTATCAGGCGCATCTTCTCTTGGGAAGTGTGCACTCGGTGAGAGGAGATCGCGAGAAAGCCTACGCTTCGTACCAGCACGCGCGGGAAGCTCTCGAGAAGCTTCGCGGCAACTTGCGGGGAGAAGAGCTGAAAATCGCCTTCATAAAGAACCGACTGGAAGTGTACGAAAACCTGGTCGAACTCTGCATGGCTCGGCAGAACGATCTCGCCGCATCCGAAGAGGCATTCACTTATGTGGAGCAGGCCAAATCCCGCAGTTTGATGGATTTGTTCGTCAGCCCTGCCCCGGCACTCGCCGACAATGCGCCCGGTCAAAGCGAGCTGGTGCGGTCCATCAAGGACCTACGGGAGGAGTTGAACTGGTATTACAACCTGATCGAACGAGAGCAGCTTCAGCCCGAAGAACGGTCTCCCGAAAGAATTGCGACCCTTCAAAAACAAGCGCGCCACCGCGAAAAAGAGTTAGTGCGGGTATTGCAGGAGGCGACGGAAACCGACGCGACCCAAGCCGGATTGCAGACTCCCAGCCACGTTCCCCTTGCCACCATTCGCGCTGCCATCCCTGATGACACTCTGCTGATAGAGTACTTCCGGGTTCGTGATCGAATCCTCGTTTGCGTCCTTGGGCCAGAAACACTGGAGATCCTCCCGGTCACCCTGGAAACCAGGGTCGCCAGCCTGCTGCGTCTACTGCAATTTCAGCTTTCCAAGTTCCATCTGACTCCGCAATACCTGGAAACATTCCATGATTCGCTGGTCCAGGCGACCCAGGCGCACCTGAAGGAACTCTATGACGAGCTCATCGCGCCAATTGCTCCCCGGCTGAAGACCAACCATCTGATTCTTGTGCCTCACGGGCTTCTGCACTATGTTCCTTTTCACGCGCTGTTCGACGGATCGCAGCATCTGATTGATCGCCACACGATTTCCTATTCACCGAGTGCAAGTATTTTTGCCCTGTGCCAGGCGAGGACTGCGAATTCCACCGGAAGGTCGCTGATCTTCGGCATCCCTGACCCCCAGGCTCCGGCAATACTTGACGAAGTTCAGGCACTCAAAGGTGTTCTGGAGCAGGCGGAGCTGTTCCTCGGCAAGAACGCCAATGAAGATGTCTTGCGCGGCAAAGGGCCGGGAAGCCGCCTCATTCATATTGCCACTCATGGCCGCTTTCGCCAGGACAACCCGATGTTCTCCGCCATCCGGCTAGGCGATTCTTTCCTCAATTTGTTTGATCTCTATCAGCTCAGACTGCCAGTTGAATTGATCACTTTGAGCGGATGCTCCACCGGCCTCAATGTAGTTGCCGCCGGCGACGAGCTGGTTGGGCTGGCGCGCGGGCTGCTTCACGCCGGAGCGCAGTCCCTGGTGCTCAGTCTCTGGGATGTCCACGACAAGAGCACAGCCGAGTTCATGGCTGTTTTCTACCGGCTGCTACAACAGGGGAAAACCAAAGCGGTGGCTCTGCGAGCCACCATGCTTGAGCTTCGATCCAGGTATCCCCATTGTTATCAATGGGCTCCATTCATTTTGGTGGGCAAAATCTAATCCAGCTGAAAATCTCTCTCCCCCTATATTTTTTCCGCCCCTCAGCGCCCTTATTCCACGAAGGACAAATAACAGGAGCGAGCAGCTTCAGGCTCTGCTTCACTCCTCTGGGGATACTGGTGAAACATTTTAGCGAAGCGCATTGGGCAGATTTTGTGCGGAACCTGACGTCACCGAGGGACAGAATGGCGATGCAACAGCATATCGATGATGGATGCCAGAAGTGCTCTGACACTTTGGGGATCTGGCAGAGTGTCTCGTCTATCACAGGTCGAGAAAGAGCCTTCGCCCCACCCGACGACACGGTTCGTATCGTCAAGAGCCAGTTCGCCGCTATCCAGCCGGCCGCCAGCAGCGGCGTTCGTTTGGTGTTTGATTCCATGCTGCAGGCGCTGACGGCGGGAACTCGCGGTTCCATAGCCGCGCGGCAGTTCCTGTATGAGACCGATGAATACTACATCGACCTGCGGCTCGAACCCCGCGTAGAAGTAGAAGCGGAACGCGCCTGCCTGATCGGCCAAGTCTTGAACCGCGCCGGAGCCGATCGCACAGCGCCAGGATTAGCCGTTTGTTTGCAGGAAGGAACGCGGTTGATCGCGCATACTTCCACCAACGAGTTTGGCGAGTTCCAGCTGGAGTTTAAGGCCGGCAACAACCTGTGTGTTTTGATTAGCCGTGGTGAAGCCCCCGAAATCGTCCTCCCCCTGTACGGAATCCAAATTAAGTCACTGAAACAGAAAGGCTTGAACTAGAAGCGTCCTCTGGCCACATGGCCTGAAGGTAATCACAAAGAGTAACCCAGAGAAATTACGGGCGTAAGTTTTAACAATTTCAAACTTTTCGTAGACTCGTAAGGGTTAGAGGGGGATCGATGACTAGCAAGAAAACCGGCAACCTGAATAGCAGCTCTTTTCGGAAACTTTGCGTGCTCGTGCTGCTGGGTTGTTTTGCCATCCAAAGTTTGCCTGCCTATGCCTCAACTCCCCAGCCTGCCCCACAAACCCGGCTGGTGGTTCGCGATAGTCTGGGGTTGACGGGCCTGTTGAATCTTTGCTGGCTGCTCGGCTGTTCTACGACTGAAGCGCTGGGAGATCCGCAAGGGCAACTTTTCATGATCGAGATTCCGCCGCAACTGGCGCCCCTGACCTCGCTGCTGAACCTTTCCGTGCTGGGACTCGTCACCATAGAGACCGATCAAGTAGTGCAGGCTCAGGGCGCATCCGCCACCCTCGTTCCGTCCTACTTGAACGACCGCGCGCCGCTCAGTTATTACGGAACGACAGTTTGGCACGGTTATGTTTATCAGCCGGCTAACACGCTCATCCGCACCAGCACGACGCAATCCGCGTTCAATACGGCGGGATCTGGCGTGGTCGTCGCCGACATCGACACCGGCGTGGATCCGAACCATCCTGTGCTCAAGAGTTCCCTGCTCACCGGCTACGATTTCACCCGGAATCAGAGTGGCGGATCCGAGATGAGCGACGTAAGCCAATCCACGGTTGCGGTGTTGGACGGCAATGGAACCCAGACGGCGCAGGTCAGCCAGTCGACCGTCGCCGTGTTGGACCAATCGACAGTCGCGGTTCTGGATGGAAATGCTGGATACGCCGCCTTCGGCCACGGCACCATGACCGCCGGCATCATTCATCTGGTCGCGCCGCAGGCCAAGATTCTGCCACTTAAGTCTTTCCAGGCGAACGGAAGTGGCTATAACTCTGACATCTTGCGCGCGATTTACTACGCGGTTGGTCACGGCGCCAAGGTCATCAACATGAGCTTCAACTACACCACCTACTCGCAGGAACTGGCGAACGCCGTGAACTACGCGACGGCGAACGGCGTGATCTGCGTGGCCGCAGCGGGAAACAGCGGCGAGCAAGCCACGGTTTACCCGGGCGCTCTTAAGGGTGTGATTGACGTGGCTTCCACCAATGATAGCGATGGTCCTTCAACCTTCTCCAACTACGGAGCGCCACCGGTATGGCTGGCCGCTCCTGGAGAAGGCGTGATGACCACCTATCCCTTTGGCACTTACGCGGCAGGTTGGGGCACTTCTTTCAGTACGCCGCTGGTTTCGGGCACGACCGCACTTTTGGTCGCGTCGTCCAACGGCAAGTCCAGCTCGACATTGGGCGGACTGCTGGGATCACTGCTGGGCTCGGTCTCAAGCAGCAGCTCTCAACCTCAAGTCGCGAACGCACTCGCGCATACTGATGCCATTTCCGACCCTCAGATGGGACACGGGCGCCTGGACACTTACTTGGCTGTGCAAGCTTGGCGCGCCAGCCAGGGGTTGAACTAGCTGGCTTGAACTGGGCAGAGTCGATTTGAGCTGGACCGGAGACTCTATGGCGACGCAGGGACATGATTGGGTGACAGGATCGTCAGGCATGGAATCTCTGTTGCGGGTGAAGGAACTTGAGGAGCAGCAGCGGGCGCTCCTCAAGTCCACCATCTGCGCCTTCAATCAATTGCTCGATCTGCGCGACCTCAACACCGGAGTGCACAGCACCCGACTGGCGGAATGGGCAGTGCGCGTCGCCAGAAAACTCGAGATCGAAGAAACGGATTTCTATCAGCTCGAGGTCGCTGCCCTTTTGCACGACATCGGGAAAATCGGCATACCCGACACCATTCTAAAGAAAGACGGTAAGCTGACCGGCGAAGAACGCGCTTTGATGAATAAGCACCCGGAATATAGTTGGTCGATTCTGCGCTTGTTCTCAGGTTTGGACAAAGCCAGCCTCTACGCCCTTCACCACCATGAGAGCTACGACGGATGCGGCTACCCTGGCGGTTTGAAAGGCGAGGAGATTCCCATCGGTTCGCGCATTGTGTCGGTCATCGACGCCTATGATGCGATGATCTCGAATCGCTGCTATCGCAAAGGGCTTTCACACGAAGAAGCGGTGCGAAGGCTGATCGCAGGCAGCGGCAGCCAGTTCGATCCTCACGTAGTCCAAGCCTTCGTCGAGATCGCCGGGCAGGAAATCGAAGACGTGTTCGCAGCCACCGGAAGCAGCCCGGCCGCGGTGATCTAACTGACACCACATCGGAGTTACTCCGGCTACTTGTGTCCGGCGGAGGCGGCATTTCCGCGCTGACTCTGCTGCTTGAGCAACTGGTCTGCCTGCTCTGCTTCAAGCGGCTTGGAGAAGAAGTATCCCTGGCCGAATTCGCAACCCAATCGCCGGATGCGTTCCAGGTGTACGGCGGTTTCAATTCCTTCCGCGACCACTTCGAGGTTCAGTTCGCGCGCCAGAATGATGGTCAAGTTGACCACATCGTAACTGCTGCGATCGGTCGGCATGTTGGCGACGAGCGAGCGATCAATCTTCAACTCATCCAGCGGCGAGCGCCGCAGCCAGCTCAGCGAGGAACGCCCGGTGCCAAAATCGCCAATGCTAATGCGGACACCGAGATGCTTGAGCTGAGTAAAGAGGTCCGATGTCAGCTTGGGGTCGGCCTGCGCGTCGGCCTCGGTCAATTCGATCTGCAAGCTGGATGAGGTAAGGTGATTCTCATGAATAGCCGCTTTGAGGTCGTCGCGTAAATCGGCGTGCGCAAACTGTTTGGCCGAGATGTTGACAGTCATGGTCAAAGAGCCGAGGGCGGGGTAGGCCGACTGCCACGCGTGCAACTGCTGACAGGCCTCACGAATCACCCACTTCCCGATGGGAACCATGAGTCCGGCCCGCTCCGCGACTTCAATGAACTTGGAAGGTGAAACCACGCCGTGCTCGGGATGGTGCCAGCGAACCAGGGCCTCGAATCCCGCGGCCTGCCGGGTTTCGAGGTTTAGGATGGGCTGGTAGCAAAGTTGGAATTGACGGCGATCGATAGCGATCTTCAGTTCGGCCTCGAGTTTCAGACGGTTCACCGCGCGAGTGTGCATGCCCTCGTTAAACAGTTCGCAACGCGAACCTCCGAGAGCCTTTGCCCGGTGAACGGCGACGTCGGCGTACTGTAACAGGTCCTCGGCGCGCTCGTGCTCGTCCGTACTCAAAGCGATGCCAATGCTGGCTGTCACCGGCTGATCGCGCCCCGCGATGGTAAAAGGTGCTGCGATGGCGGATTGAAGACGTTGGGCTACGCGGAGCGCATCGCTGGGATCGGTAATCCCTTCCAACAGAATCGTGAATTCGTCCCCGCCCATGCGGGACAACACGGCGTCGGTGCTGGGAATCTGGTTTCCCGGTCGGGCAACAGTGTCGTGGTGGCGCAGACACGAGGCCAGGCGGCCGCCAAGCTCCATGATGACTTGATCGCCTGCCACCGGACCCAGAGTGTCGTTGAGCGCCTTGAAATTGTCGAGGTCCACCAAAAGGATGGAGTATTGGTAGTCGGGGTTTCTGCGCGCGCGAATGAAGGAACGCTGCAGGCGGTCCAGCAGCAGGCGGCGGCTGGGTAATCCGGTCAGACCGTCATGGAAGGAGTTGTGTTCCAGCAGCTTCTCGGTGTGCTTGCGGTCGGTGACGTCGCGATTGACGATGACCAGCTTTTCGACTTCGCCGTGTTGGTCGCGGATGGTGCTGGCGGCAGACTCCAGAACTCGCCACTCGCCGTTCTTGTGGCGTATTCGGTATTCGAGTTTTTTCCCTTCGCCCGTGTTGCGCGCTTCCCTGGACGCCTCCAGAACCTTGTAACGATCTTCAGGGTGGATCTGCTCGAAGGCCGATGTTTTTTCCAACTCCTCCGGTGAATAGCCAAGGACTTTCTCGTAGGCGGGACTGTTATAGAGGCGGCGGCCCTTCACATCTACCAGAGCGATCATGTCCGCGGCGTTTTCTGCGACTATGCGGAACAGTTCTTCGCGCTGGACGGTACGCTTACGAAGTTGATACAGCCGCCATTGCTGATAGGCCAGGAGAATAATGAGAGCAACGGAGAGATATGGGCTCCACTGTTCGATAATAGCGGGCGAAAACAGGGCGACGCTCCTTGTCCAGAGACACCAAGATTGGCAATGCCGTGGATAGAACATCGGCTCATTAGGAAGCAAAACTTAGTCTTGGCTGCGGAAGTTAGGTACTTTAGTGGTGGTCCTCTCGACTGGGGGCGCAGAATCGGTGAACCCCGGCGACGCAGCCGAAGGCTTCAGAATCGCTGGGGTTGGAAGTAAATGAGGTGGTCAGGCGCTCAGGTCTTGTTCCCGGGCTCGGGCTTCTGCCCCAGACCCGGCACGTATCCGGCTCAGTATCTGATAAATCGTGTTCCGGCCCACCCCGAGGATTTCGGCCGCTTTGGCCTTGTTTCCCTCGACATGATTCAAGACCCGCAGCAAGTGACGCTGCTGGATGGTCTCCATGCTGACCAGTTCTTCGTCGTCGCGTTCAATCGCCGGCGAGGGTGAGCGCAAGATTTCCGGAAGGTCGGGCAGATCAATAACTGTTCCTACACTCATGATACAACTGCTGCTGATTACGTTCTCCAGTTCCCGTATGTTCCCGGGCCAGCTATGCGAGGCTAGGCAGGACTGAGCGCGCCGGGTGATTCCCGAGATTTGCTTGCCATACAAGGACGAGTATTTGTCCAGAAAGTGGCGTTGCAGCAAGGGCAGATCCTCTTTCCGATGCGCCAATCGCGGGACAGATATCTCGACTACCGATAGGCGATAGAAAAGATCCTCCCGGAACTGGCCCAGCGCCACCATCTTGCGAAGGTCGCGATGGGTGGCTGCGATGACGCGCACATTCACCCGCACTGGTGTGGGTGAGCCGACGCGCTGCACTTCCTGGTTCTGCAGAACCCGTAGAAGCTTGGACTGGGCCGACAATGGTAGTTCTCCAACTTCGTCGAGAAAAACCGTGCCGCCATTTGCATACTCGAAGATACCCTGCTTGTCTTGCGTGGCGCCGGTAAAGGCACCCCGCACATAGCCAAACAACTGGCTTTCCAGCAAAGTTTCCACCAGCGCCGAGCAATTGCACACTACGAAGGGCGCGGCCGCCACCGGGCTCAGCTTGTGCAAGGTCTGGGCCACAAGTTCTTTGCCGGTCCCGGTTTCTCCCGTCACCAGCACCGAGCGGAAATGCGGCGCGATGTGGCGGATCTTGGCAAACGCTTCAAGCATGAGCGGACTGCGTCCGATCATCCCCTCGAACTGATAGACCCCTGCCAGGTCCTGATCCAACTGGAAGGTCTTGCGGCGGACTTCGGCTTCCTTTACCAGATTGCCGACACAGAGGCGCAGCCTTGCACCATCCACAGGTTTCGGAAGATAGTCAGTCGCCCCCTTGCGGATTGCATCGACGGCGGATTCCGTCGAATAGTGGCCAGTCATCAGGATGAAATCTATCCCGGGATCTTTGGCCAGGACCCGTTCCAGAAATTCCAGTCCGTTGATGCCGGACAGCCTCAAGCCGGAAAGAATAATCCGGGGCCGAAGCTGCGGAAACCGTTCCAACGCCGATTCCGCGCTCGATTCGGCAAAGATCTGGACATCCTCCGAGGCCAGCGCAGCCCGAACCAATTCAATATCTGCGGACGAACCGTCAACTACCAGCAACCTCAACCGAGTGTCGTTCTGATTGAACACGAAACCTCCCGGGAGTACCGATGACTCGGTGAAATTGGACAAAACTCCGCTCTGAACGGGGCACTGCGGAGCCTGTACTTCAGCGGATGGAATCTACCCACGGCGCAACGCGAGGCAAGAGCTTCGCAGCCCTCAAGACGCGAACGGTCGAGCCCCTGGCACGACGAGCGTGGCTTACCCATCAACCCCTTGCTTTCTTCCCCCTTGCTTGCTGTCAACGGTGAGACTCGGCCAGACGACAAGGTGGGAAGAAATATCCCTCTGCTTTTAATATTGGAGGGTAGGGGCCGCTTTTGTCCATAGTCGAGAGCAACTTTCTCGCAATTTAGTAATCAGGGGTCACTGACTGGTTACTTTTACCTCAAATAATAATGTGCTCCGGTCTGATCTCCCTGCCTTGTGCGACGAGAATGCTGGCCCTTTCGACAACATTTCGCAGTTCCCGGACATTGCCCGGCCAGGTGTGCTGCAGCAAGAGAGCCATTGCGCCGGGGCTGAGCGTGACATTGTGCGGGCAAAACTTCATCAGGAAGCTTTGTGTCAACAGCGGCAGGTCCTCCATCCGTTCGCGGAGCGGACTCAGTTCGATGGGAAAAATGGAGAGCCGGTAAAAGAGGTCTTCGCGAAAATTGTGCTCCTGCACCCGCCGGCGGAGATTCGCGTTGGTGGCCCCAATCACCCGTACGTCTACTCGAAATGTGTCAGTGCTGCCCAGTCTCTGGACTTCTCCCTGTTCGAGAAACCGCAACAGCTTCGACTGCAAACCCAGTGGCAGATCGCCAATTTCGTCGAGGAACAGAGTGCCGCCCTGGGCGGCGTGAATGCGCCCTATCTTCGACTGCACGGCTCCGGTAAAGGCCCCTTTGACGAATCCGAATAGTTCGGCCTCGAGCAAGGCCTCGGGGATAGCTGCGCAATTGATGACCACAAATGGTTTGAGGCGGCGTGCGCTAAGCTGGTGAACCGCCCGGGCCACTACGTCCTTACCGGTGCCGCTCTCACCCGTGATCAGCACCGTGGTGTCGCGCGGGGCCACCAATCGAACCACCGAGCACAGGCGATGCACGGATGGAGCCAAACCGATGAACCCCGGCAGACTGCCCGGGACCGCGTCCACTTCTCCGGTTGCACAAGCCGAAACTGCATTTCCCATACGAAAGGGCGCTCCGCGCTCAATCTTCCTCACAATCTCGAAACAGATTGAGTCTGGCGAGGGTGTGGCCATGATTGGCTGGCCCGTGTGCGGATTGATCGGGATCACCGTGACATAGGGATATTGCGCTTGCACGATGGCTTTGAACTCGTCCACTTTGAGATCGGGCAGGTTCGGATCCATCAGCACCATGGACACGGCCCCACCGTCGATCTTCTCCAGCGCTTCGGCGCCACTTGCCACTTGATCCAAGGTCCAATGATCGGACTGCAGCCGTGCCGACAATTCTCGACGCAGTTCCTCATTTGAGCTGACTATCAGGAGGCCCAAGCCTTCACCGGTACCCAGAACCGTCGGATCAGCAGCAGCCAGCGATGGTGGAGAAATCAGTAGGCTAGACATGGACACACTCGATTCTTTGGGGTTCCGGCGTCTGAGAAACGCATTGGTTCTTGAGTGACGCATTCGCAACAAGCTTACGTATTCGATCGAAACCGCTGGAAACCCGCCGCGATTCCTCGACAGCACGTTGGATCACACCACGGTATTCTTCCGCAGTCGCAGAGGAGAGCAAAGCAAGCTCGAGTAAGCCCTGGAGCACAGTGAGAGGCTGCGCGGTCTGATGCAACTCGTGCAATATGACGCTGGCCTTTAGTGGGTCAAGAGTTTCGGTTAGGCCACTGCCTGGTGTCGCAAACCACATCGCAAACCTTTCTTAGTCAGTGATTACGTAGCCGATGCCACGAACAGTGCGCATCAGTTTGGACTCAAACCCGGCATCCACCTTGTCTCGCACGTACTTGACGTAAACGTCGACCAGGTTGGTGCTGCCGTCGTAAGCTGTCTTCCATACTTCCTCCATGATCATCGCGCGGGTAACGGTGCGCCTGGCGTTCATCATGAAATATTCGAGTAAGGCGAACTCTTTGGCGGTCAGCTCGATCTTCTTACCTGATCGCTCCACCCGGAAGTCGGCGCGATTCAGAACCAGATCGCCGACTTGCAGGACCCCTCCAGCGCTGTTCCGGTTGCGTCTGAGCAGCGCACGCGATCGGGCTGTCAACTCTTGGAAAGAGAATGGTTTGACCATGCAGTCATCCGCGCCGCTGTCGAGCGCCTGGATGCGATCCTCCATCTGGCTACGGGCGGTCAGCACCAGAACCGGCAAATTAGGGATGATCGGCCGAATCCGGCTGAGCAGAGACAGCCCATCGACCTTCGGCAGGTTCAAATCCAAAATCAAAAGGTTGTACTGGGTTGTAGAGAGCGCCTGAAACGCTGCTTCACCGTCGTGGGCGAGCTGCACTTCGTACTTTTGCGTCTGTAATCCGCGTTGCAGAAAATGCGCCAAGGGGACATCATCTTCGGCGACGAGCAACTTGGCAATTGGGGGTTGGTGGGACTTGGTTTGTACAGCGACGGCGCTCGCTTCGTGCATCTGTTCCATGGTTCTCCGATTGAATTGGTCCACTCCTGGATTGGTGAACCGGAATGATGGGTTGGCCGAACAACTTTCCCGAGGCTGTCGCACAGTTCATCATCAGCAACGCGATCTCTAGTGCAATTAGAAGACCTTAATGCTGTGCTCATCTATCTCTATGAATTGTCGAGCTCTTGCATGCTGATGTGGAGAACACTGCGAGAGGGGAGCGTTCTCGATTAGGACACGTGTCATGAATTCATACGCAACGTCGCGTGGCCCGCGCCGGTAAAGAGGGCAAATAATGTGAAGTAGTAGTGGTGGGTCAGTCTTTCTTGGCGGGTTCTTTCTGAACAGCATCCTTGGTTGCGGCTTCTTTGGGCGCTTCTTGGCTAGCCGCAGTGTTCGAATCCGGGGGGATGGCGGCCTCGATATATTGGACAATTAGCGAGATTCGCCGGTTCGATGGAGCCAAGGGTTCCGTTGGGGTGCGCAGCCTCTGGTCAGCGTAGCCTCTGACTTGAGCGACCTGGTCGGCTCGCACACCGCTTAGTTGCATCAAGCGGCGAGCGGCGTTGGCACGGTCAGTAGAAAGCTCCCAATTTCCGTAAGTTGTACTTCCCGCGTACGGCTTGGAGTCAGTGTGACCCTCGACCGAAATCTTATTGGGGAGCTTTCCGAGCTCCTGGGCGAGGAGCGACAACAACTGCTTACAATCATCATTCGGACGGGGGCTGCCCGACTCAAAGAACGTACCGGACGCAGACTCCAGCAATTCGATGCGCAAACCTTCCGCCGTCACCGTCATTACGATCTGATTTTTCAGTTTGTCGAAGTCGTTCAGGTGCCGAACGCTCTTCTGCAGCTGTTCCTTCAGCTTCGCCATGTCTTCCTTGGTTAATGTGAAGTTGTCGCTTGAGCCGCGCTGATCGGTGCCGACCATCTTGGAGTTTCCGGAGGGGTCCTTGAAATATCCTCCCACTGCTTCCTGGACCTGTTTGCTGCTGTTCATCAGCCACAACACGATGAAGAGCGCCATCATCGCGGTGACAAAATCCGCATAGGCAACCTTCCAGGCACCGCCGTGGTGGCCGCCGCCGTGGCCGGCCTTTTTCTTGACGATGATGATGGGGCGAGTCGCGGCCATTGAGTCCCCTACTTCCCTGCGGCTACCGCCTGCGCCGCGCTTCCGCCAGCTCGGCAGGTCTTCTCAACTTCCTGGAAGGACGGGCGCAAATGCCCTGGAATTGCCCGGCGGCCGACCTCTACCGCCATAATCGGTGCCGTTCCCTTTAAGAAAGAGATCACCAGGACTCGCAGGACGCCGAGATAAGCGCGCTCTTCATCGGCAGCCTTTGACATATTTGCGGCCAATGGCCCGACCAGTCCGTAACATAAAAGGATGCCAAGAAATGTGCCCACCAAGGCGGCCGCGACTTTGCGGCCAATTTCTTCTGGCGGCCCACCCAAAGCGCCCATGGTGATCACAACTCCCAGTACGGCGGCCACGATTCCCAGGCCGGGTAAGGAGTCGGCCATGCTGCTCAGGGCTGTGATCGGCTGACTGGCCTCGTGATGATGGACCTCCATATCGAGTTCCATGAGTTGGTCGAGGTCAAAGGGGTCCGAGCCGGTCACCGCCATGCGCAGAGTGTCACAGAGAAAGTCCCGGACGTGGTGGTCCTTGAGAAACTTCGGGTACTTCGAGAAAATCGGGCTCTTCCCGGGATCCTCGACGTCCGTCTCCAGCGACATCAAACCTTCCTTGCGGGCCTTACCAAGGAGGTCATACATCATCTTCAGAGTCTCCAGGTAGAACGGCTTGGTGATCTTCGAGCCTTTGAAAACACCCAGAACACCGGCAAAGATCTGTTTGAGAATGTGCAGGGGATTGGCGACCAGGACGGTGCCGATGGCGGCGCCAGCAATAATGACCAATTCGGCCGGCTGCAGGAGCACCTTGATGTTGCCGTGCTCCATCAAATAGCCGGCAAGCACCGCGCCGAAAACCACGACGATTCCGATAATGGCAAACATAGCCGCTTACTCCCTTAAAGCCCCAGGCCGATAGCCTTGGCGACGCCGTCGCCTTGGATTGAATGGTGGCGTCGCAAGACGCTGACCCGCTCCACCAGAAATTCAATGCTGTCGTCGGGGCGAACCGCAGTGTGCCCCATGGTCACGTGGACGAATAGCTGATCGTCCCACCACTTGATGGAGGAACAGCTCACGATCTTCTGGATGTTCTCAACCGCCTTCTCCACTTGCGTAGGGTTCCATGCCGTCATCACTGCGAGGAACTCATTCTCCTTCCAACGCCCTACAAACGCTCCCGGTCCGAGCACGTTTTTGATGGTTCCAGCAGTGGCGCGCAGAATAAACGCCGCCGCCTCCCGCCCGTGGGTCGCCTGAACATGCTCCAGACGATCGACATGAATGTTCAAAATGCTGAAGGGGACCCGGTATTCGCAGTAAGTTGCAAGACTCTCGCGCAAGTGAGATTGGGTGAAGTCGTGGTTAGGAACCCCTGTGGCCGCATCCAGGCACCCGTAGGGCGCAAGATCATCGTCGCGCGAGTCCGCAACCTGCTCATCGAAGCTCTCGGCAGCGCCGATAACAGAACCGCGGTCGTCGCGAATGGGAACCACTCGCAAGTAAACCGGGATCTGGTGCCCCAGTTTGTGGCGGAAATAAATACGCGCCTCTTTGGGCCGGCCTTCCTGCATAGCTTCAGAGAGCGGGCAAACTGAGCCACACAAACCACAGCTTTTGCCGTCGCAATACATCAGCACGTTTTCGCGGCAGAAATGCCCGAGGACCTGGTGACGCAGGTAGCCGGTAATTCTCTCGGCGCCGTCGCTCCAGAACACGATCCTGCGGTCGGTATCCACCAGGTACACTCCGGTTTGCAGCCTTTCCAATACGGTCCGGAAGATCTCGGGATTCAGAAGCGCTGGCATGATGAGAATCTCTAATACAGCGGACCGTTCCTGACGGTTTCCGGGCGTATCTTAATCGGCAGACGCGACCCAGAACTTTAAGAGCGACTGTGAATTACTCAGTGAACCGTCGAAGCAAGCTTCACTGCCCGTTGGGTAGAGCTTGTGCGACAGAGGGTGAGGGTTTGGCATCGGGGCGGTAGGTTCGCGCTACAACTACCACGTCGACCCGGCGGTTGGTCTGGCGTCCCTCGTTCGTATCATTGCTGGTGATGGGGTGATACTGCGAATAACCGGCCGCCGAGATCTGGCTGGGATCAAAGCCGTGTTTTTCGATGAGGAGAGCGACTACTTCGGTAGCTCTAGCCGTGGACAGCTCCCAGTTGGACTTGAAGTGGCCGTTGTGAATCGGCACATTGTCGGTGTGGCCTTCTACGCGGATGTGAAATCCCCGGGCATTCAGCACCTTGGCGATGCGCGTCAGGGTATTCTGCCCTCCCGTCAACAGGGTGGCCTCCCCGGTGTTGAAGAAGCCGACCTCGCGCAGGCTGACCACCAAGCCTTCCGGCGTGACTCGCATCTCGATTTCATGTTTCTGGATTTCCTCGCCCAGCGCCTCTTCCAACTCGCGCTTGAGTTTGTCGACGTCGGGAGGGCCGAAGCCACCACCTCCCGCGTCATGCTCGATGATGGGCGGGGCGACTTCGGGTAGGATCATAGGCGCCTGGTTGGCGGGAGCTGGCTGAGTGCGGTCCGGAGGGCCGCCCTTGCTGCCCGGGAATGCACCCAATTGCTGGAAGCCGCCCTCGATGGCGGCGGAGACCCGGGCGATCTTCTTGTTGTCTACCTCGGCGGAAGCGTAGAGCACGACAAAAAATGCAAAGAGCAGGGTGATGAAGTCTGCATAGGAGACCAGCCAGCGTTCATGATTGACGGGGCCGTGCTGTTTTTTTCTGCGACTCATACTCCCTTAGGCTCCGGCAGCTTTGGCTGCTGCTTTCTCCGGCTCCGGTTGCTTCTCCTGCTGGAGGTATCCGAAGAGTTTGGTCTCCAACATCCGGGGATTCATGCCTTCGAGGATGGAGATCACTCCTTCCAGCGTCATTTCACGCAGAACCTGTTCGTCCCGGCTCTTGATTTTTAATTTGCCGGACGAAGGCAGGAACAGGAGGTTGGCGGATCCGACGCCATAGATGGTCGCCACGAACGCCACAGCAATGCCGCGGCCAACTTCGTCGATGTTCTGGAGATGCTGCATTACCTGGATCAAACCGAGGACCGCGCCGATAATGCCGATGGTTGGGGCAAAGCCGCCGGCGGATTCGAACACTTGCGCGATTTTCTCGGAATGCTCGGCCTGGTTATCGAGTTCCAGTTCCATCATCTTGCGAAGTTCCTGCGGTTCGGTGCCGTCGACGGCCAGCATCAGAGTCTTCTTCAGGAATGGGTCGGCAATGTTTTGCAGTTCGGAGTCGAGGGAAACGATCCCATCCTTGCGGGCGCGCTGGGCATAGCCCACCAGCTCCTGAACCAGTTTCTTGGGGTCGTCACCGCGATCCAGAAAAACGTGGATCAGGTTCTTGAAAGCCTGCAAAACTACGGACAGCGGGAACTGGACCATTACCGCGCCGATAGTACCGCCAAATACGATTATGGCCGCAGTCGGTTGCAGCACCTGCGCGATTTTGCCGCCTTCGATCAGCAGGCCGGCTACGATACCGCCGATCGCCAGGAAAATTCCAACAAACGTGCTCTTATCCACGAGACGAGCCCCCTGCCGCTGGGCCGGTGTTCTTGGTCATCTCTGACTGCGTCAAAGCCAGGGCAGAGTTCGGATCGGTTCCAAGCGGGAGTAATCCGGCCAGCACGGCGCGGCGGAAGGCAATGACCCTCCGCAACACGTCATCTGTGCTCTCCAGCACGACGATCTTCTCGCCAGTGGTCAGCGTAATGACGGTGTCAGGTGCGTTCTCGATGAACTTGATTAGATCCGAGTTGATGGTCAACGGGTGGCTGTTCAATCGGGTGAGACGTATCATGGGTAAACTTCCATCGTGCGTCGCCCAGCGTTCCAACGCCGAAAGACTTCAATCGGCACTCTTAATCGGCAGCATGGGCGCTGATTCACGGCCTGCTTCGGCCCAACCTCAGTACTTTCGTAATTGGCCACTGCCGTCTTACGTGAAGCAATCCTACGATCAATACGCTAACTTCTGCCCAAACTACAGGCTGCGACGGCTGCTTCCGAGTTGCTGGTCGTCATCGCGGACTTGCACCAGAACACTCCAATCCCGTCAATGTTCTGCATAGGATCTTGGATCTGGCGGCTCGCCCGGAATTCCGAAATCGCCTGCTGACAACCCTTCAAAGCTCCATAGTCATCCACAATGACGAAGCCGCCGGGAGAAACTTTGTCGTACAGATTGACCAGTCCATCCATGGTCGATTCGTACATGTCTCCGTCAAGACGGAGGACCGCCAGACTCTGAATCGGGGCGTTCGGCAAGGTTTCCGAGAACCATCCCTTCAGGAAAACCACCTGGTCGTCGAGCAGACCATACTTGGCGAAGTTCGCTTTCACTTCCTCGAGCGATATCGCCAATTCCGCGTAGGTGTGGTGCTTGTCGTTGGCATCGGCGGCGTATCTGGGGTCGGGTTGGGGAAGGCCACAGAAGGAATCGGCCACCCACACGCGGCGATCATCCGCTCCGTAAGCTTTGAAAACCGCCCGTGCCATGATGCAGGCTCCGCCGCGCCACACTCCGGTCTCGATGAAGTCGCCAGGAATATGGTTTGCGACTACGAATTCGGTGATCTGCCGCAGGTTCGACATGCGGAGGCCGCCAATCATGCTGTGAGCCTGGGAAGGCCAGTCACGCCCAAGCTCCCGCAATTTGCCGTCGAAGACCGGCGGCGACCAATAGCTCTGATTGGGGTCTTCGTAGATGGTGTTGATGATGCAGCGTTGCATCATGTCGAGATAGAGGGTTCGCAATTTTGTTACTTGATCCATGGAAGTTGGCTCCGTTCACTCAATCCTGCACCCGTGATCCTGACTTATCGTCAGGGGGCCGGTACGGCTTGGGCCACGGCTGCCTGGGTTTTGACCGAAACCGTCTGACTGCGAAATGCGCTACGGTTGGGCCGCCTCAGATACATCGTGACTTGCTGTTTCTCCGCTTCGGTCAGCAGGCGCTTTCGTAGCACAACCTTTAGCTGGTCGACCGCCCGGGGATGCCGCACCAGGTCTTCGCCCTTGATCTGCTGTTGCGCCAAAGCCTGACCCACCGGGCTCAAGCCGAGGTCGAATTGCGCCACGTCAAAGCGCGCCTCAGTCCAACCCATGTACCAGAACCAGTCGGTGTAATAGAGCCAGCTGCGTTCGTTGAATGCACGCACGTGCGTGGGATCCTGCCAGGCTCCCCAAGAGAGGTCGTAAGGGACGGCGATGCGGAATAGGCCGCCAACTTTGAGCAGATTCAAACACGAAGTCATGGCCAGTGTGAGGTTGGGAATGTGCTCTAGAACGTCATTGGCGATGATCTCGTCGAAGAAGTCGTTCTGGAGCGTGACGGTACCGAATCGCTGCGTTTCCAGTAGCTGTCCGATTGGTAGGTCGTGACTGAAATCGAGGACCACGTCAGGCTCCCAATAAAGATCGAAGTCAGTGTTGAAGTAGTCCTCTCGCCAATCCTTACCGCTGCCCATATTTAGTTTTCGGGGAACTCCCGCGATATCGGTTTGGGCCTTGAGGCCAGTGGATTGTTGCAGTGCGTTGCTCAAGATGTCTGACTCCTTTCGTTTCGAAAACCATTGAAAGCCACTCGCCTCCAAGGCTTGCCGCTCAGCCTCGTTTTGCAGAAGCGAGCAGCAACCTTCTACCAAGCGGTCATAAGGAAGGCTCAGGACGGAATCGGACAGGCCTTCTTCCATTTCCGCATCGGGAGAGCACTCGGTGACGACTGCCTTGGAATTGGCGAGAAGATACGAAACCCGAACAATCTCGAAGACTTTCGATTCGTAGAAATGAATATTCAGGACAATCTTGGCGCGGGCGATCAAATCGTCGCGATCCTTGCCATAGACTCCGAAAGCGGAGTGGACTTTGATCCCGGCATTCTTGAGGGCATTGAGGATGCGGTTCCGGCGGTCATTTAGTGAGCCATAGAACAGAACATCAATGTCCTGACACCGGGGCGCCGTTATCCGCTTCAACTCGGGCACATAGCCAATCGGCACGTGAACAGGCGCATAGGCGCAATTGAATTGTTTCCAGTACTCGATGTTGCGCAAGTCGTAATCCCAGATCTGGCGCCGCGCTGCCAGTTGGTAATAGGCCGGCTTCAGCAGTGCGCCGCCCAGTTGTTCCAGGTTGTAGATGACGGAGCCCTGAGGGATGGCCTGCATCTGGTCCGGAGCCAGGAGGTGAGCTCCGAGGATCAGGCTCGTCCGGCTAGGGTCGAGGAGGTTTTCTTGTATCCGGGAATCATGGCCGAGGCTTTGCAGTGCAGCCTGCAGGGTCTCGGCCAGTTCCCGAAAAGCTTCGGTATGGAGATATCCCTGCGGCCGGATTACCGTGATCTGAAACTTGCTCATTTAATCCCTGAATCCCTGAATGCGTCCTGCTCGCCAAGTGGACCGATTTTCGGCGCGTGCGGCCCGGCTATGTTGCTCTCGATGAAGAATTTGTCGCTTACCTGCAAAATCACCTGCAAATCTCCTGCAATCTCGCTGCCTCATCCGGCCCTAATAGCGGCGCTCTTTTGAGTAATCCCTGAGCTTCGCCCGACCGCTAAGGAGTGCAGGCAAGATCGCCTAAGAAAAACCGCATCCGAAGGCGTGCATGGTATGGCAAATGCAGTTCATGCCAGCGGCAGGTTGAAGCTAAGCCGAATTTCCAATCCTGCGCTAATTTTCGTCCGGACGATGACAATGCCTACAGTTGGTCTCTCGATGATCGTGAAGAATGGGGCGGATACGCTGCGTCCCTGCCTTGAGAGCGTGCGTGGAGTTGTAAGCCAGATCGTAATCGCGGATACCGGCTCCACTGACGACACGGTCAAGATCGCCCATGAGTTTGGAGCCACGGTGATTTCGGCGCCGTGGGAAGATCACTTCGCCAAGGCCCGCAATGCTGCCTTGGCACCGATGACCACCGATTGGGTTCTGGTGCTCGATGCCGACGAGGAGTTGGATCGCGACGCCCGGCACAGTATTCCCGCTTTGCTGCAAGCTCCGGATGTAGGCGGATACGTGACTCCTATTCGCAACTACATGGCAAGCCGATTCAACCGCGGATGGGACCGGGTCGGCGTGCCGAATGACTACCGGCACGAACGCGCCAAGGAAGCGCCATCGTATATCTTGCACGAAAATTGCCGCTTGTTCCGCCGCCATCCCAAAATCTACTTCTCGGGTCGTATCCATGAGTTAGTCGAAAACCAGATACGGGCGCTTCGAATGAAGCTTCAGCCCGCGAGCTTTTTTATCCACCATTTCGGGCAGTTGGTGGACCACGAGGCGCGAACCAGGAAGAGGGTATTCTATCGCGACCTGATGCACCGCAAAACGGAGGAAAACCCGGAGGACTTCGCAGCCTGGACCCAGCTGGGTCTGCACGAGTTCGAGTGCTTCAATCAGCCGGAAGAAGCACTCCGCTGCTTTGATCGTGCACTGGCGTTGCAGCCGGAAGCTCCCGAGGCGTGGCTCTTTCGAGGGATGGTTTACCTCAATTTGGGGCGATTCGAGGAAGCCCTGGACGCCGTGGCCCGCGATCTGCGGACCGGTGGCACTGGGGCTCTGCGCGAAGACATCCGGGGCGATGCCCTGCACAGTCTGGGACGTTTTAAAGAAGCGCGACTGGCCTACCGCCGGGCTGCCAAGTTCATGGGACACAACCCCATCCTCGAAAGCAAATTGGGATACACGGAAGTAAAGATGGGGCAAAAAAACAGTGGGCTGGCCAAGCTCCGGCGAGCCGCCCGGGAAGTGCCGGATATTTATCCGGTCCACGATCGCTTGATGAAGGGTTGCGTCATGGCCGATAAGTTGGAGGAGGCGGCTGAGACCCTGGAGAAGTACACGGCCATCGAAGCCAATCCCAAGTTGTTTCTGCGGGCCGCGAGCCTGCGGGCCCAACTCTGTCAGTGGGACCAGAGCCAGGACCTCCTGTCTCGCGGTCTGCAACTTTTCCCCCAGTCGCCGGAGTTACAGCGAGCCTCGGCGGAGGTGCTGAACAAGAAACTGGCCGCCGCTGCGGGATCCGCCGGCTCGGCGAGTGTATGAGCCGGAGCCAGAGTGACTCGAAGATTAGAACAGAATGAGAGGCCGGGCAAACTCCGGCCTCAATTGGTGAAAAATGCCCGTGATTTTGATTCCTTTTCGGAAGGCGGTCCAAAGGTGACTCCCGGCCTGATACCGGAGTAACTGAGCCGGCGAGGCGGAGAGTGCCGATTAATCCAACCGTCAACCAAACCTCCTGCTCGAACCAGTGAGACTGGGCTGTAAAAGTGGCCGTGCAGGCGGAATTCGAAAAGGAGAGTTTTCCATGTCAATCAGCATTTTGAACAACATTCCGTCGCTCGAAGCGCAGAATGCGCTCAGCATGACCCAGATGAATCTCAATAATACGTTGGAGCAGTTGTCTACCGGCCAACGTATCAACTCTGGCGCGGACGATGCCGCCGGCCTGGCTATTGCAAACGGCCTGCAGGCCAACATCACCGCTCTGACGCAGTCGGTGCAGAACGCATCCGACGGCGTGGGTTTCCTGCAGGTTGCCGATGGCGCCCTGTCGCAGATCACCACGCTTCTGAACCGTGCAGTTACGCTGGCCACCGAAGCTTCAACCGGCACCGTCAGCGACACTCAGCGCGGCGCTCTGGATGCCGAATTCACCTCGATCAAGAGTGAAATCGACACCATCGGCGGAAACACCACCTATAACGGTCAGGCAATCTTCACCAACAGCACACTGACCATCTTCATGAGCGACTCCAGCGCCGCGGGCACGACCAGCGTGACCGTGGGCATGGTAACGGTGGACGCGGGTCATCTCAACGGTGCGTCTCTGACCGCGGATAACTTGACCACTGCGGCCAACGCCACTCAAGCTCTGACCGACATCAACGCCGCGATTGCGGACGTCGCCGGTCTTCGTGGCACGCTGGGAGCCAGCTCGAACCAGCTCCAGGCGGCTACCAACGTCATGAACGTACAGATCCAGAACCTCACTAACGCTGAGAGCGGGATTATGTCTGCCGACATCGGGAAGGAAACTTCCAATTTGTCGAAGTACAGCATTCTGCAGCAGACCGGTATCGCCGCTTTGCAACAGGCGAACAATATGCAGCAGAGCGTGTTGAAACTGTTCCAATAAACCTCCGGGGGGTGGGACTAAACGGTCCTACCCCCGGTTTTCTCGGAGGGTGATTGGTGAATAAAAGGAACCTCGGAGAATCATGGGAACCGTTAACTCGTCTTTCAATCTAAGTGACATCCTTTCCGCCTTCTCCTCTTCTCAGGGCATTAACGTTCAGGCCGCAGTGGCCTCGGCGATTGCCGCCGAATCCGGCCCCTTGAATCAATGGGAACAGGAGCAAGCAGCCCTTCAAAGTCAGACCGGCGATATCAACGTGATCGAAGGCAACATCACCACTCTGCAGACTGCGCTCACCGCGCTGGGCGACCCTTCGGGTGCATTGCTATCGATGACCTCCTCGTCTTCGGACCCGAGTGTAGTCACCGCGACCGTGGCTCCGGGCGCGACTCCGGGAAACCACGTCGTGGAAGTAAACAGCGTGGCGTCCAGCGGTTCGTGGTATTCAGATTCTGTTGCCACCAGCAGCACGCCCTTGGCGACGGGCGGATTCACTCTTCAGGTCGGAACCAACCCTCCCGTTCAGGTAACTATCGGAGCGGGTGCGGACGCTGACACCTTGGACCAGTTGGCGACCTATGTCAATGGTCTAGGCGCCGGCGTTACCGCCAACGTGGTGAATGACGCAAGCGGCTCGCGGCTGTCCATTGTCAGTAACAGCTCTGGCGCCGCGAACGACTTCACCATCACCGCCGACACCGGCCTGAACTTTACGCGGGCTTCGACGGGAGCGGATGCCTCACTGACGGTGGACGGAATTCCCATCGACAGCGCCTCGAACACGGTTACCGGGGTCGTGCCCGGAGTGACTTTCAATTTGGTGAGTGCGGCTCCGGGGGTTGCGGTCAATGTTTCGGCGACCGAGGATGTGACTACGGCTACGCAGGCGGTCACCGCTTTCGTGAATGCTTATAACGCAGTCGTCCAGAATGTGAACCAGGAGTACACGGTTGGAGCGAATGGCGCTCAGGGGCCGCTGGGCGGCGATTCTACCCTGGGAATATTGCAAGATATGATGTTGGGCTCCGGCAGTTATTCGAACGGTTCGACCTCCGGCGTCGCCACCTTGGCAGACCTGGGAATTACCATGAACAACGACGGTACCCTCACCCTGGATACTGGAACTCTCGCCGGCGCGATGCAGAGCAAGTTCAGCGCCGTGCAGAACTTCTTCCAGGGCACCAACTCGAACGGGTTCGCAAACTCTCTTGGCACTCAATTGACCACTATGACCGACCCCACCAACGGCGCCTTCACGGTGGACTTGCAGAGCATCAGCAGCGAGAACACGGACTTGCAAAACCAGATCAATGACTTTCAAGCTTATCTGGCGACTCAGACGACGCTGCTCACGGCCGAATACAATCAGGCGGACGCTCTGCTTCAGCAGTTGCCGATCGAGGAGCAGCAAATCGCGGCCGAGCTCGGTCAAACTACCGGCACCACCGGCACCGGGGGTTAGGTAAAATGAAGCGGAGTTCGACTGAGCGGGCTTACATGACCGCCGCGGTAGAAAATGCCTCTGCCGCCGGACTGGTGATGATTCTTATGGATCTGCTGGTCAACGATCTGAAGAACGCTATCGCCGCCATGGAGGCCGAGGACATTGAAAAGCGTACCGCTGAACTAAAGCACGGGTTCCTTGTCCTGCAGCAGTTGCATGGGTCTGTCGACATGGAAAACGGGGGAGAAGCGGCCAAACATTTCTGCGCCTTCTATTCCGCGATTCGTTGCAAGATGCTCGAAGCCCAGATCAAGAAAAGCCCCGAGATTCTTAAGCATCAGATTGAGCTGCTGATGGATGTACGTCAGGCCTGGCAACAGGCGTCCACTCCTACGCCGGTCGCCACCTCCGTTGGTTCCCCGGACTCAGCTACGGCAACGGTGAACCCAACCCAGGATGAGCAAGCCGCCGCCAGTTGGACCGCTTGATCGCGGGCTTGTAGCCAACTGCTCTACCCTACCTGCATTCACGGCTTATTTCAGATAATCCATCAGGCTGAGGGGAAGCACTTTCGCCAACGCAGCCAGGGCTGCGCTTTGTGTCATCTGGTCCTGGGACAAATTGGTCGCAGCCGCCGGAATGTTAACGGCATCGATGGAGTTCTCCTGCGACTGAAGATTCACTTGCTCTTGTTGCAGAAAGCCCTGGTTGGAGGTCAGCTGGTTGACCGCGTTTCCGTAGAACACCCTCTGCTGTGAAAGGTAACCTAGCGCTCCGCCAAGCTGGGTGGTGGCCGCGCTAATGCCGTTGGTGTCATTATTCTGCAGAGCGGTCACTAACTGCTGCAGGGCGCCAAAGACGTCTCCGCCGGCCCCCTGGAAGATTTGATCGCCGGGCAGGTTGAGCTGGATGCTCCGGCCCTCGGCAATTTCGACGGTGTTGGTATTGTCATTTCCATTGTAAGTAACTCCGTCAGGCGCCACCGAATCGAGTGTGAAGGGCGGCGCATTGGTCGCCGTCCCAGCAAAGACATAGTTGCCCTGGTAAGACACATTCGCCAATTGGACAATCTGGCTCTGGATTCCCTGGACCTCTTGGGCAATCGACTGCCGGTCTGCACCTGAAACCGTGTCTGTACCGCCCTGAACGCCCAGGGAGATCGCTCGATTCACTGCGCTCACGACCGAGCTGAGGGTCGAATCCGCTGTCTGTAACAAGCCTTCCGCTCCGCTGGTGTTTTGCAGGAATTGATCGGTTTGACTTTGAACCGCCTGATTCTCGACCAGGGCTGAAGCGCCGGCGGGATTGTCGGACGGCATATTGATCAGCTTGCCGCTGGACATCTGCTCGATGGTGGTTTGCTCCTGGTTCTGCGACTGATACAGATCCTGGAGAATGTCCGCACTGAAATTTGGGTTTACGCGCATATATCTCTAAGTGCCTGCCGATGGGGTTCCCATGGCGAGGACAGTCTGGGTTAACTGATCCACGGTCGATACTACCCGCGCTGCGGCGGAGAAAGCATTTTGGTAAGTCAGCAGATTCGTTGTTTCCTCGTTAATGGAAACACCTGAAATCGCACCCAACTGATCGCTCAATTGATTCACACTGGTGGTACTGGCCGTCAGGTTGGCCTGCGCCTGGGATGCCAAGTTGCCGCTCTGAGCGACAATGTTGGCATA
>Ga0070765_100000125_pt1 | contig 48605 bp, 41 predicted proteins | sample HubBroMetageWFT5_FD_71516 | JGI IMG/M metagenome (GOLD analysis project Ga0070765, IMG submission 71516) | Warmed and freeze-thawed soil microbial communities from the Hubbard Brook experimental Forest, New Hampshire - Hubbard Brook CCASE Soil... | ecosystem: Environmental > Terrestrial > Soil...
GCGTTGCCGGGAAGTCCGCAGACGCAGCAGCGATTCCGCACTCTTTCGGACGCTGGATTGGCCTCGCTCGCTGGCGCGGGCGGTGGGCTTTATCTTTGGAGCAGGATTTCGCACGACGATCACCAACGAGAGACAGGAATTCTGGCGACCGAAGCCGTGCTGGATAGCCTGGCGGTAAGTTCGACGCTGCAATATTCCTTTGGCCGCGAGCAGCCTTACAAGGACGACGGCCGGGGGCGATTTTTTCATGGCGGCAATTCATTTCCTTCGGATCACTCGGCGATGGCGTGGTCGGCGGCAAGCGTGATTGCCCATGAATATCCCGGAGCACTTACGGAATTTCTGGCGTATGGGATGGCGACGGCGGTGAGCGCGGCACGCGTGACCGGAAAAGAGCATTTCCCGTCGGATGTGGTGGTGAGCGCCGCGATGGGTTGGTTGATCGGACGCGAAGTTTATAAGAAGCATCACGATCCGGAAATCGGCGGCGGGGGCTGGGGAAGCCTTTCGAGCGATGAGGAACAAGACGGGCAAAAAGATCATCGCAGGATGGGCTCGCCATTTGTGCCGTTGGATAGCTGGGTGTATCCCGCGCTCGACCGGCTGGCGGCTTTCGGATTCGTGAATAGTTCGATCACCGGATTGAAACCGTGGACGCGGATTGAATGCGCGCGGCTGACGGAAGAGGCGGGCGAGGAATTGCAGCACGACGAGTCTTTGAGCGAAGACGCTGCCCGATTGCAGGCGCGGCTGCAGCTGGAATTTGCGTACGAACTTGGGTTGCTGGAGGGGGCGACGAATCGCACGGCAAATGTGGAATCCGTGTATGCGAGGACGGTTTCCATCAGCGGGCCGGACCTGACGGATAGCTACCACTTCGGGCAAACGGTTTCTTACGAATTCGGGCGGCCATTTGAGCGCGGAACGAATTTTCAAGGCGGGGGCTCGTTCAGCGCGTCCGCCGGGCCCGTGACGCTGTATGTGCGCGCGGAATATCAGCATGCGCCCTCGGCGCCGGCGCCTTCCGAGGCCGTGGTGAACGTAATTTCGGAGCGCGATTTGGTACCGGTGTCGGAAGTGCCAGCCGGGCCCATAGCAGGAATTGACCGGCCGCGGCTGCTGGACGCCTATCTGGGCGTGAATTTGAACAAATGGGAAATTGTGATTGGGAAGCAGAGCTTGACGTGGTCACCCGGTCCGGGCGATTCGATGATTTGGAGCGACAACATCGAGCCGGTGAATATGGTTCGCGTCACGAATCCCGAACCTTTTACTTTGCCCGGCGTCTTGCGATTTCTGGGGCCGGTCCGCATGGATCAATTTTTCGGCAGGCTGGAGGGACATCCCTACATCCGGCGCCCTTTTATTTACGGGCAAAAGCTCAGCGTTCGACCGTTGTCGTGGCTGGAACTCGGGTTCGCGCGCACGGACACGATTGGCGGCGTGGGCGGCGATCCAATTACGACGACGAATTTGTTGCACAGTTACATCGGGCTGGTGAAGCCGGGAACCGGCTCGGTGCCCGGCGACAGCCATTCGGGAATGGATTGGACGATTTACGTGCCGAAGGTGCGGAACTACATTGTGCTGTATGGCGACGCGTACGCAGACGATGATTTTCTACCGATCGAGAATCCGCCGAGGAATCCGTGGCACCCCGGAATTTATCTCACGCGATTTCCGGGAATTCCAAAACTGGATTTACACATCGAAGGCGTGTCCACCGAAGCCCCGGGGCGATTCGGCGGAGGGAATCAGGGCGAGTTCAATTATTTCAACGATACCTATCGGGATGGCTACACGAATGGCGGGAATTTAATCGGCAACACGGTGGGACGCGAGGGACGCGCGATACAGACGTGGCTGACCTACTGGATTTCGCCGCGCAACACGCTGCAATTCAACTACAAGCACAGCACGGTGAACGCCGATTTCATCCCGGGCGGAGGCGCGTGGCAGGACTACAGCGTGAAGAATGAGACGTATCTGTCCTCAGGATTTTATGTGAAAAGCGAAGTGCAGTTCGAGCACATCGCGCGATACCCGATCCTGTTCAGGGGGGGGCGGAACAACGTGACCGCGATTCTGGAGATGGGCTTTTCCCCTGAAAGAGGGAAAAAGCGGTGAGCCGTCGCCGCGAGAACGGCGGTTTGCGCGGAAGAGTGGATTAATGGCTAAAGAATTGGCGAATACGCGCGCGCTTCTTGTGGAGCGCTTTGATGGCGAAGCGAATTTCGCGGAGCCGCGTGCTGCGAAGTCCGGCCCGGGGCGAGGGATCACACTCCTTCGCCTGCTGTGGGATCACCGGGGCTTGCTCGGACGCGTCGTATTGGTTGGGCTTGTGGCATCCACGCTGATCGCATTTCTTCTTCCGAAGCGCTACGAATCCACCATTCGATTGATGCCTCCCGACCAGAGCAATGCGAGCGCCGCCATGATGGCGTCACTGGCAGGGCGCGCGGGATCGAGCTTCGCAAGCATCGCCGGGGATTTTCTGGGGATGCACACGTCGGGCGTCCTGTTCATCGGAATATTGCAGAGCCGGACGGTCCAGGACGACCTCATCACGAAGTTCGACCTTCGGAAAGAATACCGGCACAAGCGTTGGGAAGATACGCGGACCGAATTGGGGGCGAATTCAGCCATCACGGAAGATCGCAAAAGCGGAATCATATCGCTTTCGATTTCCGACAAGAGCCCGCAACAGGCGGCGGCGATGGCGCAGGAGTATGTGGACGAGCTGAATCGCGTGGTGACCGAGCTAAACACATCTTCCGCGCATCGCGAGCGCGTGTTCCTGGAGCAACGGCTCGGGCAGGTGAAGGACGACCTTGAATCCGCGGAAAAGGAATTCAGCGAGTTTGCCAGCAAAAACGGGGCGATCGACATCAAGGAACAGGGCCGCGCGATGATCGAGGCGGCGGCTGGCCTGGAAGGCGAGTTGATCGCCACGCAGACGGAGCTCGAAAGCTTGAAGCAAATTTATACGGATAACAACGTGCGCGTGCGCGCGACGCAGGCGAAAGTGGGCGAGTTGCAACGGCAACTCCACAAACTGGGCGGCTCGTCGAATGCGGCAACGCAGGCACAGCAGAATGGCAACGATCCCTCCCTGTACCCTTCGATTCGCCAGCTTCCACTGCTGGGCGTCAACTATGCGGACCTCTACCGGAGAACCAAAGTAGAGGAAACGGTGTTTGAGACGCTGACGCAGCAGTACGAACTTGCAAAAGTGCAGGAAGCGAAAGAAACCCCGAGCGTGAAGGTGCTGGATCCGCCGGATATTCCGGAGAAGAAATCGTCGCCACATCGTATGTGGATCATGCTGGGGGGAACGTTTTTATCGTTCTCGCTTGGCGGGTTATGGATTTTGGGCGGGGCGCATTGGGAGCGGCTTGACCCGCAGGATCCCGGAAAATTGTTCGCGCAGGAAGTGTATGGCGCGGTGCGGGCGCATCTGCCGGCGGGACATTCGAATGGCTGGGGCGCTGAAAAGCCGGTTGCCGTGCAGGCGCCGACGCGCGCGAATGACAACAACGGGGCGGGCGGATGAGTCCCCGGATGCAACCTTCGCAAAACTGGCTGTCGTTTTCCACCAGCACGGCTGCGGCACCGGCGCTCGCTCCCGCGCCGCCGATTCCGGGAAGCACAGGCGGGGAGCCCTCGCCCCAGACTTGGCTGAATTCAGGGCAGACCGATAAAGGCGGCGCCTCGAAAATTGCAGCGGCGCATGTGGTGGGGGGCGTGTGGGTGCAGGTCGTATACGCGTTGATTGATTTCAGCTGCGTGGTGGTCAACGGGGTCCTTGCTTTTCTTCTGGCGCATCCCACGGCGGGGGTGCGCCACGTCTTCACATCCGCTTACAAAGAGGTGGTGACGCATCAGCCGCTTTCGGGTTACGGCGGATTTTTGATGCTTTATGCGGCGCTGGTGCTGCTGTTTTGCCAGGGGCAGGACTTGTATCGGACGCCGCGAATGCGCCCCGCCTGGCAGGAAACATTTGGGGTGGCGAAGTCGGTCACGCTGCCGATGTTTTTGCTTTCCGGATTTATTTATTTGACGGGCGCAAATATCGTCGCGCGATTCGTGGTGATGGTCAGCCCCCTGATGAATTTCGTGGCGCTTTCCGCCTGGCGATACGCGAAGCGGCGCGTTGTGATCCATCGCGTGGAGCAGGGGATTGGGGCGCGCAATGCGGTGATCATCGGCGCCGGACGAGTGGGCGAAGCGCTTGCGCGGCAGCTCGAAGAAAACAAGCTGCTCGGTTACCGGTTCAAGGGGTTCCTTGACGAAAATCCTTCCGGGGGTTCGCGCCTGCTGGGCACTGTGGATGATCTCCCGCGCGTTGCCCGCGCGGAATTTGTGGACGACGTGTTCATCACAATTCCTTCGGAACGCGAACTCGTGAAACGCGTTGCGCTGGAAGCGCGCAGCCAGGGGATCAACGTGAAGATTGTCCCCGATCTGTATGACGGCCTTGCCTGGAACGTCCCTTTGCACAGGGTTGGCGACTTTCCTGTGATGGACGTTCGGTGGAAGCCGATCCCGACGCTCGGCTTCTTTTTAAAGCGCCTGATGGATATTTCGTTTTCGCTGGTCGGATTGATTTTGTATGCGCCTTTGTTGGCTTTGCTGGCCGCGGGAATAAAACTCGATTCACCGGGGCCGGTCTTCTATCGTTCGCGGCGCGTGGGCAGGAAAGGGCGCGTCTTCAATTGCCTGAAGCTCCGCACGATGGTGGCAAATGCGGATGAGCTGAAAACTTCCGTGCGGCACCTGAACGAACGCAAGGGCCCTTTTTTCAAAATCACCTGCGATCCTCGAGTAACCCGGCTGGGAAAATGGCTGCGCAAATACAGCCTGGATGAATTTCCTCAACTTTGGAATGTTTTCATCGGAGACATGAGCCTTGTTGGCCCGCGCCCTCACCCGCTTGACGATTACGCGCAATACACCCTGGAACAGTTGCGCCGCCTGGAAGTGCGGCCGGGAATGACCGGGCTGTGGCAAGTGACGGCGCGGCAGGAACCCGCGTTTGAAACCAGCATGGCGCTTGACCTGAAATACATTGATGGCTGGAGCCTGCCGCTCGACTTCAAATTGCTTTTGTGGACCATTCCGGCGGTGTTCAAGGGGCTGGGGCAGTAAGGCTAGTCGCCGTTAAGGGTGCTCATGATCACGGCAGCGCGAGAACATTTCCGGCGATTCCTGGGCGGCGGTGCGGCAACAAATGATTTTTCCGCTACTCTCCGGAATTTGCTCGGCGATTCCGCGCAGTATTTTGCTGGGTTGGTCTTGATGGGCGTGGCCAACACGGTCCTGCTCCCGCTCTACATGCGTTCCCTCAATCCAGCGCAATTCGGGCTGTATGCGCTGATCGAAGTAACTTGCCTGGCTCTGATTACGATTGCGGGATTGGGGTTCAACACGTCGTACCTGAAATGGTTCGCGGAGGAAAACGGCCGAAAGGGCTCCCGCTTGTTGGGTTCGATGATCGTGACGAATGGATTGGCAGCCCTGGCGATGGGGGCCGCGCTGACTGCAGCGGTTCGCAGCGACGCAGGTGCGCGGCTTCTGGGCGCGCCGACCAATGAGTTTGCCTACCTGCTGATGCCGCTCGTCTTGCTCGAAAGTCTTTACGCCTCCCTGGAGACGCACATGCGCGCGGGGCGGCGGCCCGCGGCGATATCGGTGGCCGGCGTGATTCGCCTTGTGACGATCGCGCTCTTCAGCATCTGGCTGATTGCGTTCCAGCATCGCGGGCTTGTCGGGTTATTTCAAGGGCGCGTGTTGGGCGATCTGGTCGGGCTGTTTGCGGCGGTACTCTATTGCCGAAGAGATCTTTCGATTCGCTTCACGCCGCGGCTTTCGAAAGCGATGCTTCGATACGGGATGCCGCTCGTGGTGGTTGCCCTGATGATGCTGGGGCTCGACGCGGCGGGGCGATATCTGCTGGACACGTACGGCTCGCTCGATCAGGTGGGACTTTACACGGCGGGAATCAAGATTTCAAACCTGATGCGCATCCTCTTCGTCGCGCCGCTGGGGGCAGCGTGGGGCGGCTTGATTTTTCAGATTGCGAAAAAACCGAATGCGCCATTCATTTTTTCAAAATTGTTTGGCTACATCTTTATAGTGTCGGCGGCCATTGCGTTGTCGCTCTCTTTCCTCACCCCCGCGCTGTTTGCGATTTTTTCCGCGCCCGCTTACCGGGCCGCCATGCCGCTGGTGCCGTGGCTGTTGCTGGTGCAGGTCGTTTCGATCACGCAATATCCAATTTCGCCGGGAATATACGTGGGCAACGCAACGCGCTGGCTGATCCCGATATTTGGCGCGGGCCTTGTAATTGACGTCGCCATCGGCCGGGCGCTGATTCCCGTATATGGCATGTACGGCGCGGCGTGGGCGTGGCTTGCGGGATGGATCGTCATCTGCTTGCTCATGATGATGGTGGGGCAACTGCATTATCCACTTCGATTTGAATGGGAGCCCGTTGCGATTGCGCTCTCGCTTTGCGCGGTGGTCCCTTTGATTCGTCGCATGGGACTCCTGAATCTGGATCGAAGATCCCTGGTGATCCAGGTTGCGTGCAGCGCGGCAGCCGTTGGCATCGCCGCAATCTATGTGGTTCGCGACGTGCGGAAATCCCATGCGGGATTCGATCGCGGCTATGAAGTGGAAGAAAGATTGACCGGGCTTGCCGCGGAAGCAGACTGATGGTGGTTTCGAATTCAATGCGGGAAGCGAGCCAAACGGGCGTGGACGCGCCACCCGCAGATTTTGCGGAGCGATGTTTCAACGTGCTCGTCCTCGTTCTTCTCACGGGCGCGTTCATGAATCTCTTCCTCACTCAGGAACAAGTTGTCGATCCCGGCGAAGGTGTTGCCGGCGCGCGCTATATGTGGGGCGCGATTTACGTGGGCGTCATAATCCTGTGGTCGCGCCACTGCAAAGGATCGCTGAAGCGCTTGTGGAACGAGCGCGCGATTGTGGTTCTGGTTTCGCTGGCGATTGTTTCCGCGGTTTGGTCGGATTCTTCCAGCACGACCCTGCGGCGAAGCTTCGCACTGGTGGGGACGTGCCTGATCGCTTTGTATTTCGCGGTGCGATTCACAATCCGCGAGCAATTGAAACTGCTCGTCTGGGCTTGCGGCATCTGCGTGGCCTTCAGCTTGGTGTTTGGTTTGTTTCACTGGGGTCGGTCGGTGGACGATCTCGAAGGCGCCTGGTACGGAGTCTACACGCAGAGAAACGCGCTCGGTTCGATGATGGCGCTGAGCGTGCTCTTATTGCTTCTCTGGGCGCAGATCCAACGCGCGTCCAGGTGGGTTTGCTGGATTTTCGCGGCCGCCGCTTTCACTTTGATCATTCTTTCGGGCTCGTTGACGTCACTCATCGTGTTTTTTGTGTTGCTGGCTTCGTTCCCGATGATCCGCTTTCTCCGCCATTCGCAAAAGCCCGGGACTGTAATCGTCATCGCGACCCTGTGCGTCGTGGGGATTGTGTTGTGGAGCGGCGCATCGTGGGACACGTCCGCGGAAGCGATGGGCCGCGATCCGAGCCTGACGGGGCGCACGGAATTGTGGGCCACGAGTGCGCTGATCGGTCTCGACCGGCCGTGGCTGGGATATGGCTACAACGCCTTCTGGCTAGGAATCGATGGACAATCCGCGGATGTTTGGAAAGCGGTCGGCTGGGCGGCTCCCAACGCGCACAACGGATTGCTCGAAATCTGGCTTGACCTCGGCACCATCGGCGTTGCCGTCGCGGTTTTCAGCCTGGGATCGAGCCTGCGTAAGGCATTTCATCTGGTTCGCGAGACGCGCGCCATGGAGTTTGCATGGCCTTTACTTTTTTTGATTGTCTTGATCGTTTTGAACCTGACGGAAAGCGCGTTTCTGGAAGGCAACAGCATCTACTGGTTTCTCTATGTGGTTGCGGCCCTGGATCTCTCCGAAATTTGTCGAAGGCAGCCGGCAATCGCAACCGAGGTTCGCGAAGCATGAAAATTCTGGCGAGCCCAGGCGTAGAAATCGGTGAGCTGAATCCCTACACGAGGCTCTTGTACCGACCCATTCGCAAACTCGGCCACACGGTTGACGACTTCGGCTTCCCTCGAGCTTTCCTTCGCAAGTACAACATCCTCCACTTTCACTGGCCCGAATACTATGTTGCGCATCCGAGCACCGGGAAAGCGATTCTGGGCACTCTCGCTACTCTGCTCGCCGTTGGCTGGGCAAGAATGCGCGGCGCGAAAATAGTTTGGACCGCGCACAATTTGCAATCGCATCACGGACCCCGGCCACGCTTGGAACGCTGGTTTTGGAATAAGTTCACCAGGTCACTCGACGCGTTTATCACGATGACGGACTGTGGCCGCACGGAAACGCAACGCGCTTTTCCGCACTTGAGGAACATCCCGTCCTTCGTGATTCCACATGGAAACTATCGCGGAGAATATCCGCACGCGGCGGACAAACGCGCGGCCCGCGCGGTTTTGAATATCCCTGGGGACGCGCGCGTGGTTTGCTTCTTTGGGATGGTATCCAAATACAAGGGCGTCTCCGATCTGGTTTCCGCATTCAGGGAAATTCCCGATCCCAACCTCGTGCTCTTGATTGCGGGAGCGAACGACGATCCCGACGAAGCCGTGTTTCTGAAATCACAGGCGAGGGGGGACGAGAGAATCAAGCTTCACCTGGGTTTCGTGCCGAAGGATCAGGTGCAATACTACATCGGCGCCGCGGATCTGGTGGCCCTCCCTTTCCGAAAAATATGGAATTCCGGCAGCGCAATGCTGGCGCTTTCATTTGACCGGCCGATCCTGGTTCCCGCGCGTGACGCATTCATCGAATTGCAGCGCCAAATCGGCGCGGAATGGATTCGCACCTACCAGGGCGAGCTGACGCCTTTCGAAATCCAGAGCGCGCTCGCCTGGGAATTGGATACCCGAAGGGGCGCTTCCCCTCCGCTTGAGAGATTTGAATGGCCGCGAATCGCCGAGGATACGTTGCGCTGTTATCTCAATTTGTTGGGAAGTGAGGGTGAGCAGCCTGTGCCCATCCACCCTCGGAGGCCATCCGCGGACAAGTTCGCGGCCGATGGGAATCATATTATCCAGGAGTGAAGAGTGGCGGCGTCCGCGCAAAGAATCGAAATCACACAATCGGCTCCCGCTTTGCCGGAAGGGTCGCACTGCGCAAATGCGAGTCGCGTTCCCAGGATCGCCTTCGTCACAAATTTTTGCCCGCACTACAGGGTCAAGACGTTTGAGCTGTTGGCCGCGCAATATGACGTTGATTATCTTTTCTACTCCGATGGCGGCGAATGGTACTGGCAGGAAAATCATGGAACGCGCGCCGGCGAATTCCAGCATGAGTATCTTCACGGGATCACCCTGCGGGGCACAAGAATTACGCCGGCACTGGTTTCGCGGCTAATGCGGGGAAATTACGATGCGATTGTGGCGGGAATTGACGGGCGCTTTGCCCTGGTCGCCGCATTCCTTGCGGCACGCATGCGGCGGCTGCCGTTTGTGCTATGGACCGGCATTTGGTCGGCGATGGACACGCCGTTCCATCGCTTGTTTTCCTCGTTGCTGCGCGGCATCTATCGCCATGCTGACGCGGTGGTTGTGTATGGAGAGCACGTCAAGCGGCACATCCTTACGCTGGGCGTCGCGGAAGAGAAAGTGTTTGTCGCTCCGCATGCGGTTGACAACGACGAATATTCTCGCCAGATCCCGCAGACGGAAATCGAACTACTCCGCGCGAAACTCCGTATCGCGCCAGGGGATCGCGTGATCCTTTATCTTGGCCGCCTGGAGCCGATCAAGGGCTTGGGTTACTTGCTCGATGCGTTCCGGCGCATCCGCACCTCAAATGCAGTGCTTGTGATCGCCGGGGACGGAAGCGAGCGCGCGAACCTGCAGAGCATGGCGGCCGAATTCGGAATTGAAGATCGCGTGCGCTTCCCAGGATATGTGCCGCCGGAAAGCGCGCTCGCCTATCATGCGATGGCGTATGCCCTGGTGCTTCCGTCCGTCACCACAAAACAGGGAAAGGAATTATGGGGGCTCGTCGTCAATGAGGCGATGAACCAGGGCGTTCCCGTGATCGCTTCCAATGCCGTTGGCGCGGCGGCCGGAGGGCTCGTTCTCGACCGCGTGAACGGGCTTGTGGTTGCGGAGTGCGATTCCATCGCGATTGCCGGCGCGATTCGGATGATTCTCGATTCGCCCGCGCTTCACGACGAGATGAGCCGGCAAGCGCGACGAACGATCGCCCAGTGGGGTAACGCTCAAATGGTGGATGGATTCCGGCAGGCGATTGATTTCGCCGTGCACAGAGTTGACCCCGTTATGACTTCCTCGTGACAATCCCGAATGTGCCTAACGGAGAGAATGCCGCTAGCCCGTGCGTCTCATGAACAACTCCGCAAATCCGAAGGATTTTAATTGGCGGAAGCCAAGGCCACGCTTGATTATGACCACCAGCTGGGATGACGGACACCCGCTGGATATTCGCGTCGCCAACCTGCTCGCGAAGTACGGCCTCCAGGGCACATTTTACGTTCCTGGCGAAAATGGCCATGCCCTGCTGAGCGACACACACATACGCGACCTGGCGCAGCATTTTGAAGTGGGGGCGCACACGCTCCACCACGCGGACCTGACCGCCGTGGCCGATGCAGTTGCGAAATCGGAAATTGCGGGATCGCGGCGATGCATCGAAGAAATTACCGGAAAAGCGTGCAAGTCATTTTGTTTTCCGAGGGGGCGATTCGGCCGCCGCCACGTGGCGATGGCGCGAGACGCGGGTTTTACGGCGGCGCGAACCGTTGAATTATTTTCGCTGGACGCGCCTTGCCAGGAAAACGGCCTTGCGCTGATTCCCACAACGGTGCAGGCATATCCTCACACGCGACTTGCGTACTGGAAGAATTGTGCCAAGCGATTCAAATTGAACAATCTGCAACACGCGATTCGGTGCGGAACAATTCGGGATTGGTCTTCCGTTGCGATCTCCATGTTGGAGCGCGCTTCGAAGCTTGGCGGTGCGTTTCATCTTTGGGGGCACTCCTGGGAAATAGAGGAAGCGGGCCAGTGGCAAAACCTGGAGCGCGTGTTTGCGGCGATGGAACTTAGGAAGCGCGATGGCAACTGCGTCACGAATTTCGGCCTCTGCCAGGCATACAACTAACACAAGCGCGCTCTCGGGACTCCTCTGCTGCCCCGACGACGGAGAAGCGCTGATGTGTGCGGGGCCGCGGATTGATTGCGATGCCTGCGGGCGGAATTTTCCGGTGCACGAGGATGGCGTCATCGAATTGCTCCCGCGCCGCGCCGCGAAACTCTCCGATGATGAAAATGGCGCGTATTGGCAGGGATATTTCGAGGAATTTCGCAAGCCATACCGCGCAAATCCGGATGCGATTGCCTGGGGAGCTCCGGAGGCGCACACCGGCAAATGGATGCGAAAGCGTTTGCGCCAGGTGGAAGCCCTGCGCCCGCTCGTTGTCGAAGGCGGCCCCGGCCGTGACCACGTGTTCTGCGATATTGCCGCGGGGGCTGGCAATTACACGCTTTCCTACGCGCGCCATTTCAAATCCGTGCTTCATTGCGATCTTTCCGTGGACAATCTGAACTATGCGGTCCGAAAGGCGCGAAATCTTGGAATTGAGAACATATTTTTCCTCCGCATGGATTACTTCTCGCCGCCATTTTACAAGTCCCTCGATCGAGTGGTTTGCCTGGACACTTTGATTCGCGGCGAGCGGCATGAAATTGCGCTTCTGTCCGCAATCGAAAGAAGTCTCAGGCCGGAAGGCCGCGCAGTAGTGGATTTTCACAACTGGTGGCACAACCCGCTCCGGCGCATCGGCTTGCTGCCTGAGAATTTCGCGGGGAATCGCAGCTACCGGCGCAAAGATGCTGAACGTTTGCTTCGCACCGCTGGACTTTCGCGCTTCGGGCGTTTCCCATTCCATCAGGAATTCGAGCACGCCGGGCGACGGCGCTTGCTTTCTTATGCGCTTCCCTCCACGCGGCTCGTTTATCGCTTTGGCAGCACTTCAAATCTGAATCGCATCGCCGCAAGCGAATTCGAAGCCACGCCAGAGGCCGCCCCATGTGGCTGAACTATGATCAGGAATATCAAGAGGCACTGAAAGATCCATCGTTTCTCGCCTGGAGAAAAAAAGGAGCGAAGTACAAAGCCGGGAACATCGTCACGGTCTGCGCCGGCATTCGGCCCGACTCCGTTATTGAAATTGGATGCGGCACAGGAGATGTGTTGCGCGAGCTGATGAGCCGCAGTTTCGCCGGGACCTATACGGGGACGGACATATCGGCCAGCGCGCTGGCGGCAGCCGGCAGAAATCTCGGAACTGGATTCTGCGGTAGCTTTATCTCCGATGCCGCGAATCTCCCGTTGCGCGACAAAACATATTCCGTCGCGGTGCTTTCGCACGTCCTCGAGCATTTGGACCACCCGGCGCGAGCCGCTCAGGAAGCCAGCCGCGTGGCGGAATTCGTTGTCGCGGAAGTGCCTACTGAAAAAGTGGCAACCAACTGGATGCGAAAGCTGTTCTTCCGTCGCCACTACGCTTCCGCAAGCGATGCGGGCCACGTCCAGTTCTGGAGCCCGCGGTCATTCGTGCGGTTCCTTCAAAATGAGTGCGGCTTTGAGATCCTGGCGCTGCAGCGGGAAGCGATCAGCAAGGAAGAGGATTTCTTCGGGAAGCAGGGAACCGCGCGAGTAAAACCTTTCGTAAAGCACTTGCTGCAAAACCTTCTGCCGGGTTTTCTGCGGATTTGGATTTTCACAACGCATACCACGGTGCTCTGTCGGCGTCTCAGCCGCCGAGCCGCGGTCGCTGCGAGTGAAACTGCACACGCGGGGCAACAGGAACGGGCGCGTGTCGGAGGCTTCGCCGCATGAAAATCCTCGTCGTTCACAATGAGTACCAGAATCGCGGCGGCGAGGATTCTGTGGTCGCGGCGGAAGTGGCCCTTCTGGCCGCAGCCGGACACACCGTGGTTCATTACCGGCGAACGAATCACGAAATCATGGCAGCCTCCTCAATCCAAAAAGCGTCGCTCGCTGCAAACACCATCTGGTCGCGCGATAGCTTTCGGGCGATTCGAGAGCTGCTGGACCGCGAGCGCCCTGCGGTCGCGCATTTTCACAATACTTTCCCTTTGATTTCATCTTCCGCGTATGCGGCCTGCCGCGATGCGCGCATTCCCGTGGTGCAGACGCTCCACAATTATCGCCTGCTTTGCGCCGGGGCAAATCTGCTTCGCGATGGTCAGCCGTGCGAGGATTGCCTCGGCAAATGGAGCTCCTGGCCGGGCGTGCTTCATGCTTGCTACCGCGAAAGCCGCGCCGCTACCAGCGTGGTTGCCGCCATGCACGCGGTCCATCGAACCCTCGGCACGTGGCAGGATAATGTAGATGCATTCATTGCCCTTTCGGAGTTTTCGCGAATCAAATTCATGCAGGGCGGGCTGCCCGCGAAAAAGATTATTGTGAAGGGAAACTTTGTTGATCCTGATCCGGGAAGCCGCGAAGTGTGCGGTGAATACGCAATTTTTGTGGGAAGGCTCTCCGCCGAAAAAGGGCTGCGCGCATTGCTCGCGGCATGGAGCCTTATTGGCAAATCGCTCCCGCTCCGCATCGTAGGCGACGGCCCTCTTCTGGAAACGCTGGAAAGTGACCGAAAAACACTCGGCCTTGAGAATGTAACATTTCTGGGCCGACTCGATCGCGACCTCACGCTCAAGGCCATCAAGAATTCGCGCTTTCTGGTGCTCCCCAGCACGTGCTACGAGTCTTTTCCGATGGTGATTGCAGAGGCATACGCGTGCGGCGTGCCCGTGATCGCCGCGGGACATGGCGCCATGGCTGAGCTTGTTGAAGAGGGGTGCACCGGGCTCCTTTTCAAGCCTGGCGATTCTCGTGATTTGGCTGCAAAACTTCAGTGGGCGTTTGGGAATCCCCGTGAGCTCGAAGGAATGGGTCACGCCGCCCGAGCGAAGTTTGCGACGCAATACGCCGCCAAATCGAACCTCGCCAAACTTTTGAAAATTTACGAGCACGCGCGAGCCACTTCCGATTCCCGGGCGATTCGCCCAGCCAACGCCGCCATGAAAGCGATCTCGCAGCCATTTCGCCAGGAAACTGTTCCTGGCCTCGCGAAGAGATTTGACGTGTTAGGCGTCCCCGTGAACGCGACACAGATTCCGGAAGTGATCGAGGCGATGAAACAGTGGATTGGCGAACACAATCATTGCCACGCTATTGCCGTCACGGGAATGCACGGCGTGATGGAAGCGCAACACGATCGCGCATTCAAAGATGTGCTGAACGCCGCGGACGTTGTTGTGCCAGACGGCATGCCGCTCGTCTGGCTCGGCAGGTTGCGAGGGCATCGGCTGCGCCGCAGGGTGTACGGCCCCGAGTTGATGATGAGCTTTTGCGAGCAAACCGCGCGAGCAGGCTATCGCCATTTCTTTTACGGCGGCGCGCCGGGCGTGCCCGAAAAACTTGCAGGGATGATTCAGGCCAGGCTTCCCGGCCTTCAGGTCGCCGGCACGTACTCGCCTCCGTATCGCGCGCTGACGCCGGAAGAAGACGCGCAAGCCGTCGCCATGATAAACGCCACCGCGCCGGACATTATCTGGGTTGGCCTGGGCACGCCGAAGCAGGAAATCTGGATGCACGAGCATCGCAAAAGCCTGAACGCTTCTGTTCTTGTCGGCGTGGGCGCGGCATTCGATATCCATGCGGGTACAAAGGCACAGGCGCCCGTTTGGATGCAGGAGCACGGATTGGAATGGCTATTCCGCCTGGCGCAGGAACCGGCACGGCTCTGGAGACGCTATCTGATCTACGGTTCGGAATTTCTTGTTCGCGTCTGTTGGGAATTCATCCGGTCAGAAAGAAAGCAGCCCGCAAGATAATCGGCGCATTTCTTTTATCGATCTGGACTCACAGCGCGCAGGATTCGCGTCACGCGTTGTCAGCGACTTTCCGGGAAATCACGGCGGGTTCCGGGCTGATTGCCGCTGGGCGGGCACGCCGCGGAAGCTTGACCAGAAATATCGTCCCCGTGCTGGAAGTCTGCTCCACACTTACCTGGCCTTCATGATCCTGTATTATTTTATTCACGATGGCCAACCCCATTCCAGTTCCATTCGGTTTGCCCGAGCTTACAAATGGATCGAACAGCGTACCCTGGATGTTGGCGGGGATTCCGCGCCCATTGTCCGCAACTCGAATCTCGAAGAAATCATGATTCGACGCGATTTCTACCTGAATTTCTCCCTGCCAGTTCACGGTCGCTTCGCACGCGTTTAGGACCAGATTGAATATCGCGCGCTCGATTTTCTTGGGATCGAAAACGCCGGTCATTTCTCCCGTCGTGTGCACCACCACCTTGCGGCTTCGGAGCTCCGGCCTGCTGACCACCGCCTCAACAGCCCTGTGGGCGATCTGGTCCAGTGACGCCGGGACGGGAGTAATCGACGTGCCTTCGCGAGCCACTTCGCGCAGCGAATCGATCAGGTCGGTCATCTGATCCGACGCAGTCTTGATTTCGTTGTAGATCTCATCCCGATTCAGTTTCAACTTTTCTGCTTCGTAAAGGAATTCCGCGTTGGCCACAACAGCGGAGAGATAGTGGCGCAAATCGTGCGAAATCGAACTGGCTGCCCGCCCGAGTGCGGCGATCCGTTCGGTCGCGATCCACCGCTGTTGCGCGGCCAGCAATTCATCGCGCATTCTGGAGAACGCGTCTCCAAGCTCCGCCACCTCGCTGCTGCCGCGCGGCGTAATCGAATATGCGTAATCTCCCGCAGCCAGCGCGCGCACTCCGGCAACCAGATTGTCCAGTGGGCGGGTAATCGTGCGCGAGAAAAAGTTGAGCAGCAGCGCCGCGAATAGGATGGCGGAAATACCCACCACAAATATCGTTCGATTCAGTTCCCGCAGAAAGCTGTTCGCGGATTCCAGCGACATCAGCACATAGCAACGCACGGGCGCGGGAGGCCCGCTATGAATCAGTACGGACGCAACCTGGAATTGCCCCTGCTCCAGCTTCATTTCCCGCGTTTCCGTGTCGGGACGCGCGCCTTCCGCCGCAACCCACCGCTGCAGTTCATTATCGGCCGCGCCGGGAAGCGTTGATGCAATCACGTTACCACCAGCGGCCAGCACGATCTGGCTGCCCGCACCCAGGGCCAGATGGTCTGCCACGGTGGAATCCACCTGATATCCCACCGCAACCATTCCGATTTGTTTTCCGCCGCTTTCAGTGCCGATCATAATCGGATTCAGGAATACCCAATAGAGCTGGCCATCCGCATACCACCACGCAGTCTTTTCGCCGCGCTCCATCAACTTTTTCAGATCACTTTCCACAGTACGCGGTTCCCAACCGGTTTTCTTCACGTGGAAGCCCAACACCTTGCCTTCTGAATCCGCCAAAACAAATAGATCGCTTCCCGCAAGCTGCCAGAAACGCTCCGACCCATCCTGAATCGTCAACGGATCGTCCGTGGTCATCAGGGCTTTCAGCGGAGGCAATTCCGCCAAAAGTGCGGCCGTGCGCGACAACTGAAGCTCTCGTTCGCGCTCCACGCTTTGAAATGCGCGCACGGAAGCATCCGTCCCCTGGCGAACCTCCTGATCAATCTCCGAGCGCACCGTGTGCCGCACGATGAATAATATGACTCCGGTCAGCGTGCAGATGATCAGCAGGTTCGCGATCAGAAGTTCGGTTCGTAGTCGGAGTGGGAGCATGGGGATCTTTGACTGTGTGACTATTTCTCCGTCGCGCTAACCAGAGCGCTGGTCGTGAATTTGTATCCCGCGCCATGAATGGTCAGAAAGAAACGCGGATTTGCGGGATCGGGTTCCAGTTTCTGGCGCAGCCGAAGGATGTGGTTGTCCACCGTTCGCGTGGTCGGATAATTCTCATACCCCCAGACCTCGTTCAAAAGTTCCTCGCGTGAAATCACGCGGCCCGGCGAGCGCGCAAAAAATTTCAGCAGCTTGAATTCCTGGGCCGTCAGGGTAAGGGCTTTCCCCCCGCGCGCCGCTTCCATGCTGGTGAAGTCAATTTGCACATCGCTGAACGTCAGCACTTCGTGCTCAACCGTTTCCGCAGCGACGTTCGTCACATGCTGCGTCTTCGGCGCTCCTCGCCGCATGGCCCGGCGCACGCGCGCCAGCAGCTCCTTCGGACTAAATGGTTTCGTCACGTAATCGTCGGCGCCCAATTCCAGCAGCAATACTTTATCCTCCACTTCCGTGTTGGCGCTCAGCACCACAACGGGCACGGACGGTGAATGCGCCTTGAATGCGCGGCAAAGCTCCTTCCCCGGAAGCCGGGGAAGCTTCAGATCGAGAACCACCACGGTGGGCGTGTGTTTTCGAAAGCTGTCCAGTCCGGCCACGCCATCGGAAGCGATCCGCACTTGCAGCCCGTCGGATTCAAATAAGCGTTGCAGGGTTCTCTGCATCGGGCGGCTGTCTTCCACTACCAGTATGCTGTCCATTCATTCACTCCAAAATACGCGCATCAAATTGGCCGTGCTTGATTCACCCGTGCCAACACTTCAGTAGACCGGTGTTGTCGGATCGGGTTCATAGTCCTGGCCATACTTATTCTTGTGTTTCAACGAATCCTGCTTCGTTACGGGAACAGCAATCGCCGGAAGGCTGTGGTTGCTGCCGCTGATTGTCACTTGCCGGTCGAGAGTTTGCAGCGCCTCTGGCGAGGAATTCTCGTACCACACATGCAGGAGGTATTGCCCCGAAGGCACGTTGGCAATCGTCACGTGGCCCGCCTTGTCCGATATTCCGGAAAAACTTGAATCAACGGTCAGGACCACCGCCGCCATTTCCGGATGAATGTTGCAAAACACATAGGAAGCACCCGGGCGATCGAACCTTACTTCTTTTTGCGATCCCGCTTCATAGAGGCCGAGATCGAATCTCTTGCCTCGATAAAGCGAAAACACATTGTGAAACCACGGATCGAGGTTCGGAAAGGCGACCAGGCTTCCGATAGGCACCACCAACAAACTCGGCTCGAACATTTTGTCGTGCTGCACCATCTTATATACGGGCCTCGCGGCCGTCGGCTTGTCTGGTTGAATCGCTCCTCGCGGCGCCAACCACTCCACAACTCGTGAAGAATCCTTCACGGCAGCGCCGGACTTTGCCGCATGTAGCGTGACCTCGCCCGTAACCGTTTGCGTTGCGTCGCTCGACGGGCCATTCGCTGGACCATTTGATTGCCCCAGTGTTGCGGACACACAAAGGATCCACACAGCGAGCAGCGATACGTTGGGCCGTGTCTTCATGTCCGCCTAGAAAAGGAATCCTGCTGCGAATCCCGCTTGATCCGCATTCACCGGGGGGCCCGCGAACTGAAACGTCCTCAAGCGCCGGAATTCCGGAGAGAAAACGAGATCCGAGCGCGGCCGGAAAATATAATTCACCAGGAACATGTCATTGCGCGGCGATATGCTCGTCAGGATCGAATAGTTCTCCGATTGATAGCGCAGGTCGCTCGCATTTCGGCCGCCAGTTCCAACGGCCACGTTGAATTCATGGCGGGCATTCACGCGAACCTTCAATTGCGACCACCCGCCGGCCATCGTGATGCTCGCAAGCGCCTCCGGAGCGCCGCTTCCATAGTACGCCACGATATTCTGCGGCTGTATGAATGGTCCGGGGACGCCGCCGAACGAATCCAACCCCTTTCCAACGAAGAATTCCCCGCTGAGTTCGGTGTGGGGAACTAGCGCCACCTTCCAATCCGCCACGGTGCCCCAGCCCGAAACCGTTGTTCCCACCGAAGCGTATTGCTGCGGGCTGTAAATTCCCGATACTCCGAAAGTAATCGGATGATCTTCGCTTTTCTTCCCCACAGACAAGCGCACCGCCGCGGCCGGCCTACGCGAACTTTCGTTCGCATTTGGATATCTCGCGCTCGATTCGGAAGCCACATAATCCGATGGGTCCAGCACTCCAGCCTCGACCTTCAATTGCGAAGAGCCCGCGTTGAAACGGTGCTCCACTCGAACCCCAGGCGTCCACGTCCACAAATTTCCTGACGCCGCAAACGAGGGTTCGGCCAGCGACATATACGAAGTCGGCATGTTGGGCGAAAAGAATGGAACGTCCAACCCGCCAATTACCGATGTATTCTCCCAATCGAATCTGATTCGCGCCAGCCGCAACCGCATCAATCCCGAAGTCGTGGACCCATATCCGGCGGGCAACCCCCCGAAGAAATCCATTTGCACGTCGCCGGATGTCTTCGCTCCCAAAATTTCCGGCCCCGTGCCAGAGAGGCCTAGAACCGTCTGCCGCAGTGATGCCCCCACACTTCCGGAAGATTCGCCGGGCTGGCTTGGCAGCGCGACATTCGGCACGTCCAGGTTGTCCACCTGCCCGGATACGCTGAACGCGTTGAACAGCACAATTCCGGAAAGCCTGATTCTGTATTTCAGGCTGCTCTCCACCTTATCCTGCGCTTGCTCCTGCAGCCGCGAGCTCGTAACATCCCAATCTTCCTGGCTGATTTGCGCCGGCTTCGGCTCGTTAGCTGCAATCTGTTGTGAACTCTCCGAGGGCGTCGCTTTCTCTGCTTGTTCCGGGGCGGGCGCAGCCGCAGCAGGACTGGCCGCATTCAAGGGACCCACTTTCTGCATCACCTGTTCGAGCATGGATCGCAGCTGGCGGATTTCTTCACGCGATTCCGAGAGTTCGGCGCGCGTTTGGTCCAGCGATGCGGTCAGCGCATCGATCTTGCCGGTAAGATCGGCTTGGCCATCCGGCGCAGGCGGCGCAGAACCAGTCTGCGCGCAGACCGGCAAACTCACAGCCAGCGCCATCCAAATCAGCCGCCTGCACACACGCAACGATCCGCCGGTCGAGATTCGCATAAACGTTTCCCTCCGCAACTGGAACAACCCTGTGATGCGCGCTTTCACGCCATCAGGAAATAATATGGCCGCACAATTATGAAATGTTTATTCACGGCGAAGCAATCCGCCCTTTTCGACTGGTTTGCAGAGCCTGCCGCCAGCGAAATGCTTCCCACGTCAGCCTGAACATTTCGCTCGCGTGAAATGCTAATCGCCGGCCCGCAAACATCCATTCGGCCGCGCGCCCCCTAAGGCGCGTTTTCACATCGGATGCCTCAACATGCCCGATGGATGGTCTCCCGGGAATCGGGATTAGCCTTCGCAAAAGGTAGCCTCTCCATTTGGACGAGTCGTTCACAAACTCCTCGTGGACGAAAAGCGTGACTTTGTTGCCTCCAAGCTCCGAAAGCGCCCACGGAATTCCAAAGTGTCTGGCCCAGGTTTCCACGCGATAGGGAAGTGTTTTCACGCACCACTCATTCATCGCCTCCGGCGCGGACCCGCCAAAAAGTTCTTTCGTGAGAAAAAGTACCAGCCCGATGGCCTTGCGTGCATTCTCGTCATCACCCGCTCGCGCAATAATTCTCCGCCAGAGTTCCTTGTCGCCCTCGCGCGTCCGAAGGAAATACTCAATTTCCCACAACCAGGAAATGCGCACCCAGGATCCCAGCAAGTGGCTGAAGGCATGAAAAGCCTGCATCAAAAACATATCTTCCGAGGACAACGAGAAGAACTCCATATCGCGAAGCGTGCAGGCTCTCGCCCGCTCAAGGCAATCGTTCGGCACTCGCAGAGACACGGCTCCCGTCTCTTCCCAGATGGATGTATGTAGTTCGGCTTCACGATGCGCGGGCACTCTGTAAATATCATCGTGAGCCGAGGGAACATATTGCAAAGGAGTCGCGAATTTCAGCTGGCCCGCCGCCTCGGAGCCACGCGGGGAGTAGCCGCAGGCAATCAAGGCTTCGGCCGCTTCCGCCATGAAATCAGGATGCACCAAAATATCGATGTCGGTTTGATGCCGCAGGGCTGGGTTAGGTGTAAATTCAGGCGCGAGCGTAAATCCCTTCAGAAATGCATGAGGAATCGCGCGATTTCTCAGTTCCGAATTCACTTTGCTGAATTCGCGAATCATCTCCTCCATGCGTTTGGAATTCGATTCCGCCCGCTGGCCGAGAGCCTCGATGATATACGGCGGCACAACGCCACTCTCTTCGCAATTAGTGAGCCGTGCAAAAAGATAGAGCGCAAGCCCGCTCTGGTCCAGCCAGGTGAGGAAGTTCGCGGATTCGTGCCTGCTGCATCCATGAAGCTGTCGCAACCCGGAGAAATCCGGCCGGGCGCGAAGCGCCGAGATCGCGGCGAGCTTCAGCGCCTGATTACGCATTAGAGTTGCCTCTCGTGAGCGCAAGCTCCGCATCTGCTGCTTCCGCTCCGAAGCGCCTTGCACCTTCCAACGCATCAAGTGTCAATTGCGCAAAAAGCGGCACTGCGATTTCATGGAACGACCGATCGTTCACGCACGCTCCCACGAATCCGAGCAATTCCTTTTGATCTGCGTCCACTCCCGCGAAAACACCGTGCCCCATTCTCAGAAATTTCAATTTGCCATCCGCAAGTATGGACGCCGGCCCTATCTCCCCCGCGATTTCGAGATCTCGAATGATTTTCCATAAAAATACGCACTCGGGCTTCTCCGCTTCCCTGGGAAGTATGCGAGGGAGCTTCGTCAACAGCCCCACGTCGTTACTTTCGATTCGCACGAGAAATGCGCCGATCCGGACCGTAGCGCTATGCGGAGCAGGCGCAAATCGCCAGAGTGCGTCGAGCGGATCGTAGTATGTGGCTATGCTGCTATCCCGCACGTCAAACCCTCTCGATAAATCGGCTGATCGCTTCGGCTGCAACATCCGGTGGCCCCCCGCAGCGCGCCAGCCAGCATTCCGTCCGCGAAAGCGACTCAATCAGGGATGTCCGTGTCTCGGCCGCCTCCTTCAACTGCGCCGGCAGTCGTTCCACGCTCGTCTCAAAAAATACGCGCGCGGCCTCGCCGCGCAAAGGAACGATCTCGCATTCCCGTGCCTCCGTCCGTTCCAGCATCATCAGCCATCGCGGAACCGATTCGCGGCGAACTTCCGTGCGGAATGTCTCCGCCGCATCAATTTCGAATGCCATCTCGCCGTTGGAGGCGCTCGCCGCCTCAAACGCGCGCAGCTCCGGAAAATAGCGCACCGCATCCGGCAACAGTTTTACGGGCGCCGAAATTCCGTGTGCGGTCAATCCATTTCCATTTCTTCCCACGTAGGTCCAGCCGTCGGAAACTAAAGCGAATCCCCGGTGGCTCAGCGTCACAGCCAGCGTGGATTTCCCCGTCCCCGAATGGCCCGCGATCAGCAATCCTTCTCCATCCTTGTCCATGCACGCGCAATGCAACGGCACGACCCCGATTGTTGCTCCCAGAAGTCCCAAAATGGTTGGCAGCAAGCGCACATTCCAGAACCTCTCATCGCTTGCGGTGTCCCTCGATACCACGGCGGAAACTCTTCTGCGCAACAGATCGAATACGATTGTCTCGTCGGCCCCAAAACTTCCAAACACCATGTGATGGAGGCCGCGAAAGTGCGGCGCCACACCCTTTTCTCGCCGAGCCTCGGAATCCACCATCACATTCATTTCAAATGAATGGCCACTCTCTCCATGCGCGAGAGCCCTCCAGCGCGACAATGACGCAAGTATCTCTTCCGAATTCGTCTGCAGCGCACATCGCGCGCCCGCCATGCGTAAGTCTGCGCGCAAGGGAGCACACACCTGATCCACGCTGAGTATTTTCATCACAACTCCTCTCACTCTATCGCAAAAAAAGCCTCGTGAACGTTGGAAGCAAAGGAATTACAGCGTCGTGACAAGCTAGTGACAATCCCCGCAATCCCTCGCCGTATCTTCAAATTCGCGGTGAATCGCTCATGTCCAGAAAGGTAGTATTTTTCTTTCCCTCGTTTGCAAGCACAGAGGCCACGGCCCCTCTGGGTCTTTTGGCTGTCGCCACTCCGCTCTTGCGCTCGGGCTACACCATCCGCCTGATCGATTCCACGATCACGCCCAATTACAAAAAGCGCGTCCTCGAGGAAGTGGCAGACGCAATCTGCCTCTGCATCTCCCTGGTCACCGGCCCGATGATTCGCGAAACGGTGGAGATCGCTCGCGCCGTGAAAGCGTGGAATCCCGATTTTCCGATCATCCTCGGCGGGTGGCATCCGTCGTTGCTCCCCAAACAAACTCTCGAATCGGAATTCGTTGATGTCGTCGTTCGCGGCCAAGGTGAGGACGCCTTGCTCGAAGTCGTCCAACATCTCGAAAGCGGCTCGGCGATTGACATGATTCCCGGCATCGGCTTCAAGCGCGATAGAAAAGTTATCTTCTCCACCGAGCGCCCGCTCAGGCCAATCGTGGACTCGCCGCCGAAGGCCTACCACATCGCCGATTTCGACGCCTACGAGCGCGTTTGCGGCCGCCGATGGGCCATGTACATCTCCAGCCTCGCGTGTCCTTACAACTGTTCGTATTGCACGAATGCGGGCGTCTACGGACGCAAGTGGAATGCGCTGCCCGCTGAACAATTCGTCGCGGAGACGATTGACCTCACTCGCCGTTATGGCCTCGAGCTCCTCTGGGTTGTGGACGACAATTTCCTTGTAGACCTCGACCGCGCCCGCCTGATCGCCGATGGACTCGTTCGCGCCGGCGCCAACTTCAAATGGAGCATTCAGGCGACCACCAACCTTACCGCGCGCCTCAGCGTGGACGATTTAAAGCTGCTCCATCGAAGCGGCCTCCAGCAAATCTGCCACGGCGCCGAATCCGGCTCGCAAAAAGTCCTGAAGCTCATGAACAAAGGCTTTCAGAATTTCGACACCATTTATGAAACCGCCCGCCGCTGCCTCGCGGCCGGCATCCGTCCTTCCTTCAACATCATCTTCGCGTATCCCGGCGAAGGCCCCCTCGAGCGCAGGCAAACCATCAAATTCATTATGGACATGTGCCGCCGCCATCCCGGCGCGGAATTCTGGACGAACATTTTCACTCCGTACCCCGGCGCCCCGGTGATGGAACGCGCGGCGGAACTTGGAATCCAGGTCCCCACTTCCTTCGAAGGCTGGTCCGATTTCTTTCCCCGCTACACCGTTCTCCCCTGGCTGAAGGGAAACGAACATCGCCGCCTTCAGGTGATGCGCGATTATCTCCGGCTGGCCTTTGAGCGTTTTCCCATCGGTGCGGATACGCGCAGCCGCTCCACTCGGCTCATCCAGAAATCGTTTTCGATTCCCGCGCGTTGGAGGCTTGACCACGACGTCTACGCTCTCCCGGTCGAATTGTGGATCAGCGAAAAACTGAAGCGCAAAACTGCGGCCCTGAAGCCTGTTGTTGACGCCAAGCGCCTCGAGCCCGCGACGTCAGGAGCCGCGTGATCTCCAAGGGCAAAGTCGTTCTTATTTACCCCGCCTACGATGGCCCTCCGCTCAGCGCGCCGCTTTGCCTTCTCAGTCTTGCGTCCCCGCTCCTCGCAGCGGGATTCGAGGTCAGCATCATTGACGCGGCGATTGTTCCGGATTTCGAATCGCGTGTCCTTCGCGAAGTTCGCGACGCTCTCTGCCTGGGAATTTCGCTCCTCACCGGCCCCATGATTCGCGGCGCGATTCGCATCGCCAGGCGCGTGAAGCAAAATAATCCCGGGATCCCCATCATCTTCGGCGGCTGGCATCCCAGCTTGCTCCCCGGCCAAACTCTGAACGAGCCTTACGTCGATGCGGTCGTGCGCGGCCAGGGCGAACTCACGCTGCTTCAGATTGCCGAGCGGCTCGCGGAAAAAAATGACTTCAGCGATGTGCCCAGCGTTTCCACCAAACGCCATGGCCAGGCGCACCACGCCCCCGAGCGGCGCACCACCATGCTCGACGATCTTCCTCTTCCCGCATTTCATCTCACCGATTTCGACGCCTACGAGCGCAGTTGCGGCGTGCGCAAACTCGGCTACGCCACCAGCGTCGGCTGCCCCTACGCGTGCAATTACTGCACGGACATGGTCTTTTACAAGCGCCGCTTCAACGCGCTCGCGCCCGAACGCGTCGTCAACGAAGTCACCGAACTCGTCTCGCGATACCGCATCGAAGAAGTCGCCATGCTCGATTCCAATCTTCCCGTCGATTGGCGGCGTGCTGTGGAAATCGCTCGAGGCTTTCTCAACTCCAAGCTTCCCTTCCGCTGGACTTTCCAGGCCTCCACCGATTTTCTCTGCCGCATGTCCGATGAAGAAGTCCAGATGCTCGGCGAAAGCGGCGTTTCTCACATGGGCTTTGGGACCGAGTCCACCTCCGCCGACGTTCTGAAATTGATGAACAAGCGCCACCAGCACCTGAATGAAATGTATGAAACCGCACGCAAGGCCGCCCTGGGCGGCATCCACGTCACGTTCAATTTGATTTTCGGCTATCCGGGCGAAACCGAAGCAAATCGCGTCGAAACGTTGCGCACCATGAGCGACATCGCGCGCCAATTTTGGAACGTCAGCTTTTCGCCGAATATTTTCACGCCCTACCCCGGCATTCCGATCTGGCCGCAACTTCGCGAAATGGGCATGCGCGAGCCGCAATCCCTCCAGGAATGGGTTGATTTGCCTCTCGGCAAAAGCGTTCTCCCCTGGCTGCAAGGCGCCGAACTCGCGCGCCTGCGCCGCATGCTTGAATTTTTCCTGTTGAATAATCAGCTTCGCAAAGCCACAACCAATCATCCGGGATTGCGCCAGGGTCTGCGCCGCGTTCTTGGCGCCCCGCTTCGCTGGCGAATTCGCGCCAACCGATATTCGTTTCCGTGGGAACTCTGGGTCGCGCGTTCATTTGAGCGGGTGGTCTCCCGCCGCTCGCTGCTCACGGGTCAACCGCTCAGCACGGAAGTGAGTGAAGTGTGTTGAGGTCGGCTCCATATCGAATTCACGTCTTACCGGGAAAATGCAGTGGCTGATGTCCTTTTAACTCATTCCTACCACCTGCCCTACGATCGCAAGCAGGTGCGGAAAATGCAGCCCTACCCGCCGCTCGGCACTCTCTACGCGGCCGCGGTGCTGCGTCACCACAAAATATCCGTCGCCGTGTTTGACGCCATGCTCACCGACCCCGCCGAGGGATTCAAAGACGCGCTCCGCAAACATCGGCCCAAAATCGTCGCCATTTATGAAGACGATTTCAATTTCCTCACGAAAATGTGCCTCACGCGCATGCGCGAAGTCGCCTGGCAGATGCTGCTCGACGCGAAATCCTCTGGCTGCCGCGTCGTGGCCCACGGCTCGGACGCCACTGATCACGCCCAGGACTATCTGCGCGCCGGGTTCGACTTTGTCCTGGTCGGCGAAGCCGAGCAGACGCTGCTCGATCTGGTCAACGCCGTCGCTCTCGGCACAAGCACGCCCTACATACCAGGCGTGCTTTCTCTCGCTTCGCCCGCGGCGGCCAATCACATTTCAAGCCATGCGCTTCCTGCAAACCTGCGTCAGGATCATTTTCCCTTTCCCGCCAGGGATCTGATTGACCTCGAGCCTTATCGCGACGCGTGGCTTTCCGCTCACGGCACTTTTTCCCTGAATTTGGTGGCGGGCCGCGGTTGCCCCTTTCGCTGCAACTGGTGCGCAAAGCCGATTTTTGGCGACACGTATCGTTCCCAGCCTCCGGAAGCCGTCGCCCAGGAAATGCAAATCCTGAAAGAACGCTACGCCGCGCAGCATCTCTGGTTCGCCGACGATATTTTTGCCCTCAACCGGCATTGGGTGCGGCAACTCGCCGTCGAAGTCGAAAAGCGCGGCTGCGCGCTGCCTTTCAAAGTTCAGGCCCGCACCGATCTCATGACGCCCGAAACCATCGCCGCCCTGAAGCGCGCTGGCTGCGCCGAAATCTGGATGGGTGTCGAATCCGGCTCGCAGAAGATCCTCGATGCCATGGACAAAGGCCTTCGCGTTGAGCAGGTTCATTCCGCCCGCGCGAATCTGCGGCGCGAAGGCATTCGCGCCTGCTTCTTCCTGCAATTCGGATACCCCGGGGAATCATGGGCCGATATCAGGAAGACAATCGCGCTGGTCCGCGAAACTCGCCCCGACGATATTGGGGTTTCCTTCTCCTACCCTCTGCCCAACACAAAGTTTTACGAACTCGTCCGCCAGCAATTGGGCCAGAAACGGAATTGGTCGGATAGCGACGATCTCTGCGTGATGTTCAAAGGCGCTTACACGGACGCCTTTTACCGCGCCATCCGCGATGCGCTGCACGCGGAGGTGGATAGCTGGAAAACTTCCGTGCCCACAGCCGTCGCTCGTCAAAGCGCAAACTTTAATGAATTGTGGCGCGAAGTGGATGCGCTCGAGCCCGCCAGCCGCAACGCTGACGCCACTCAGATCCCCATCGCCATTCACAGTTCCGTTTCATCGGCCCCGGGTGTGTGCCGCTCCTCCGATCTCGTCTCCATTCGCCCCTTGCAAGCGGCCGCGGGAGAGGGATAAATGCCCGATCTCCTCCTCACCCACGGCTACTTTCTCTCCGAGGATCCCAAGGAACTTCAGATCCGCAAGCCCTACGTTCCTCTTGGCATTCTGTATATCTGTTCCCATTTGCGGAGCAAAGGGTTCGATGTTGACGTCTTCGATTCCACCTTCTCAACAAAACAAAACCTGATTCGCCATCTCCAAACCGAACACCCCTCCATCCTCGGCGTGTACGCCAATCTGATTACGCGAAAAAACGTCGTCGAAATTCTCCGCGTCGCGCGCGAAGCCGGTTGGAGGACCATCGTCGGCGGCCCCGAGCCCGGCGCGTACGTTCGTGAATACCTTGAGGCCGGAGCCGAAGTCGTCGTTCTCGGCGAAGGCGAATTGACGATGGAAGAGCTGGTCGCGACCATGCGCGCGAATTCAGCCGTTTCACTTGAAAACGTCCGCGGAATCGCTTTCCTCGCCGAAGATGGCAGCCTTCGCCAAACCGCGCCCCGGCCGCAAATCGCAGATCTCGATGCCCAACCCTGGCCCGCTCGCGAAGCCATTGACGTCCAGCAGTATGTGGACACCTGGCGCAACGCGCACGGCCAGGGCTCGCTTTCGTTCATCACCGCACGAGGTTGTCCATACCATTGCCGCTGGTGCAGCCATCAGGTTTTCGGCCAGACGCACCGCCGCCGAAGTCCTCGGGCCGTCGTGGACGAAGTCGAATGGCTGCTGGCCACCTACCAGCCCGACATGGTCTGGATTGCCGACGACGTTTTCACCATTCACCACGGCTGGCTGCGCGAATATTCCGCCGAGATGCATCGCCGCGGCTTGCGGATTCCCTTCGAATGTATTTCCCGCGCCGATCGCCTCAATCCGGAAATCACTGAGTTGCTCGCCGGACTGGGTTGCTTTCGCCTGTGGATCGGTTCGGAAAGCGGCTCGCAACGAATCCTCGACGCCATGGATCGCGGCGTAAAGGTCGAACAGGTTCAGTCCGCCGTCGATCTCTGCAAATCCCACGGCATTCAGACGGGCATGTTTCTGATGTGGGGATACGAGGGCGAGGAACTTCCCGATATCGAAGCCACGATCGATCACGTTAAGCGCTCCGATCCCGATATTTTTCTCACCACGGTTTCCTACCCGATTAAAGGTACGCCGTATTACCAGCGAATTGCCGATTCGCTCGTGCAGCTCAAACCTTGGTCCGTCAGCACCGATCGCGAAATCGTCATTCGCGGCCGCCGCTCGCGGCGCTTTTATGATTTCGCTGACCAGCTTTTGCGCGACGAAGTCCAGCTCGCGCGCCTCCATCGCCAGGGGCAAAAGAATTCCACCGAGGAAGAGCTGCAATCGAGAATCCGCGCTGGCCGGGAAAATCTCTATGCCACCGCCGCCGAGGTCGAGGCATGACCCACGCAGCCGATTTCCCGATTGCCGATGCCTCTGCCGTCTTTGACGGCCTCGCCGAGGCCTACGACGAGTTGTTCACACGTTCCTCCCTCGGCCGCGCTCAGCGCGGAATTGTCTGGAATGCGATGGGGTCCATATTTCATCCCGGCACGCGGATTCTCGAATTAAATTGCGGCACCGGCGAAGACGCGTTCTTCCTCAGCCGCCGTGGAGTTTCTGTCGTCGCCTGCGATGCATCGCCGCGGATGATTGAGGTCGCTCAACGCCGCAAGTCCACCGAAGCCCAGGAATCGTCCGTCGAATTCCGCATGCTGCGCACCGAAGATATCGGCCAATTGGTGGCCTCGGCGCCGTGTTTCGATGGCGTCCTCTCGAATTTTTCAGGCCTCAATTGCGTGGAACACCTTCGACCCGTTGCGTCCGACCTCGCCAACCTCACGAAGCCCGGCGCTTCGGCGCTGATCTGTCTCTCCAGCCGTTTCTGTCTCTGGGAAATTGTATGGTTTGCTCTGCATGCCAGCCCCCGCAAGGCCTCGCGTCGCTTCCGCGGCGCTGGAATCGCGCGTGTGGGCAGTCAATCCGTTCGGGTGTGGTATCCCGCGATTCGCAGCGTCCGCGGCGCCTTCGCTCCCTGGTTTCGCATGAAATCGCTCGCTGCCGTGGGGCTGGCCGTGCCCCCTTCCTACGTGAAATCGAGCGCGATCGCTCATCCAGCAATAATGTCGAAGCTCGAAAAGTTCGATCGCGCATTCGGTCGCTTGCCGTTTCTTCGCGTCGCCGGCGATCACGTTCTTTTTCATTTTGAAAGGGCCCAATCATGACGTCTGCCGCCGCGCGTGCCGAACACCACATCTCGCCTTCCAACCGCTCGCACGCTTCCGGCCGCAGCCTTGCCTTGCGCTGCCCCGCGTGCTCGCGGTCGCTCGGCTCGATTGACTACGGCGCCGGCTCCGTCTTCCAGCCTGAAATTCGCTGTCCCGGTTGCTCGTTTCAACTCGCTCAGGTGCAGGGCGTCTGGAAAGCGCTTCCGCCGGACCGCCTCCATCATTACGAACGCTTCCTCACTGAATATCAGTTCGTGCGCGCCGCCGAAGGCCGCGGAAGTCTCGATCCGGCCTTCTACTTGGCGCTTCCTCACAAAGATTTGACTGGCCGCAATCCTCGGCAATGGGCCATCCGCTCGCGCACGTTTCGTTATCTCACCAATAAAATTCTGCCCGAATTGCAGAGCCGCAACTCGGCTCCACTTGATATCCTCGATCTCGGCGCCGGAAATGGCTGGATGAGCTATCGCCTGGCGCGCTCGCGCAATTTTCCCGTCGCCGTGGACATTTCAGTGAATCATCGCGATGGCCTCGGTGCCGCCGCCCATTTCCTGGGTGACCTGCCCGGCCTTTTCCCTCGCTTCCAGGCCGAGCTCGATAATCTTCCTTTTGCTGACGCCCAGTTTGACGCCGCCATTTTCAACGCCTCGTTCCATTATTCCGAAAATTACACCGAAACTCTCCGCGAGGCGGTTCGCTGCATTCGCCCCGGCGGAACGATCGTCATCGCGGACTCACCTTGCTATCGCTCGGAAGAAAGTGGCCATCGCATGCTCCACGAACGCCGCGCTTCCTTCATGAAAGAATTTGGTTTCCCGTCGGACGGTTTGAAGAGTCTCGAATTTCTCACCGCCGAGCGTCTGGCAGCGCTCGGCGAGCGTCTCGATGTTTCCTGGCAGATTCACCAGCCAAACTACGGCCTGCGATGGGGCCTCCGCCCGTGGCTCGCAAAAATCAAAGGGCGTCGCGAACCCTCCCAATTTCGCGTCTATACCGCTCAGGTGAAAGCACAATGATCATTCTCTTCAATCCTCGCGCCACGAAGCCCCGCAACCGGCGCTTTCCACTCGCCATCTTGGCCCTCGCCGCCGTCCTCGAGGGGAAAGAGGAATATGAAATTGTTGACGGCAATGTGGATGCCGATCCCACGGGCAAAATTCTCGGCCTGATTCGCAGTCATGCCGTCGAATTGCTCGGTGTCACCGTCATGCCCGGCCCCCAAATGGCCGCCGCCATCGAGTCGTGCCGCGAAGTGCGCCTCCGCCATCCCAAAATTCCGATTGTATGGGGCGGCTATTTCCCTTCCATTTACGGCGACGCCACCCTGAACGCCTCCTACGTGGACTTCGCCGTACGCGGCCAGGGTGAACACACTCTCCTCGAACTCCTGGAAGCCATCCGCGGCCAGCGTTCTCTCGATACCATCCAGGGCCTCTCCTACAAAGACGTCTTCGGCCTTCACCGCCACAATCCCGAGCGCCTCATGCAGTCGCCCGACGCTTTTCCCTGGAGCCCTTTCCACCGCATTCCCGTGGAAAAATATCTGCGCCCGTCCTTCTTCGGCAAACGCACCGCCGCTCATCAGGCCAGCATCGGCTGCCCTTTCCGCTGCAGTTTCTGCGGCGTTCATGCCGCCTACGGAAACCGCGAGCGCATGGAAAGCCCCGCCCGCACCGAAGCCATCTTGCGGCACCTGGCCGCGAATTACGGCGCCGACTCCGTCCAGTTCTACGACATGAATTTCTTTCTTCGCGAAGATCACGCCCGCGAATTGGCCGAACGCATCACGCCGCTCAATATGAACTGGTGGTGCGAAGCGCGCATCGACACTATGACCAAATATTCCGACGCCACCTTCGCAGCCCTTCGCCGCGCCGGCTGCACCATGATTTTCTTTGGAGCGGAGTCAGGCTCCGATTGGGCCCTCAAGGAAATGCAGAAGGACATCACCACCGCGCAAACCCTCGAAGTCGCGCGACGCATCCGTCAATTCGACATTATCCCGGAATTTTCATTCGTCATCGGCAATCCCAAAGATCCCGAGCGCGACACGCATGAAACGCTTCAATTCATTCGCACGCTCAAACATCTCAATCCCAGGTCGGAAATCATCATGTACCACTACACGCCCGTCCCCCAGCGCACCGCGATGTACGGCGACATTGACGGCCAGATCGCCTTTCCCACCACGCCCGACGAGTGGGCCACCAAGCGCTGGATGGACTTCACCCTGCGCATTGACCCCAACACTCCCTGGCTCAAGCGCAAAACTAAAAATCTCATTGATAATTTCGAGCTCGTCGTCAGCTCCCGCTGGCCCACCGTGCAGGACATTCGCGCCCCTCGCTGGAGCCGCGCCATGCTCAAGACCCTCAGCGCCTGGCGCTACGCTTTCCGCCTCTACGCTTTCCCGCAGGAGCTTCGCTGGGCGCATCAATGGATCAATCTCCGCAAACCAAAGCAGGAGAGCCTCTAATCGCGGCCGCGCGCAATGGCAAACTCGCTTTCAACCCGCTGTGTTTCCCCCGAGGAAGGCTATCGCCTGTGGTCGCGCGTCTACGATTCTCAGCCAAATCCCATGCTCTCGCTCGAGGAGCGCTATCTCGCTCCCCTTCTCCCGCCGCTGAATGGCCTCGACGTCCTCGATCTCGGTTGCGGCACCGGACGCTGGCTTGATAAGTTCGCTCACCAATCGCCGCGCAGCCTGATCGGCGTAGACGCCTCAGCGGAAATGCTCGAACGCGCGGCTGAAAAGGTCGGCGGCCGCGCCACGCTACTCAACAATAATTGCGAGCGCCCGCCCCTTGAACCCTCCTCCGCCGATTTGGTTCTCTGCTCCTTTCTCGCGAGCTATATTTCTGATCTCGATCGCTTCGCCGGAGAAGTCCGCCGCATCGCGCGCCCCGGCGCTGATATATTCATCACCGACGTTCATCCGCTAACGCAATCCACCCTTGGGTGGCGCCGCGGTTTCCGCCTGGGCGACACGCATTTCGACGTTTCCACACTCGCCTGGTCCCTCGCACAGGTCTTGTCAGCCTTTGAAAATGCCGGCCTGCGGCTTGCTGCGATTCTGGAGCCGTGCTTCGATGCGCCTGAGTTCAGAATTCTTGAGCGAGCCGGCAAATCTGGCTCCTCGGCCGCGATGCGCCGTTTCCCCGCTATTTATATTCTGCAATTCACGCAGGCGGCCGGTTCCGCAAAAGGAATTCGACAAGATTCATCCGGCCAATTGGTCGAATCCATTCACGGCGCGCGCATTGCCCTTGGCCCGCAGGAAAGCGTCTCGGTGGACCTCCGCATCGCTGGCGACCGCATCAGCTGGCTCGGCAGTTCTCCATCCAGTTCGGCTTCCGCCGCTCAATCGAATTCGTCCGCGCTCAATCTGAATGGCTGTCTCGTTTTTCCCGGCCTGATCAACGCGCACGATCATCTCGAATTCGCCCTCTTTCCGCGGCTCGGAAAGGGTGGCTACCACAATTTCTCCCAGTGGGCTCGCGATATCCATCTTCCCGATAGCTCTCCCGTTCGCGAGCATCGTTCCGTTCCCAAAACCGCGCGACTCTGGTGGGGCGGCATACGCAATCTGCTTTCCGGTGTCACCACCGTCTGCCACCACAATCCTTATCACTCAGACGTATTTGAAAATAACTTTCCGGTCCGCGTCCTGCGTGATTTCCACTGGGCTCATTCGCTGGCGATGGACGCAAATGCATTTGCTGCGGCGCAAAACACTCCGCTGGACCAGCCATTCATTCTCCATCTCGCCGAGGGTACTGACGCCCAAAGCGCGCAGGAAATATTCGATCTCGATCGTGCCGGCGCTCTCGACAACCGCACCGTTGTAGTTCACGCCCTCGGCCTTGACGAGCCCGGTCTCGCGCTTCTGAAATCCCGTCGCGCATCGCTCGTCTGGTGCCCCACATCCAATCATTTTCTTTTCGGCACCACTCATTCCCGGCAAGCCTTCGAAGCGCTTCCGTCTGTAGCCCTGGGCAGCGATTCACCTCTCACCGCGGCGGGCGATCTGCTCGATGAATTGCGCTTCGCCCGGGAACATGTCGGCATTTCTGCCGAAGCCTTGTACGCGCAAATCACAACCGCCGCCGCGCAAATCCTGCGGCTCCATCGCGGAGAGGGTTCACTCCGCATCGGCACCGTCGCCGATCTCATCGCCGTTCGCGATTCGCGCCTCTCCCCGGCCGAAACTCTCGCTCGTTGCTCGTATCGCGAAATCGAATTGGTCATCTTGGCCGGCCGCATCCAGCTCGCGTCTCCACAGCTCTTCGAAAAATTGCCGCTCCATCTCGTCGCAGGGCTCGAGCTGCTCGATGTTGACGGTTGCGTCAGGTGGATTCGCGCTCCCGTCCGCCGTCTCACTCGCGAAGCATCCGCCGTTTTGGGCGACGATTTCCGCCTCGCCGGAAGAAAAGTAAGAAAAGTGGATTATGACCACGCAGCCTGAACGCGCAACGGTCGATCAGCTCGATTCATTCGAGCCGCATCGAATCTCGCATCTCCCTGTGCTCGTTCTTCACGCGCACAGTTCCTGCAACTGCCGCTGCGTGATGTGCGACATCTGGAAGGCGGCCGAGGTTCGCTCCCTGCGCCTTTCCGATCTTGAGCCACACCTTGCCTCCATGCGCAGGCTCGGCGTTCGCTGGGTCGTTTTCACCGGAGGCGAACCCCTGTTGAACCCCGCTCTCCCCACGCTTTGCTCCGCCCTCCGCAACCAGGGAATTCGCCTCACCTTGCTCACCACCGGGATTCTGCTGAAGAAACAAGCCAAGGAAGTGGCGGCCTCATTCGACGACATCATTATTTCTCTCGACGGCCCCGAGTCCATTCACAATTCGATTCGCCGCGTCGAGAATGCTTTCTCGTTAATTCTTTCGGGCGTTGCCGCCATAAAAGAATGCAAACCCGGAATTCGCATCACCGCGCGCACCACCGTTCAGAAAGCGAATTGCCTCTACCTTCGCGAGACGGTGCTCGCCGCAAAGACGCTCGGTCTCGACTCGATTTCTTTTCTCGCCGCCGATGTCGAGTCCGAGGCCTTCAATCGTTCCCTCGTCTGGCCCGTCGCCCGTCAAAATCAGGTCGCGCTGTCGGTCTCGGATTTATCCATTCTTGAAATTGAAATCAGCGCCTTGATTCGCGTGCATGCGGAGGATATTCGTTCCGGTTTCATCGCGGAATCGCCGGACAAATTGCGCCGGATTCTTAGCCATTTCCGCGCGCATCTTTCTCTCGAACCCGCCGAGGCGCCCCAATGCAACGCGCCCTGGACTTCCGCCGTCATCGAAACCGACGGCACCGTCAGGCCCTGCTTCTTTCATCCGCCCATCGGAAATATCCACCAGTCGTCTCTCGAGGAAGTGATCAATGGCGAGCAGGCGCTTCAGTTTCGCGCCGCTCTGGACATACCGCGCAACGCAATCTGCCGCCGCTGCGTTTGTTCGTTGAATTACCGGTCGTGAGGTTTTTTCACTGAAGTTGAAGTCGCCGTATCGTCGCCCGCGGCCGTATCGCAATCCGCTCCGCTGTACATTGCCGGATCTCCCAGGCTTCCCGCTTTCGGCAGATTCCGTACATAAAGCACCGTGTCCCAGATTTCTTCGTCTGTCAGAATTCCTTTTGATCCCGGCATTCCGGATGGCGACAGTCCATAGTCCGCGATCCACTTCAATTGTCCATCCGTAAACGCCTGCGCGTCCTTCGACGCCAGCGACGGCACCGGTGGCGACATCTTGTCCGCGAACGGCACGCCCGTGTTCTGCCCGTCCAGCCCGTGGCACGCCACGCAGTAATGTGAAAACGCTTCTTTGCCGGCCGCAATATTCTCTGGCGTCGCGGGATACGGATTCTTCACGCTCTTATCGCCCACCATGAATTTATGTTCGGCGCCCACGATCACAGTGGTTTCCCACTTCCCCGGCGGCGTAGCTTTGCATCCTGCTGTCAGCAAAGCCACGCTACAGATCGCCGGAATCGTCCATCGAGCGAGGCAGCGCATTTTCACTCCACCACGTTGAACTCAATCGTCATCGATCCGTGGCCCTTGCCGCAGAAATGCGCGCACTTTCCTTCGAAGTGCCCCGTCTCCTTCGGCGTCACGGAAATTTCTTCCGGGTGCCCTTTCTTTACCTCCACCTTCACGCCGAATTCGCTCACTTTCAACCCGTGCGTCACGTCCTCCGAGCTGAGCACCAGAATCACCGTCTCTCCCTTCTTCAGCGTGATCTGATTCGGCGTAAACGAATATTTGCTCGCCGAGATCTCGATTCGCTTGGGAGTATCGGGACTCTTTGCGGACATCTCCATGCCCGAAACAAGAATTGCCAGCAACACGGCTGTCGTCCTCAGATTCATTTTCGTCATTTCCGCTCCTTGGTATTGGTTGATTCCATTACGGTGCAATGTAATTCAGAATAAGCCGTTCATCCTCCGCGCTCAGCATGGCTCGCACACGCATCTGCCTCACCACGGCCCTTGCCTCCCTGGGGGAAATATCCTCCGGCGGAGCGTGGCATCTCCCACAGTGCGCCGCAAACCGCAGTTCGCCCTCGCTGTCCCCGCGGAGTATTTTCTTCGATGCTTTCTCCACCGGTTTGGGGGAAGCCGTTTGCGTTTGTGTTTCCGTCTGAGTCTGAGTCTGAATGTTCTGCGCCTTCGTCTGTACCACGCAATAAACGCACGCCACGAAAAGGCACGCCAGCGTGATCCTCATCCAGTTCCGTTTCACTTCGATCCTCCCGGCCAGAGCGGAAACATGAATCGGTACGTGATCCCGGCGTCCCAGATGTTGACGTTTCCCTGGCTGCTGAATTGCCTCGAATAATTGCTGTTGATCCTCACTTGGTGCGGCAAATAATAATCGAAGCCGAAATCTGCCTGCTGCGTGCTCACCCCCGGCAGCGAGTCTCCGGCAATCTGTTGCAGCCGGAAAAACTGCTGCATTCGGAAGACAGGCTGCAACCGCCCGATTGCGGACTCCGCTCCGTGAAATCGTGACAACCGGTAAGCGGCCTCTGCCCAGTAGCCGTATCCGCTCGCCGAGTGCGCGAACTCCGCCTTCACGTCCAGCGGAACGGTGTACGGCTGCCACGACAAATGCGCCCCAAATGAATTGAATCTCTGTCCCTGCAGAAATCTCTGATACGACATTCCGATTTCCAGCCGCCGGTTCGGCAGGAATATTCCCGTCCGGAAGCCTGCCGCTCTTCCCGCGCCCCAGTACGCCGATTTATCCGCTGCGGAAAAATACGCCGCGTAATTCACTTCCACCTTGCTGCTCGGCGCAAACGCCCCCCGGACCATCCCTCCCAGGCTCGAACTCGAAGTTCGCGTTCCTATCACGAAAATCAGCGGCGGATCCTGCAGGTTGTGTATCCAGATGGGAATCAACCGTTCGTTGTACATCCCAAACGGGGTCAGGAAACGTCCACCCACGATTGTCAGCCACGAATTCACGGTGTAATCCAGCTGCGTGTAATCCAGTTCGTTGAAATATTGACGTTGGTACCCTCCATTCGTGGCCTGGCTCGAAAATTCCAGCAACTCGCCACGCGCCTCCACCAGCAGGTGATCCCCCAGCGGCGCCGAAAGCACGGGAACGATGATGGGCTCCAGGTAATTCGTCCCCCCATTCGTCGTGCTCAGAAATCCCACGCCCCCGGAGATCACCGGAACACTCGCCTGTCCCTGCGCGATCGATCCCGCGCAAGCAAAAATGCCCGAGCAAACAAGAATAATTGTCGTCAAAAATAGCCGCTGAATTTTCATCGTGCCCATCTCGCCCATGTCAATCGTTTCACGCCATCTTTCCTCTCGCTCGAATGTCGCCTCTCGGATGTCACCCCTCGAGGCAGCACAAAATCCTGCGCACGTTTCGCGCATGAACCACCGTAGCGCTCGCTGCGCGTCGTGTTGTCACGAAGAAGTCAAATACGAGTCATCTTTGTGCACCGGGCGAGCTTCCCCGCGATTTCACATCTGTTGATTTTCAAGTTTGGTTTTAATTTTTAGGCGTGTCGTCCGGCGGCCCGGTCCGTTCATCGCAGTCGTCGCTCTTTTCAAAACCAGTTAGCGAGCGGCGGCGCGTGGGCGTTGACCCCGTTTCATCGTATGCGCCGCCGCTGTAACCGGCCGAATGTCCGGCTTTACCCACGGGAGGGATCGCGCCGGTCTTCGAACTCATTGGCAGGGAATGCTACACGCAGGCGAATCCAGCGTTGCCATGCGCGTGTCTGAGGGTTGTTAAATCGTTGTAACGCCAGGAAGGATTTCTTAAAACTTTGTTTCGCCCAGTCGGGGTTTTGCCCACGCCAGCGCGCCCAATGCGAGTATCACCGGAAAACAAATCACCACGTAGCGGGGTTCCACCGTCTGCAGCTGCGTCATGCACGCCGTGCGCAGAATCACCACCATCACCAAAAATGCCGTCGCCGTCTGGTTTCTCCAGCGCCAGGCACCCACGCACCCGAGGCCCGCATAGATGAATCCGAGCGCCCCAAACAACAATGTCTCCTCGAATTCCGTCCGCTCTCCGCGCCACAATTCTCCCGGAGGCCACAATTTTCCCCAGTAGCGCAGAAACGCAACCCGCGGCGTAAACCACATCGTCCACGTGCGCTCGAGCGGCACATAGATATACGTTCGCAAAGGATGCCGCGAAGTTCTCTCTCGCGCCAACTCCGCGAATCCCCGATCCAGCAGCGGCGTCATCCTCAAATCGCTGTTGTATTGTTCCAGCAGCGCTTCCACTCGAGCGCGTTCCACATCGCTATCAAACGCCGCCCGCGGCAGCGTCTCAATCTGAATCTGCTCTTTTCCCAGTTTCCACGGCCCCAGGTAAGCCTCTTCGTATTTCACCATCCACGTTTGAGTCCACGCAAAGAATCCACGCGGGATGAAATCGCCGTACGACTCCGCATAACGCGCGGCAAGAAATTCCACGCGTCCCATCGCTACCGCGTTGCGCGCCGCCCACGGCGTCAAAGCCCCCAGCAGTCCCACGCCCATCCACAATCCCGCCAACGCCAGTTTTTTCCAATCCGCAGGCCGCCACCATCGCGCGCACAAGACCGCTGCGGCTGCTGCCAGCACGATCGGCGTTTCCGGCCGGACCAGTGTTCCCAATCCCGCCGCGAGTCCCGCAACCAGCCACCAACCCACGCGACGCAGCGATGCCTGGCGCCCAAGCGAAGCCAGCGGAAAATGAATCGAGGAATCCGTAAGAATGTAAACCAGAATCAAAACCGCGAGCGTCGTCAGGAATGTAGCCAGCACTTCGGTAAGCATGATCGAAGTGTAATTTGCCGTGAACGGGCACAGCGCCGCCATCCACAGCGCAATGATCCGCACGCGATTGCGCGACGCGCCCTGCGCCACGCGCGCCGCAATCAAGCCCGTCAAAATGCACGTCCCCAGGTCCACAATCGCCTGCAGCACCATCACGCATTTCTGCGATTGCCCAAACACGGCGTACGCCACCGCGACAAACGCCGGATAGCCCGGCATCCGCATGTCCACCGAAAGCAGTTGCCCCTGAACGTAAATCCCGTACACGCCGTGGTACAGCCAGTTTCGCGCGAGCTCCTCATAGAATTTCGTGTCGCCCGCAACAAATGGAAAGTGCGCGATGAAATACAAACGCAGCAGCAGCCCTGCAATCATCGCTGCCGCGACATTCGCCCACTTCTTCATTTTGGTGGTTTGATTGTGACAGACGCGGCGCAGCAGCGCGAGCCATGCGATGGCCCGCGCTCCTGCGCGCTTTTAAGGTTTTTCAGTTATTCAGGGCGGTTATCCACAATTACTACGGCATCGAAAGAAATTGCCACTTCCCGCCGATGGACTTGAGCTGATGCACCCCGCCCTCATCCGCATGCAGAAAATAATTTCCGTCGGGAATCCGGTGCGCGCTCGACGAACGAATCGAACACTTCGCCCATCGCGTCCCAGTGGAGGGCGCTGCCGCCCTTCCATGTTGCCGCAACACGATCACGATTCTGATTCCGTAATTCACGCGGTATTCCACTCCGGTCGGCCGCGTCGGCACCAGACGTCCCTGGCCCTTTCGTTGTTCGCCGCTCATTTTCTTTCCCCCTGTCTATCCCCGATCGCCCTCATCTGGGCGCGACCGAGACAAACGGCCCTTCGTTAGTCGCCCATCTGCGCTTGCAGATACTCTCCCGGCAACCGCGCCATTTTTGATCCCGATCCCGACGAACCCGTCCGGATTGCTCGCTCCAGATGTTCGTTCCGCATCGGCCCGCGTGCGGGCGCTGCGTAACGGCTGTCCGTCGTGGGCACGCGTTCCATCTGAATGCCCAGCGTTCGCTCCAGTTGCAGCAATTCCAGCCGCTGCTCTCTTGCAAACAGTGTCGAAGCGACGCCGCGTTCGCCGGCTCGGCCTGTGCGGCCTACCCGGTGGATAAAGTTCTCGGCGATTTCCGGCAGGTCGTAGTTAATCACGTGCGCGATGTCCTGCACGTGAATCCCGCGCGATGCCAGATCTGTCGCCACAAGAACTCGGATGCGTCCCTTCTGAAATCCCTCGAGCGCCGCGGTTCTCTGCGACTGCGTTCGCCCGCCGTGAATCATCTCCGCCGCAAATCCTTCGCGGCTCAGGCTCCGGGCCAGCCGGTCTGCTCCGCGCTTGGTCCGCGTGAAGATCAGGCACCGTCCCGTTTCGTTGCTCAGCAGACCCTGCACCAAATCCTGCCGGCGGTCTGCCGCCACTTCGAAGGCCTGCACGCGCACATTTTCCGACGGCTTCAATGTGGACCCCAGCGCAACGCGCACCGGCTTCCTCATGTAGTCGTTCACCAGATGCGCCACCGACGCTTCCATCGTCGCCGAGAAACACATCGTCTGCCGCTCGCGGGGAAGCACTGCCGCAATCCTGCGAATCGCGGGAAGGAATCCCATGTCGAGCATGCGGTCTGCTTCGTCCAGCACGAGCGTTTGCAGCGTGTCGAACCGGATGAGTTTGCGGTCCAGGTAATCCTGCAGTCGTCCCGGAGTCGCCACCACCATCCGCGCGCCTTTTCGCAACGCGTTCAGCTGCGGCCCTTCGGACAATCCGCCTACCACCAGCGCCGCGGGCGTCAATCGCTTGCCACGCAACGCGTTATATTGTTCCAACACCTGCATCGCCAGCTCGCGCGTGGGAACCAGCACCAGCGCGGCAACTCCCGGCGCGTCTTTCGCCAGCATCTGTTCGATGATTGGAATCAGGAACGCCAATGTCTTGCCGGTCCCGGTCTGTGCCGTTGCCAGCACGTCTTTTCCTTCCAGGGCTCGGGGAATCGCTGCGGACTGCACTGGCGTAGGTATGGAAAATCCCGATGCGGCCAGCCGTTCCTTCGTGTAATTCGAAATCGTCATATCTGAAAACAATGTAAATACTTCTGATGTACTGCTTTGCATTTCTGTTTTGCCTTTTTGTCTGGCGGAGGCCATCACGGCACGCACACTTGTGTTCGAGCAGGCAACGGCCTGCCTTGCCAGTCTTGTTTTGAAATTACGCTAAAGACTTCGGAGAGTACTGAGGGCGGGTCTTCACAGATCAAATATATGTCCAGAACAACCGCACAACACAACCGCTGTTTTGAGCGCAGACGGAGTATACCATACTTCGGTCTCGGCCGGGTGCGACCAAGCGGGTTTATCAGAAGTGATGCTCAACATATCACCCCCCGAAAAATCCCAGAGGAGCGGCGGTAATCCGCGTTTTACTGCGGATTAGAGAATCCTATCTACTTTATTTGCAGATACTTAGCACAAAATCTAATCCCTGTACCGGGGATTAACGGGGCAAAATCCGAAGTGCACGAACGCGAGTGTATGTTGACGGTAGGGCTGCGGTGGGTGACGCCGCGCAGTTTGTCGTTTTGCGGTGGAGGACGTCCAGGGCACACCGTGCGGAGGGCCGTGCGATGACGAGTTGACACAAAATTCGGGATTTGCGGCCGCCTGGGCTTAGGAGCCCCTTCGACCAGCTTCGGAGGCAGAATTTAAGACGGCCGCGGGCGGGCAAATTCGTTTTGCGGGCGAGCGGCGAAGGTGTATGGTGCCAAAAACTGCGGGGCCTGAGCGGACAATCCGCATGAAACGGAAAAACGGAGACTGAGATTGAACATGCCCATCTTTTGCATTCTCTTCGGCGCAATGAGCCTGGCTGCGATTCCCGGCACTGTGTTCTGGCCGTATTTCGCTGGAATCGTGATTTTGGTGGCGGGCATTTTTGCGAACGGGAAGGAAGTGTTGCGGGCGCACGGAACGGAAAAGATTGTGGCCCTGGGCCCGATATTTTTTGCAATTCCCATGGCCGTTTTTGCTTCACAGCATTTTACCGAGGCTGCAGGGGTTGCCACTATAGTGCCACGATGGCTTCCGTGGCATCTCTTTTGGACTTATTTTATCGGCACAGCGATCATCGCGGCATCGCTGGGAATGGTCACAAAAATACAAGGGCGATTGGCGGCGATCCTGTTGAGCGTCTTGCTGATTGTCTTTGTGGTGCTGCTGCATATTCCCCGGATCGTGGCCCATCCGAAGGACGTGTTCGCCTGGGCCACGGCTTGCAGAGATCTGGCGTTCAGCGGCGGAGCATTGGCTTATGTGTGTGCTTACGCGGGCGCCTTTGCAGGCGCTTTTGGCGGAACCGAAGCCGAGAAGATTGGTAGCGCGGGCACGAATATCCTTGGGAGCATCGCGCGGGTTTTTATTTCGGTGTCTACGATTTTCTTCGGCGCGGTACATTTCATTCATCCTGAATTTTTGCCTGCCGTTGATTTTGATAGAAGCGTGCCGGCCTGGATTCCGGCACACGTATTCTGGAGCTACGTTGCGGGAGCCGTCTTTCTGATTGCCGGGGCGAGCCTGCTGGTGAACAGGAAAACACGGTTTGCAGCGACGTGGCTTGGCATCATGGCTCTGGTTCTGATTTTATTCGTGTATCTGCCGATTTTGGTTTCCAGCCCGCTGGACATAGCCAACGGTCTCAATTATCTCGTGAGTGTTTTGGCGTTCAGCGGAGCTGCCCTGCTGCTTGCGAGAGCCATGCCAAGAGATGGCCGAATCTAAGATTTAGAAGAGCCCCCAGCGCGAAACGTTTTGACCTTCAAGTAAACAATTCCTGGCACTCCTCACGAAACCCCGCAGAGATTTGAGAGGCGTAGAAGGAATGAGGCGGCATGCACCACCCCATTCCTTCGGAGAAGTTGCGTCCATGTTATGCAGCCGCGGAGGGTAATTGCTCCGCGACGCGTGAGTGCGCCTGCGCGGGCCAGCGGGTGGCCTGCGCGATGCAAATGACGTGCAGGATCAGCAGGAGGGGAACGGCGAATGTGGGAATCAAGCTCAAGGGCAGCGCGGTGTTGGGACTGGTTGGAATCCCGTGGGGCGCGATCAGCCAGGCGAGCGAGCCGAGGGTGACCGCCAATATGAGATCGGCGATTCCAAGAATTTGCCAGAAGATGAAGCTTCTGCGGTGCGTTGGATTGGCGAGAGACATGGCGGCGAAAGGCGCCGTCAATCCGATGAACACGTCGCCCCATCCCGCGGGTAGCGCAAAAAGGCCGGGGAGAATGTTGTAGGCGTAGAGGACGAGGAAAGCGTATCCGGCCACTCTCCAGGATTGAACGAGGGTCAGAGAGCGGGGGCTCAGATTCAAGGCAAATTGCCGGAATCTCTCAGAAGTTGCGAAGCATGCGGCGAACAGTGCAATCGGGATCAGCACCGAAAGACCCAGCGCCAGCGGCGGGTCGCCAGGACCGGACTGGTACAAATGGAGTGACGACGCAACAATTGAAAAAATGAACCACACGCCGATCAGCGCGGCGGTGGCTTGTCCATACCGTGAGTTTGTCATTTGAATTTTCCGTATTCCGCGATAGTTCTGGTGACTTCGTCGGTTAATTTGAAAAAATCGCGCCAAGGCTTATTTCCAAACCTGCGGCGCAACTGCGCCTGAACTTTTTCCCAGCGGGGCAATGCGCGCTGAAATTGAATCCTGCCGGGGCTGGCGAGGCGCAGCCAGCGTTCGCGCTTGTCTTTGCCCGGGCGCGTGGAAATCCAGCCTCTGCGGCGCATGATTAGGAGAGTGCGAGTGAGAGTGGTGGTGTCCATGGCGAGCACGCGGCCGAGTTTGCCTTGGGGAATATTTGCGGCAAGCGAGAGGGCCTGCAGGACCGTGAACTGCGTGGCGCGCAGGCCGAGGGGACGGAGAGCATCGTCATAGAGCTGGGTAAGGGCGCGCGAGGCGCGGCGAAAATTGGCGCACAGGCACGGGAGGGTGGGCATGGACGGGTTGGCTGACTTGGTCATACTTAAATAGATGCATATACATATATATGGATTCAGGGAAACAATTGTAGAAGGCGGACGAAAAGGCCCGGCGGGACGATTCTCCAGGCTGGCGAGAGGAGCGGAGTACACGAGATTGGAATCACGGTGGGCGAGGCCGCGCGCAGCGGCTACGGCGCTGGGGAATGGCCTAGATCTGGTGCAGAATACGGGCGGACGGAATTTGCGAGGGGAGGGAGGCGATGATGCGAGCTACGAATTGGATTTTCGCCGGGGCGATTGCGGCGATGCTGATGATTCCGCGGGCAGCGGCGGGGCAGGAAAAGGCTGCGGGGCACGGCGATGCGGCTGCGCCGGCGGCATCGCCATCCAAGCCAGGAGTGGAGCAGGCGGAACTGGCGAAGATGGCGGGGGAGTACGCGCGGGTGATCAAATTTGTGGGACCGCAGGCAGAGGGGATTCCTCACTTTGCGGGGACAGCGAAGATTTCGGTGGTGCTGGGCGGGAGATTTTTGCTGGAAGAAAGTTCGGACGTGGTGATGGGGCAAAAAGTGGACGCGCTGCGGCTCTACGGCTACAACAATTCGACGAAGCAGTATGAAATGGCGCGGACGTACACGATGTCCACGGCAATCACGATGATGACGGGCACGAGCAGCGATGGCGGGACGACGATTGAGTTCAACGGCGGAATCGACGGCGGGAAGACGCCGCTGCACGCGCACTACGTGAAAGTGGACGAGGATCACTTCACGGTGACGATGTCCACAGCGGGCGCGGACGGGAAGGACGCGCCGTTTCAGGAGACGGATTACGCGCGGAAGAAGTAGCCGGAGTTTATTGCGAGGTTCGCAGCGGAATGAATGCATTGTGGGGCGAGACGAAAGTGGCTAGCGGGAGAGGATGTTGCGGGCGAGGAAGAGAACGTTGGCGGGACGTTCGGCGAGGCGGCGCATGAACCAGGGGAACCAGTAGGAGCCGTAATTGATGAGGACGCTGGAGGGGTAGCCATCGCGGGCGAGGCGGATTTGCGCGGCGCGTTGAATGCCGTAGAGCATTTGAAATTCGAGGCGATTTTTTGCGATGCCTTGCGCGGCGGCCCATTCGGTGAGGCCGGAGATTAAAGCGAGATCGTGGGTGGCGATCGCGGCACGAACACCAGAGCGGGCGGTGGCGGGGCCGAGAAGAGATTGGGCGAGGCGGAAGAAATTTTCGTCCACGTCTTTTTTCCTGGGGAAGGCGATTTCGGCAGGTTCGTTATAGGCGCCCTTTACCAGGCGGATGGTGGCCCCGGCGGCGATGAGGCGCTCGACATCGGATACGGTGCGGTAGAGATAGGCCTGGACGCATATGCCGACGGCGGGATTTGCGGCTCGGGCGCGCAGGAATAGGTTGATTGTCGAATCGATGTAAGCGCTGCCTTCCATGTCAATCCAGAGCGTTTTTCCAGCGGGCATGTGCTGGATCAGCTTTGCGAGATTTGCGAAACACAATTCCGCGTCGAGGTCGAGCCCCAGCTGGGTGAGTTTCACGGAAATTTCGGCGGGCGGGCCGCCGGCGTGGATGCGTTCGAGAACGCCGAGGTAATGCTGGGTGACCGCTTCGGCTTCCGCGCGATCGCTGATGTTTTCGCCGAGACGCGTGAGGATTGCGCCGACGCCGCTTTCCGCGAGGCGACGGGCGGCAGCAAGGGCATCGTCAACATTTTCACCGGGAAGAAAGCGCGCGGAAGTTTTTCTGAAGAAGCGATAGCGCGGCGCGTGGTCGCGGAGCTATGCGCTTTTTGACGCCCGCAGAAGCGAGCGGCGCAACGGATTCATTGAGGTTGCGCGCTCATTGCGGCGAGGTGAGAGCTTTCAGGTAGCGATAATAAAAGTCCACGCCTTCATAGAAGGCGGCAACGGGCAAACGCTCGTCGCGGCCGTGCGAGCGGTCGTCATTGATATCGATGAAAACGCCGGGAATTCCATAGGTGGGAATTCCAGCGGCGCGGGAGATGGCGCCGTCGCTCGCGCCCACGTCCATGACGGGAACGACCTGGACGCCGGGCCACATTTGATTGGCGACTTTTTCGAGGGCGCCCATTACATCGGGGCGGAGCGGCGAGGGCGGATTGGCGCGAGGACCAAGCCCGGTGTTATCAACTTTGGTGACCGCGATTTCAGGCTGGGCGAGAATTTTGATGAGCTGCTCGCGAATTTCCTCCTGCGGATGGCCGGGCAGCACGCGGCAATTGACGATGGCGTGGGCGTAGCCGGGGAGGGCGTTGTTCGCATGGCCTGCATCGAGGCGGGTGGCGACGCAGGTGGTGCGCATGCGCGAATTGTAAAAGGGAGTTTTGGCGAGACGGTCCATGGCCGCTTGATCGGGAGGAGTTCGCAGGATGGCTTTCATGTCCGCGCCTTCCTGGCCGCCGACGATGTCTGATTCCTTGGAGAAATAGGCGCGGGTGACTTCGTTGAGCTCGAAGGGAAATTGGTAATGAGCGAGGCGGGTGAGGCCCTCGGACAATTGATAAATCGCGTTGTCTGGGACAGGCAGCGAGCTATGGCCGCCCTTGTTGTGAACCTCGAGCTGAAAATCGAGGTAGAGCTTTTCGCTGGCCTGGATGCCGACGAGCAGGCGCTTGCCGTTGTCGATTTCGAAATCGCCGGCATCGGGATTGAGAATGAATTCGGCGTCGATGAGATCGCGATGATTGGTGAGGAGCCAGTCCACGCCGTTGGATGCGCCGCCCTCTTCATCGGCGGTGAGGGCGAGGATGATGTCGCCGGCGGGGACGTAACCTTCCTTTTTCATGCGAATGAAAGTGGTGACGAGGAAGGCATCGCCCTCTTTGATGTCTTCGGTGCCGCGGCCGTAGAAGTAGCCGTCTTTTTCAGTGAATTGGAAGGGATCGAGCGACCAATCCTCGCGGCGGGCTTCGACGACGTCAAGATGGCAGATGAGGAGAATTGGTTTGCGGGCGCCGGAGCCGTGGATGCGCGCGACCATGTTTTTCTTGCGGTCGTTGGGGCCGAGGACTTGAATATCGGCTGGAGGAAAACCGGCGGCGAGGAGGCGCTGGGCCATGGCCTGCGCGGCGGTGGTGACATTGCCGACGGAATCGGTGGTGTTGATTTCGATGAGCTGTTTGAAAATGTCGTGCGAGAGCCGGCGGGTGGCGTCGTCAAGCTGAGCGCGGGCGGGCGCGGAGTGCGCGAGAGGGAGCAAGATTGCGAACAGGAGCAGGGTCCGGCGCGTCATATGTTTTTCTCCTCGGGTTGAGCCGGAAAGACTAGCAGAGTGCCGCATGCCTTGCCACCGGGTGCCCGCGTAGACAATTGCCTTAATTTCAGAGATTCGAAAATGCCACGGACTTGGTGGTTAACCGCGCCCGTTAAGAGGAAGGGTGACAAGGGCTGTGGTGCCGACACCTTCCTGCGATTCAATGTTTACGCGGCCGGAAAATGGGCGAATGCATTCACGGATACCTCGCAAGCCGACGCCGGTACCCATCGATAGTATTTGTCCGAACGCTTCCGGGACGATAACGCGGTCATTGAGAATGCCCCAGGCCCACGTGGCAACTTCGTTTGCGTAGAGAGCGGACTGGAGGTGCAGTTCGACATCATGAAGATGTTTTTCAGTTGGAGTCGGAGTGCTGCGCTGCGGGGTTGCCTGGCTCATAGGACCTGCGTTGACAAGCGATTGTAGCACTTCCGGTTGTTTTCAGGAGTTTGAGGCGGGCGAGGCGCGAGGACAGGGGCGGCGGGCTGTTTGGAGCTGGGGCGTTGGTCAGCGGGCTAGATTGGCTGCGCGAGCTGCTTCGCGGTGGCAGCCTTTGTTTCGAATGAGAAAAGCTTTCACTACGTCTTTCGTCGCTGGTGGAAATAGCGCTTTCAGTTAGGATTGCAGGCGGCAAATACATTTCGTTGGTGGACTATGACTAAACTTCAGCTGAACGGACGGAAATTTCTGTTCATTTTGACGCTGGTGTTACCTGCGGCGTGCGCAGCGGCTTCGACTGTGACTGCGGCCGTGGATGAACATGAAGCGATTTTGCTTTGGCCGAATGGTGCACCAGGGTCGGAGGGAAAGACGGCGCCGGAATCGGTGCGGCTGACGCCGGAGGGCGAGCACGTGATATCGAGCGTGCACCGGCCGTCGATTACTCCGTATCTTCCAGCGAAAGATAAGGCGACGGGCGCGGCGGTGGTGATCGCGCCGGGCGGCGGGCACGCGGAACTCTGGATGGATCACGAGGGGTACAACGTGGCGCGGTGGCTCAGCGAACGGGGCGTTGCCGCGTTCATTTTAAAATACCGGCTGGCGAGAGAGAAGGGTTCGACGTACACGGTGGAAGGCGACGAGTTGGCGGACATGCAACGCGCGATCCGCGTGGTGCGAAGCCGCGCGACGGAATGGGGAATCGATCCGGAACGAATCGGCGTGATGGGATTTTCCGCGGGAGGTGAAGTGGCGGGGCTGGCGGCGACGCGTTATGACGCGGGCAACATGAGCGCGGCGGATGCGATCGATCGCGAAAGCTCGAAGCCTGCGTTTGAGGCGCTGATTTATCCCGGGCTGCCGCAAGATTTCAAGG
>Ga0070765_100000126_pt1 | contig 47653 bp, 41 predicted proteins | sample HubBroMetageWFT5_FD_71516 | JGI IMG/M metagenome (GOLD analysis project Ga0070765, IMG submission 71516) | Warmed and freeze-thawed soil microbial communities from the Hubbard Brook experimental Forest, New Hampshire - Hubbard Brook CCASE Soil... | ecosystem: Environmental > Terrestrial > Soil...
GGCACCGACGCCGTGATGACGGTCGCAAAGGCGCTGGCTGAGTTCACGTGGATCGTCGGGCGCGTGGGTGCCGTCAATCATCAGGAAGTCGTTACCGCAGGCGCTGGCTTTTACGAAGGGGATGACGGTGGCGCGCGGATTCATTCAGCCCTGCACTCGTCCTACCATGACGGCATTCTCGAAAAGAGCAGACTGCTTGAGCCCGTGGAAAACCTGCTCCTGCTCCTTGCGCGTGCCTTCAACATCGAATTGAAATCGTATGTGCTGCCGAGTGGCGGCAATCTGGACATTTTGGCTCACAGCGTGGACGCCTTCAAGGATGCGATTCACCTCTACGCTGATTTCCTCTGCGCCCGGGCCAGCGACTTCGTAAGTATGAACCGCCAGTTTGAGACTGAACCGGTCCTCGGCACGGCCGAGAAGAAAGAGACAAATCAGGATGAGTCCGGTGGCGAAGGTGGCAGTGAGATAGAAACCACCACCTACCGCCATGCCGACCGAAGCCACCACAAACAGCGTTGCGGCCGAGGTAATGCCCGTGACCAGGTCGCGCCCCGCATGAATGATGGTGCCAGCGCCAATAAAGCCGATTCCGGGAATAATCTGGGCCGCGATGCGAGTGTGATCTCCGATATGCTCGACGGCGAGGGCGTCGGAGAGAATGGTGTACATCGCCGCTCCGAGGCAAATGAAGAGGTTGGTACGTAGCCCAGAGGGACGGTGCTTCAGTTCGCGTTCCAGCCCGATCAGGCCGCCAAGAATCGCGGCCACGATCAGCCGCACCATCGAGACCCCGACCATCGAGTTCATCTCAGTTTGCAAGATCTCGTAGATGTGGTGAGGTGTCGGCATGAAAGCTAAAGTTGGGTGGATTCTATCACTGGAAAACCGGGCTGGAACGGCATACTCGGCGGACGAGTTAACCCGCGTGATTACCGGGTGACGCGGCCGGTCCAGTAAATGGTGGCAGGGGGCTGGCCTTCGGTGTGAATGACCACCATGGAAGTGAGGTCACGTTTTTGCACGGTCTTCGCGACCGGATCACCCTCCATGGCAATTACGTAATCGGCGTACTGATGGGGATCGGACTGGGCGCGCTCCCAGATGCCTTCGGGATCGGAGGGTCTGAACCAGGGGCGATGGTTGCCTTCGTTGATGGTTTGGCGCAGAGGGATGCCTGCTCGCTGCAGGGCACCGACATGATCACCGAGGTACATCAGGAGGGTGGCCTTGTGTGGCAGCAGCCTCAGGTTGGTCGCCAGCTCGGTTTCAAGCGTGATGCGCGTGCGCGAGTTGACCCAGGCTTCGCGGTAACAGATGGGTTGGGCTCGCCAGACTGAAATATAACTAGCGGCAACCAAGCCCACGATGACAATGCCGGCTGAGGCCTTCATCCAGCGGCCGCCGGCTAGCTCCAGCAGGAAATGCGAAAGCAGTGCGCTCAATACTGCGAAGGCAGGCAGAAGCTCCAGCCCGTAGCGGGCGTTGTACAGGGAGAACGGCCACCAGGGCGGAAGATAGATGGGCACGCCGCCGTATGCGATGGACAGCATATAGAAAATCAGCGGGGTCCAGAGCAGCAACAGGGGCCACAGGCGGTGGTCGAAGATGAAAATCATCAGCGTGCCCGCCAGAAGTACTCCCACCCACAGCTTTTGCCCACCTGCTTCCGTCATGTTCAGCTCGGCTGACTTGAGGAAGAAACTGAAAGCAACCGGCAGATCGTGCGCACCGGGATGACTCTGCATTGTCTTTTGCTCGATGGCGCGGGCGGAATAGGCCCCGTTGGCGAACTCGAGGGGATTGCGGTAAACAATCGCGTTGTAGCCTAGCCACAATAGCGGCGCTGCGGCGGCTAGCAGGACGAAGCGAGTAAGGGCAGGAAGAAGGTTCCGAGCTTTCCTCGATTGGATCGCTACGAGCATGGCTGCCAAGCACATCATGACAGCGAGGAACCATCCGTCGTAGCGGGTGAGGCAGGCGGCTGCGAGGCATAGGCCGCATTTTGTAAGAGAGGAGGATGTGGAGGCCGATTGTTTTTCGGGGTTTGGGAGCGTCCCGACGAATTCGCTGAAGTGCACCAAGGCCCAGATGAATAAAGCCAGAAAAAGGGGCTCGGTCATGGCAGTGGTCTGCAGATAGAACAGATTGGGATTGCCGGCGTAGATCGCCGCGGCGAGCCAGGCTGAGACTCGCACGGCTGGATTCGGACTAGCGTCGTGACTCAACGCCCCTCGAACCATCCGAAACACGCCCACGGTGCCCAACACGTAGGCCACCATGGAGGGAATCGCACCGCCAATCCCGGTTTGCCAGGCGGCATCAGAAAGCAGGAACGGAATCATCAGCAGATGAGGCAAGGGGAGCCAAACCGTGCCTAGTTGCAGAAGGCCGGGAGTTCTGGAATCGATCACGCGGCGCGCGATGTTGATGTGGGCGACGGCGTCACCGTAGAGGAGCAAGTCGCCGTGGCGGAAGTAAAACAAGAACGCCACCAGCGACGCCGCAGCGGCGAGCTGGCCTACGAGGGTGGTTTCACGGTCCCAGCGGACTGTGGGCTGGAGCTTCATTCCAGGTGAGTGAGTTCGCGGAATACTTCAAAGCGGGATTCGATTTCTTCGCGATTCAGGTTCTGCAAGCGCTCGGTGCCGAAACGTTCGACGGCGAATGATCCCATCACTCCACCGTAAAACATCGCCCGCTTAAGGACTTCGCGATTGAGAGTTTCCTGAGAGGCGATGTAACCCATGAAGCCTCCGGCAAACGAGTCGCCGGCGCCGGTGGGATCTTTTACTTCGTCAATCGGCAGGGCGGGAGCGCGGAAGGGATGGCGTCCGATGCCGAATGCACCTTCGCGGAAGAAAATGGTGGCGCCGTATTCTCCGTGCTTGATCACCAATGCCTTTGGCCCCATGGCTAACACCTTCTGCGCAGCCCGCGGCAGATTGCGCTCCGCTGCCAACATTTTGGCCTCGCCGTCATTGATCAGCAACACGTCGATGAGCTTTAAAGTTTCAAGCAGTTCGGCCCGCGCACCCTCGATCCAGAAGTTCATGGTGTCGCATCCGGTCAGTTGGACATGGTTCATTTTGTGGCGGACTTCGGCTTGCAGGGTGGGCTGAATGTTGCCCAGGAACAGAAATTTCGAATCCATGTACTCGGCGGGAATGCGCGGCCTGAATTCCTGGAAAACGTTCAGCTCGGTGAAATCGGTTTTGGCCTCGTTCAGGTTCTCAAGATATTGGCCGCCCCAGCGGAAGGTCTTGCCTTTAGCGTGTTCAATTCCACGGATGTCGATATTACGTTTCTTGAAGACTTTTTCGTGCTCGGCGGTGAAGTCTTCGCCGACCACGGCGACGATGCGCACCTCGGTGAAGTAGCTCGCAGCGAGGGCGAAGTAAGTGCCGGATCCACCGAGGATGTCCTGCACGCGGCCCGAAGGCGTAGCGATAGAGTCAAAAGCAACCGAACCCGCGACGACAATGCTCATGCAGTTTTGCCTTCCAGGTATTTTCCGAGGATTAGTTTCAATCTTTCCCGCGTGGCAGCGGGAATCTTGCTGCGGTCAGTCAGGATGGCGTGGGCCAATGCCGATCCACACTTGCAGCTTCGCCCTGTGGGCAGAGCTGCTACGGTTTCGCGAACCACGGTACTGGCGCTTTCCGCATTCTTCAACAACACGGCGACAACTTGGTCCACGGTCACCGAATCGTGATGCGGATGCCAGCAGTCGTAGTCGGTGACCATGGCGATGGTCACGTAACAGATCTCAGCTTCGCGGGCGAGTTTGGCTTCCTGCAGGTTGGTCATGCCGATCACGTCCATTCCCCAACCGCGGTAGACATTCGATTCGGCTTTGGTGGAGAATTGCGGGCCTTCCATACAGACGTAGGTGCCGCCGCGCTTGGCTGCGATGCCGGCCTTCTTGCATGCCGATTGGACAACGGTGGCCATTTCCGCGCAGATAGGATCGGCAAAAGCGACGTGGGCCACCACTCCATCGCCGAAAAAAGTGTCGATGCGATGGCGAGTGCGGTCGAAGAATTGGTCGGGGATGACGAAGTCGAGCGGATGGTGTTCTTCTTTCAGCGACCCAACCGCCGAGACCGAGACGATACGTTCGACGCCGAGTTGTTTGAAGCCATGGATGTTGGCGCGGAAGTTCAGCTCGCTGGGGGAAATGAGGTGCCCACGGCCATGACGCGCCAGGAACGCAACTTTCCGCCCTGCCAGGGTGCCCAGCACGTATGCGTCGGAAGGATCGCCGAAGGGAGTTTGCTGACGTAGTTCTTTGGGGTCGGTGAATCCGGGCATGGAATAAAGCCCGCTGCCGCCGATAATGCCGATTTCCGCTTGTGACAAGGATGTCCTCTAGTTAGGTGTGCGAATTGAAGATTATACAGAAGGCCGGGGCATGACCATTTTTTCGCCGCAGATTAGCGCGGATCAACGCAGACAAACCTACTTTGCGGGTGCGATCCCCAGCAACTCTTGTTCCAGCCGCTCGGTGGTGGCCTGATCGAAACTCTCGGTGATCAGCAGGCTGCTCGCTTGAACAACCATCACTACGGGGCCCTCTTCGGTCAGCCAAGTATGAATGCCGGTGAGAGTTTCGGGTTTCGGCAACCGGGCAACATCCTTGGTCGCGTTTTCCTCTACCTGGTGCACATGCTTGTATCTCTTCTCCAGCGCGCCCGCGTAAATGGCCGCGAATTTCGATGCACTCTCCGCATCCGACCAGCGAGAAAGATACAGGACGTCGAGAGGCGCCGTGCTGTCGCCTTTCGGCCGGGCTGCGTAGTAATAACCGCCCCGCCAATGGGGATAAAGCGCGTGCGAGGCTGCGACTCCCGCGTACTCGTCCACCAGAAGGGCAACATCGAATTCGCCAACGGAGCCAATATCGAAGCGATCGTAGTTCTTGAAGTCGTGATCGAAATCCGGCAGGCGCATGGGATCGAGCCGCTCGCCGGAAAGGTACGTTTTCGGCTCCATGATTTGCCGCGTGGTTCGCGGTGGGTTGGTGAAAGTTTCGGCAAACGCTTTCTGCTTGCCACCGCTCCGCAGCACTTCAGCTTCGAAATCCAAACCGTAGCGATAGGGAAAGGTCAGCGATTCCTTGAGATAAATTGGGGCGTTCTTGAACTGGACCGAATCGGCTGTACCGACCAGCATTCCCTCTTCTAACGCTTTGGCGATCTGAGGCGAACCCAACAGCGACTGGCCGGTGGGCTCGAGCATGTAGTCAACCAGGGTGACCATGGCCTGGCCTTCGACGACCGCCTGTCGGGCTTCGCTGACCTCGTCTTCTTCGATGTCGGCGGCCGTCGGCTCTTTCTCATCGTTGATGTCGGTGTCTTTGAGCCATTTTTCCAGATCGAACGACTGGTCTTGCAGGGCATGCGTCAGTTCGTGAGCGAGCACAGGGCGCTGCTGTTCGGCATCGAGCCAATCGAGCAGGTTCACCGTCTTGGTTTTGGCGTCGTAGTATCCGGCCACTTGTTCGCGGAGGAGAGTCACCAGGAAACCCTGGAGATCAAAGTCACGGGGCAAGAGACCGAATTTCTTCAACACCAACTCGGAACGGCGCAAGCGTTGCGCGTCTTTATCCTCGGCCATGGACTTTTCCAGATATGCGACGACTTCATCGCGGCTGGTGAGGCGGCGTTTGACCTCGTGCTTGATCGGTAGACCGGAGTCTTTGCTGGCAAACTGGAGGATCTTGTCAACATCGTGGAAGAGCTCTTCGGCTTCCTTGGGAGAGATTTTCTGCTCGGGCGAAGCGGGTGCCTGCGGCCACGCCGACAACCTCAGTGTCAGCGTCCCCACTAGGACAAGTGACCGGAATAACCGTTTGGGAGACAAATTCGAAACCCTTCGCCACGGATCAACACGGATAAATCAATTCAAGGCTTTGATGGCCGCAGATTCACGCAGATTACCACGGATCGACCTATGACCGAATGCATCCTGTAAACTAGAAGCAAGGAGCATGGCGAAGACGATCGAAAACTCGGGGCTCGGAGTGCGTGGCGATGTTAGTTTGTTGAGCCCGCAGGATCTCCACCTTTTCAATGAGGGCCGGCATTATCGCGCTTACAACAAGCTGGGCGCGCACCTGACCGACGCTGGGGATGAACGAGGCGTGTGTTTCAGCGTGTGGGCGCCGAATGCGCGCGAAGTATCGGTGATTGGGAGCTTCAACCGCTGGGATCCGCAGGCTCATCGACTGGAGGCCCGTGGGAACTCGGGTGTGTGGGAAGGGTTTGTCCCTGGAGTAACCAAAGGTGCGCTGTACAAATTTCATGTTGTTTCGCGTCACAACGGATACGTGGGCGACAAGGCCGATCCGTTCGGACTGCTGCATGAAAAACCGCCGCGAACCGCGTCGGTGGTGTGGGACCTGGAGTACGACTGGGCTGACGGTGCGTGGATGGCGCAACGCAAAGAGAAGAATTCGCTGCACGCGCCCATGGCGATCTATGAAATGCATTTTGGGTCCTGGATGCGGGTTCCGGAAGATCACAACCGGTCTTTGTCGTATCGCGAGATGGCGCCGCGTTTGGCGGATTACGTCACTCGGATGGGGTTCACGCACGTGCAGCTGTTGCCGGTGATGGAGCATCCGTTCTACGGTTCCTGGGGATATCAGACCACTGGATATTTTGCTCCCACTGCGCGCTACGGCGAGCCCCAGGATTTCATGTACTTGGTGGATTTCCTGCATCAGCATGGCATTGGAGTGATCCTCGATTGGGTGCCATCGCACTTCCCTTCTGACGGACATGGGCTGGCGTATTTCGATGGCACGCATTTATTCGAACATTCCGATTCGCGGAAGGGCTTTCATCCCGACTGGAAGACGCTGATCTTCAACTATGGGCGGAATGAAGTGCGCAGCTTCTTGCTTTCGAGCGCGATGTTTTGGTTGGAGAAATACCATGCCGACGGGCTAAGAGTGGATGCCGTGGCCTCGATGCTTTATCTCGATTATTCGCGCAAAGAAGGGGAGTGGCTGCCGAACCAGTATGGCGGACGGGAGAATTTGGAAGCGATCGAGTTCTTGCGGCAATTCAATCAAGGGGCTTACGGGGAGTATCCCGGCATTCAAACGATTGCCGAAGAATCGACGGCGTGGCCGATGGTTTCGCGGCCTATCTACGTGGGTGGTCTTGGCTTCGGTTTGAAGTGGGACATGGGATGGATGCACGACACGTTGAAGTATTTCTCCAACGATCCCATACATCGCAGGTTTCACCACAACCAGTTGACGTTCCGTATGCTGTATGGCTTCACTGAGAATTTTGTATTGCCGCTGTCCCACGATGAGGTGGTACACGGCAAGGGCTCGCTGTTCGGAAAGATGCCAGGCGATGAATGGCAGAAGTTTGCCAACCTGCGGCTGCTGTTCGGATACATGTACGCACAGCCCGGCAAGAAGATGCTTTTCATGGGGGACGAATTTGGCCAGGTGAGCGAGTGGGCCCACGACACCAGCCTGGAGTGGCATGTCCTGCAATATCCTTTACACCGCGGCTTGCAGAGCTGGGTGGAGCAGCTAAACCGGCTTTACCGGAAGTATCCAGAGTTGCACGAAATGGACAACGAGATCGGAGGCTTCGAGTGGATCGACTGTAGCGACAGCTTGTCGAGCACGATTTCGCTGCTGCGCAAGGGGAAGGCGACGGGAAATGTTGTTGTGGTGTGTAACTTTACTCCGGTGCCGCGGCTTGGCTACCGATTGGGGGTTCCTAGCGGCGGATTTTGGCGGGAACTGCTGAACAGCGATGCCACGGAATACGGAGGCAGCGGAATGGGAAATATGGGCGGAGTTCAGGCGCAACAGCATCCTGCCCACGGACGGGCGCATTCGTTGAATTTGACCCTTCCGCCGTTGTCCGCTTTGTATCTGAAGGCCGAGTAGTCGGCACTGCTGCCGATATTTCGGCAAGGTTCATCTGGTGCAGGCGACTTGGCGAGAGGCGTAGCAAGCAACGTCTCTACATCATCAGTCGCTGCGTCCCCATATTTAAGCCGGGGAGATTCTTATAGAAATCAAGGATCTCCTCGGCGTCGTCCAAGCGTAACACCACTGAACATCTCACGGGGGAGGGTTGTCCTTTCCTTCCGCTCGCCTGAGGGGTACGGCGAGGACCTGTGCACCCACGTCTGCAGCTCGGATGCCATTCTCAGAGTGCGTGCTAGACTCAGGGCAGCAAGCCTCATGCGGATCCTGACCCGCTACGTTCTGCGCGAAGTGACGACTCACGCTTTGATCGGTGTGGGTGTCTTCACTTTCATTTTTTTCACGCGCGATCTGGGGCAAATCCTCGAACTGGTGGTGCGCAACAGCGCTCCCTTGCCCAGCGTGGCACAAGTGTTTTTTCTGATTGTTCCGGCGACGCTCACCATCAGCATCCCAGCCGGGGTCTTGGTTGGGATCCTGATTGGATTGAGCCGTCTGGCCGCTGACAGCGAGATCACAGCCATGCGGGCCAGCGGCCTTGGGGTGTGGAGCTTCTTGCGAATCATTTCCATTTTTGCAGTGGCGGCGTGGCTTCTGGCATTAGCGAATGGCGTTTATGTGGCGCCACGTTCGCAAGCGGCCATGGCACGCTTACAAGACCAACTGAAGTCATCGCAAATCTCATTTGAAGTTCAGCCACGAGTGTTTTACGAAGGCTTTCCGCAGCTCGTGCTGTATGTACAAAATGTGCAGGCGGCCCAGGGAGCGGCGGTCTGGAAGGGCGTGTTTATCGCCGACACCAGCACGCCGAACTCGCCCCGCATCACCCTGGCCGAGCAAGGGATCCTGGTCAGTGAGGGCACGAACACGCTGCATCTTCGACTGACGAACGGTTCGACCCACGAGATGGATCCAAGAACTCCAGGCAACTACCAGATTTCCACGTTTGAGCACACCGACCTCCCGGTTCCGATGCCTCAGGCGGAGAACGGCAAAGAGCAGGAACCGGCGCCGGTTTCACAACTGAAGACGACAGAACTATGGCGGCAGGCGCATGACCAGAGCAACCCTATGGCGCGATGGGACTGGATTGAGCTTCATCGCCGCTTCGCGCTGCCCACTTCCTGTTTGGTATTGGCATTGGTAGGGATTCCGCTGGGTCTGTCGTCCAAAAAGGGCGGGAAATCGACCGGTTTTGTTCTCGCCATCGTGCTGGTGTTTGCCTACTATTTCGTGTCTTTGGTGGGAGTATCGCTGGCTCGGCAAGGCCGGGTGGCTCCGGGTTTCGGGGTGTGGCTGGCGGACCTTGTGTTTTTTTTTGGCGGAGCCTTCTTGTTGTGGCGCGCCGAACGCAGGCCGTTGGACGTATCGCTATGGCGCGACCGCCTGAATCCCTTCAAGTGGCGACGGAAGGTGAATGGCACGGGAGGGCTGCGGGCCAATCGTGTGCAGGATGTTTTCCAGCGAGTGTCGACGCGGCGGAGAGTGTTCAGAGCAAGCTTCCCCATGATTCTGGACGATTATGTGCTGCGCGATTTCGCGGTGAATCTGGCGTTGGTGCTGTCGACTTTCCTGGTGCTACTGCTGGTGTTCACTCTGTTCGAGTTGCTGGGCGACATTTTGCGCAATCAAGTGTCACTCTTAGTTGTGGGGGAGTATTTGCTGAATGTGTCGCCGTATTTCCTTTACAACATTACGCCGTTGAGCATCCTGCTGGCAGTTCTCATCACTCTGGGCTTGATGCAACGGACGAACGAAGTCACCGCGATCAAAGCGACGGGGACCAGCATTTATCGAATCGTAACCCCGTTGCTGGTGGCCTGCGCGATCCTGGCCTGCGCATTGTTTTTCTTCGATCAATTCTATCTGCCGCACGCCAACAAGCGGCAGGATGCGTTGCGGAACCAGATCAAGGGGAAGCCGACACAAACCTATTTGAATCCCGACCGGAAATGGATTTTCGGGCAGCATTCCAATATTTACTACTACCAATTGTTCGATCCTGAGCGCGATCAGTTTGGGCGGCTGGCGGTGTTTCAGTTCGATCCTAAAACGTTTCGACTGACCCAGCGACTCTATGCGGAACGGGCGCACTGGGAAGACTCGCTGCAACGCTGGGTGTGCACGCAGGGTTGGGAACGCGACCTGCGAGGATCCGCTATCGAGAGTTTCCGCACGTTCGATGTGGCGACTTTTGCCGAGATCAGCGAACCGCCGACGTACTTCAAGAAGGAAGTCAAGCAATCTTCAGAGATGAGCTACAAGGAGTTACGGCGCTATATTCGTGATTTGCAGCAGAGCGGATTTGAAGTCGTGCGGCTGCGGGTTCAACTGGAAAAGAAGTTCGCCTTCCCCATGATTGCTTTGGTGATGGCCGTGCTGGCGATTCCCTTCTCGCTTTCGGCCGGGCGGCGCGGGACGATTGCGGGTGTCGCGGTGGCGGTGGGAATTGCCGTGGTCTACTGGACGGTCTCGGGATTGTTCGAAGCCATGGGGAACATCAGTCAGTTGCCGCCGTTTCTGGCGGCGTGGTCTCCGGATTTGATCTTCGCGTTATTGGGCGGGTATTTGATTTTGAAAGTGCCGACCTAGCGGAATAAGCTCCCTCAACGGCTAAAACCGTCGCTTTTCAGATTTGGACGGAAGGCTGAAGCCACGCCCTCCCGTAATCCACACACCCAGTTGCCAGCGGCTTGTGCGGTGACGTCAGCGGATGGAAGAGCCAGCGAATCGCGCCTACATCGCTGCCGAGCTACGCAATTCAGTTGGCGGCGACGGCGGTGGGGTTTACCGAGGTCTGAGCGGCCAAACCTAACGTGGTGAGGACTCCGGTGCTGGTATTGAGGGTGAAAACGGAGAGCGTAGACGACTCGTTGTTAACAACATACATGAAATCAGTGGGGTTGGTGACGGTATTGCCAACGTTAATCCCCGTAGTCCCGGAGACGATGACGAATGAGGCTGGAGCCTGGCCGGTAGAAACGGTGGGCGTAGCCGAGAGCGGGGTCAACGCACCGCTTCCGGCGCCGTAGGCGAAAGACGATATCTGATTGGATGCCCGGTCGAGAACGTAGAGAAAATTGAACGCTGGGTCGATGGCAATCGCAACCGGGCCGCCTCCATCCGAGAAGGGCGAACCCGCAACCGGGTGCAAAGTACCATCGGGGTGGTTGACGTCGCTACAAGTGGTCACGACTTTGTCACAAATGTTGAAGGCGGAAATGTTGTTGGTTCCGGTATTTGCGACGTAAAGGGAAGATCCGTTCGGCGGGATGGCCAAACCGGAAGGCGCCAGCCCGACCGTGTAAGGCGAGGCTCCCAATGCGGTCAGGCTACCTGTTCCCGAGATGGAATAGGCGGAAACGGTGCTAGTGAAGGTGTTGGAGACATATAAAAAGTTTCCGCTGACACTGACCGCAACCGACGTGGGCCCGGTGGGGACTGTAGATCCTGCAGGTATCGTGGTAAAGGGGGAGCCTGCAACCTCGGTCAGGCTGGCGCTGCTGATCGAGAATACGGAGATGTTGCTCGATCCTTGATTGGCCACGAATAGGAATTTTCCGAAGGGATCGATGGCCATTCCCATCGGCATGGTCCCAGTTTTTACGGTGCCCGTGCCGGCAGTCAGGGAGGTATCGGAGTTGACGGTGTAGCTAGAGACGGTCTCGGACCCGATGTTGTCCACGAAGAGCGCGTTCAGGAGGGGCGAAATGGCGATGGCGAAGGGAGAGGTTCCGGTTCGCAGCGCCGTACCCAGCACGGTGAGGGATCCGTTGCCCAGCGCCGCCGTATAAGCGGTCAGCGAACTATCACCCTGGGCTGCGATGTAAAGCACGCCCGAGCCGCTGGTGGTGACGACGCCGTTATTGCTGCTGCAGGCGAGTAATCCGCACAGCGAGATGGAAAGCAGGCAGGCAGAGAAGCGGAACCTCATCCGTATTGTTTCTCCCGTTCTGGCGTGGTGGGGCCTTTGCTCAGTGACTGCATGGCGCTGAAAAGTTCATTCAAAGGTTTATCAGGAATGCAGGGGAAAGAGCAAACCCTGAACAGTGAGTAGGAACCGCAAAAGATGGAAAAAGTTGCTTTCGGCGGCGGGCTAGCCGCGCTCAGCTGTGGAGACGACATCGGCGATGCGGGTGCTAACATCCTCGCCCGCTTCCGGAGCCAGGGGCAAACGAATTTCGATCATGAGACCGCCTTGCGGGCGGTTCACGGCGCGAATAGCTCCGCCATGGAGCGCGACTGCGCGTTCGGTGATAGCAAGGCCCAGTCCCACACCGCCGGTCTGGCGGACTCGGGCATCGTCGATGCGGTAGAAGGGGAGAAACAGTTTGTCGAGCGCCTGTTCCGGGACGCCGGGCCCCGAGTCGGTGACGCGCACCACTGCTTCCGGCCCTTTGATTCCCATTCCCTGCTCCAAGCGGACTTGGACGCTGGTTCCGGGCTCGGTGTAGCGGACGGCGTTGCGCACCACGTTCTCGATCGCGCTCTGCAGCAGCCGTGCATTACCGGTAACCACGCAATCGTCCACTACATCGACTTCGACCTCGCAGCGGCGATCCTGAGCTTCGAAGGCAGCGTCCTTAGCGATCTCGGTAATCAGATGCTCCAAATGCAGGGGTGATTTTTGGATGAATTCGTCCCCGCCATCGAGCCGGGCAATGGTAAGTAGCTTCTGAATTAGCTGGTTGAGCCGGTTGGTCTCACGATCAATGCGATCAAGGGCACTGCCTGCTTCCGAACCGCTGCGCTGGCGGGCGAGCTCCAGAGCAACGTTCAGGCGGGCAAGCGGCGAGCGCAGTTCATGGGAAATGTCAGTCAGCAGGCGCCTTTGAGCGTTGACCAACTTCTCGATCCGTTCCGCCATGCGGTTAAAATCGCGCATGAGTTCGGCCAGTTCGTCGTGGCGGCCGGATTGGGGAACACCGGCACGGGCACCCAGATCGCCTTCCGCCAGTTTCTGCGTAGCAGCGCGGAGCCGAGCGATAGGGGAAGTCAGATAACGCGCGAGCAAGTAACAAACCAATCCCGAGGACAGGATCCCGACGAAGACGGGCAGACCGTGCGGCCCAAACATGCCGCTGGGCGGGGCGGGAAGCTCAATCACCAGGGTGTAATGATGACCATCGGGAGTCGTCATTGAAGAACGGAGAAACTGCGGCGGCCCAAGCCGGCCCAAGAAGCTCTCCGCAGTGCGCATTTCGCCGAGTTGGGCGCGGCGCACCCACTCGGGTGGTTTGCGCCCTGCCAGGTCTCTTCCGTTCTCGTCGGCGACAAAGAACCGGACATGATGGGCTTCGTGCACTCCGCGAAGATACTTCCATGTTGCATCCTCGCCACCGGTTCGATATGCCTGTACGGCGTCGCTAAGGAAGGTCGTCTCCTCAGATTGCAAATTCGCGATTTCGCGTGAAGGCCGCAAGGTAGTGATGATGATGATGGCCAGCACCATGAACAGGGCCTGGGCGAGCCAGTAGGAAAGAAAAATCCGCAGGAACAGACTCTTCATTGGTCTTCGCTCCTGGCGTGTTCCCGGGGATGGGCGAAGATGTATCCCACGCCGCGCACGGTTTTGATATGGTCGGGGCCGCTCTCGGAATCGCCGAGTTTCTTGCGTACTTTGCTAACGTGCATATCAATGCTGCGGTCGAAAGGCGAGAACTTGCGGCTGAGCACGGTGTCTACGAGATGCTCTCGGGTCACAACCCGCCCTGCGTCGCGCAACAACGCGTGGAGCAGATTAAATTCCACCGAGGTCAGCTCGACCGGTACACCGTCTCTGAGGACAATGCGGGTTGCGGGATCAAGCTCGATGTCCCCCACGCGAATAACCTCGGGGATGGCCTCAGCCTCGGATTTACCGCTGCCCTGAGTGCGGCGCAGAATAGCCCGGATGCGGGCGACGAGTTCGCGGGGATTGAAGGGCTTGGGAAGATAATCGTCTGCCCCGATTTCCAGGCCAACGATCCGGTCAACGTCTTCGCCGCGTGCGGTGAGCAGCAGGACCGGAGTCTTGGAAGCGACGCGCAGCCGGCGCAGCACATCGAAGCCGTTGAGGCCGGGCAGCATCACGTCCAGCACGATGAGCAAGTGGTCGCCATCCAGGGCGCGCTCTAGCCCCCGGGTTCCGTCGTGAACAGCCTCGATCTGGAAACCTTCCGGTTCGAGGTATTCCCCAACCAAACCGCAGAGTTCCGCGTCGTCGTCAATGACCAGGATACGATCCATGTTCCTCATATAAGTTCTATAACAAGCCTGCGGCAGCAGCGGTAAAGAATTGTCAAACCCGCGGGCGTCCTTATTTACAAAACTTTACGCCGGTTGACCGACTCTTTACTACCTGTTTCGACAGAAAGGTGTTCTTATGAGAGAAAGCAAAGATTGGCGCTCCACATCGGGCGAAAGAGGAGAGTTTATGAAACGTGGCGGATGGAAGCTATGGGCGGCAGGGCTGGCGCTTACATTGGTAGCGGCAGTGGCAATGTCACAGACCCTGAAGAGGGTGGACATGCATCATCGGGGGGGGATGGGACACGAAATGCCATTCTTTGCCCTTCACGATTTGACGGATGCACAGCGTACTCAGATCAAACAAATCTTCCAGAGCTCGAAAGCGACGATCAAGCCTCTGATGCAGCAGGAACACCAGAGCCATCAGGCGATGATGCAGCTCATCACCGGCGGCAACTTCGAGGAAGCCAAGGCGCAGGCCATTGCCACTCAGGGAGCACAGACGCACGTGCAGCTTGAAGTGGAGCATGCGAAGGTGGTGTCGCAGGCTTATCAGGTGCTGACGGCGGAGCAGAAAACCGAGCTCAACGAAATCATGGCCAAGCATGAGCAGCGGATGCAAGAACGTATGAGCGAGCATCAAGCGGCACCGGTGCAAGCACCGAATCAATAAAAGGCGTACGAAGGGACTGGGAGAGGGTTAGGGGAAATGGCCCTCTCCTGGGTTCTTAAAGGGAGGCGATGAAGTTGTGGCCACAGCAACGGCGGTGCCACGAGAGATCGTGGACGTGATCGCAGACGAAATGGCGTGGGGAGTGGAGCGAGCGGTGGAATACTGGATGTCGCAGATAGAACACGCGCTCGCAGACAGGCAATTGACGTCGCTGGGACGGTTGTATGCCGTCAAAGACGTCGTGGAGCGGTACAAGACCTTGACCGGCAAGATTGAGTTGGAAGATCGAGGAGCGTAAGCGGGGTGAGCGTGAGTTCTGAGAATGTATATTCCTATCTGATCGACTCAGCTGTCTTCTTTCTGGGAAGTTGGGTGGTGTTCCTGTTGGCGGCGTCTGCCAGGGCGTTCGGTGACGACGTTCGTGCCCGGAAGGGTTAGCCCGAGGGGACAAAACTGAAGCCTGGGCTGGTAGAATCTCATCTACTAAAGCACATGCTGCCTAAGAGCCTTCGCCCCTTATTCCCCTACCTAAAGAAATACCGTGGCAGCTTTGCCGTGGGGACGCTGTGTGTTTTCCTGAACAATGGAATTTGGATACTGTTTCCGCAGATAATCAGGCGGGCAGTGAATGATCTTCATCTGGGCGTCACCCGGCAGAAGCTGGGCACCTACGCCCTGTTATTGCTGGCAGTAGCCGGGGCGAAAGGCATCTTTCAGTTCCTGACCCGCTGGATTCTTATTGGCATCTCCCGCGAAATTGAATTCGATCTACGCAATGATCTGTTTCAACATCTGGAAAGCCTTTCCTATTCCTATTACCAGCGCACCCGGACCGGCGACATTATGGCGCGTGCCACCAACGATCTGAATGCGGTACGCATGCTGTTAGGACCGGCGATCATGTATTCGGCGAATACCGTCGTATTCACGGCGGGCGCCTTGGCTTTCATGCTTTCCATTAGCCCACGACTGACGCTTTACGCGTTTCTTCCCTTGCCGATTGTGAGTATCACCATCCAATATTTTGGCAAGCGGATTCATGAACGTTTCGAGAGAATCCAGGCGATGTTCTCGGAGATTTCGGCGCGGGCGCAGGAGAATTTTTCCGGCGCCAGGGTGATCCGAGCTTACGTGCAGGAGGAGCCGGAGATCGCGGGATTTGAAACCTCGAACCGGGAATACATTGCCCGCAGTTTGAAACTGGTTCGTTTGATGGGAATGTTGTGGCCGACGCTCGAAACCATGCTGGGCTTCGCCATTGTGCTGGTGTTGTGGCTGGGTGGAAAAGAAGTGTTGCAAGGCCGCATCAATGTAGGAGATTTCGTAGCTTTTAACACTTACATGGTGCAACTGACCTTCCCGATTATCGCGCTGGGGTGGGTGATTAACATTTTCCAGCGCGGGACGGCGTCGATGGCGAGGATCAATGAAATCCTGGTGGAGAAGCCGGAGATTGCGGACGGGGTGGAAGTGAAAGTCAGGGGCGCGAACGCTGCTGGAATTGAGGGAGAGATTGAGTTCCGCAACCTGAACTTCGGGTATAACGGTAAACCTGTCCTGCAAGACGTGAATTTGCGTATCCCGGCGGGGAGTAGTTTGGCAATTGTCGGACCGACAGGATCGGGCAAGACCACGCTGGTGAGCTTGATTCCGCGGGTTTACGACGCGGCAGCAGGAAGCGTGCTGATCGACGGCCGACCGGTACGGGAGTACGGTTTGGAATTCCTACGCGCAAATATTGGTTTTATTCCGCAGGAGACGTTTTTATTCAGCGAGAGTATTCGGGAAAACATCGCTTTTGGAAAGGCCGACGCCACTGATGCTGAAGTACGGTCGGCGGCGGAGGCGGCCAGCATTGCCGAAGACATCGAGGGATTTCCTGAGAGATATCGAACGCTGGTGGGAGAGCGCGGGATAACCCTTTCCGGGGGGCAGAAGCAGCGGACGGCTATCGCCCGCGCCATCATTCGGAACCCCCGCATTCTGGTGCTGGACGATGCGCTCTCCAGCGTGGACACCCACACGGAAGACAGGATTCTGAACCATTTGCGCGAAGTCATGCAGGGCCGGACTACGATTTTCATTTCGCACCGGGTCTCGACCGTGCGCAACGCGGACATGATTGCGGTGCTGCATACCGGCCGCGTGGTGGAGTTTGGCACACATGCGGAATTGATCGAAAGAAACGGGTATTACACTGATCTTTATAATAAGCAACTGCTGGAAGAAGAACTGGCGGAAGTGTAGGAGAGCAAGGCCTCACCACAGGGAACACAGAGGACACGGAGGTTTTTCGGGGAGCCTCTTGCGGGAGCGTGGTTTCCATGAAGAGGAAGGTCATCCCCGAGCTGCTGGACTCCGATTCCGGTTCTCCGTCTGAAATTGCCGCTTCCCTTTCCGATCTCAATCGTATCAATCGTTGGTTTGGTGGAATTGCGACCACAGAGTTCCTGGTTAAGCGAGTTGCACAAAGATTGCACGCGAAGTCGCTTTCGCTGCTCGAAGTGGGCGCAGGGACTGGCGCTGTGCCTGCGGCGGTCGTGGCGGCTTTGGCGCCACGCGGTATTCGGATTCAAGTCACGCTACTCGATCGAGCGGTTTCTCATCTCAAAAACGGCGATCAACGAGCGGTTGTTGGCGATGCTCTCGCACTTCCCTTCTCCGACGGCAGCTTCGATCTGGTGAGCTGTAGTCTCTTCGTTCATCACCTGTCGCCGGACGAGGTTGTGCGATTCATCAACGCAAGCCTGCGAGTGTGCCGTCACGGGGTTGTAATCAACGATTTAATTCGGCATCCTGCACATTTGGGGCTGGTGTATGCGGGGACGCCACTGTACCGGAGCCGGCTGACCCGACATGACGCGCCAGCATCTGTATGGCAGGCATATACAGTTAACGAGGTGGAAAATATGCTGGAGAAGTCGAATGCGGCACGGGTGGAAATCACGCGACACTTTCTATTTCGGATGGGTGTTATCGCGTGGAAGAGTGCGAGGTGACAGTGTGACAGCGATGCACGACTTGATTGTTATCGGCGGCGGCCCGGCGGGATCTTCGGTGGCGATTGCCGCTGCGCGAAACGGGGCGCGGGTTCTGCTGCTCGAACGCGGCCGGTTTCCCCGTCAGAAGGTGTGTGGCGAGTTCGTTTCTGCGGAGTCGCTGGGGCTGCTACGTGATCTGCTCGATGCGACCCATCGCCCGCTGCTGAGTGATGCGATACGGATCGAGCGCACGCGAGTGTTCCTCGACGATCGGGTGCTTCAAGCGCCGGTTTTCCCGGCGGCGGCCAGCATCGCGAGGCTCGATCTTGATGACGCGCTTTGGCATTCCTCCGAGGCCGTGGGCGCGGAAATGCGCCAGCAAGTTACCGTACAGGAAGTTCGAGGCTCGGGGCCATTTGTGGTGAGCACGTCCGCTGGAGAGTTTGAGACGAAGGCTGTGGTGAACGCTTCCGGAAGGTGGTCGAACCTGAATCCCGTCCGGCCGAGAGACAGTCAGCCTCGGTGGATCGGCGTCAAAGGACATTTCGAAGGAGCCGCGCCTGAGGCTTCGGTGGACTTGTACTTCTTCGACGGTGGATATTGCGGCGTTCAGCCGGTCGATCTCAGGGGAGACGCAGGGCGTGGGCGAATCAATGCCTGCGCGATGGTGCGTGCGGATGTGGCCGGCACTGTGATGGAAGTGCTCCAGCGGCATCCCACGCTGATCAAAAGAAGCCAGCAGTGGAGACAGTTAGGCGATCCGGTGAGCACTTCGCCTCTGCTTTTCCGCGAGCCACAGACGCGGCACAACGGCGTTCTGATGGTTGGCGACGCTGCTTGTTTTGTGGATCCGTTCGTGGGAGACGGGATTTCCCTGGCTCTACGGAGCGGCGCGCTAGCGGCGGAATGCCTGCTTCCGTTTTTTCGAGGAGAAACAGGACTCGACAAAGCTTCCCAGCGATATCGTGAGGAGTACGTCGGGCGGTTTGCAGCGGTCTTTCAGACCTCGTCGACACTCCGGCGGATGTTGCGCCTGCCGGGAGCGGTGCGCCGACCGGTTGTGGCATTACTGACAAAAGTGCCCGCGGCCACGGAGTATCTGGTGAGGAAGACGCGGTAGCGTCAGTGCGAGGTACCTTATCAGGCGCTAAAGCGCGTGAATCAAAACGGGGAGCTTAACGCAGTGCTGAAGTGCTCCGCCCCAAAGCCATCTAGCGGACCACGAGGACTTCGCGAATGTTGTCGCGAGTGAGGAAAAACTTGATGGAAGTAAAGTCGCGAAACAGATTCTCGATGTGGCGGTTGTTGAAGACGCGCTGAAGGCGGAAGGCGCCGCGGGCCGACTGTGCGCCCGGCCCTTTTCGCAGGTCGCCACGGGCTTCAACGTGCTGCATTTCGAGGGTGTCATTGCCGGTAATGTGGTAGCGGTAGCAGGGCGCATCCGGTCCGGCTTCCTGGGTGTGAAAAAACGCAAGCATCATGCCGCCCGGGCGGATCATGGACCACAACCGGGCGACCAGCGGCTTCACCAGTTCCTCATCCAGGTAATCGGCCAGGTTCCAGCACAGAATGATGTCGAACTGGGCATTGCCGAAGACCAGATTTTCCGCGAGGAAGCGTTTGTTGTCGAGCGTCGTGTGTCCCTGCTCATCGTGGGTTACCAGGGTCGGGTCAGTAGAGGCTTCCAAAATATCTTCGCTGTAAATCTTGTGGCCGCGCTCGGTCAAATAACGAATGTTAGAGGCCGAGGTGGAACCGATATCCAAAATGCAAAGCGGCTCTTCCGACTGAAAAAGGCGGGTCAACTCGACCAGACCACTGGAGCGGCGGGTCAGCCGCTGGGTAGACAGGTGCGGCCGCATACTCTGGCCGTGCTCCTGGCCGTGCTCGGATGGACCTCGAAAAAGCTTCATGAAGCTATTGGTGACGGATGCCATTGCGACTTCTTTCTGGCCTCCGGTTCAGAGTGCTCTCCTAGACTAACTATATCGCGGGGCACAAAGCCGAACCGGGCAAAAACTTTCAATTCTTGGTTACCGACGTGTTCGGTGACATAGAACTGCTCCCACTACCCGCCATAGCGACTGAGGCACCGGACGATTGGGCAGCGCCTGTTACCTTGGGCTCCGGCTGCGACTCGGATTTTGTTGCCGAGGACGCGACTGGCTTGGCGGATTCTTGCTGGATATCCACTTTCCCTTTGAAGTAGGCGCCCTCTTCGATGGCAATACGCTGGGTGAAAATGTCACCCACCACAACCGCCGACTTCCGCAGCTCGGCTCGCTGGCTGGCTCGAATGTTGCCGTCTAGTTTGCCTTGAACGGTCACACCTTTGGCGTGGACACTACCTTTGACCTGGCCGTTGGGACCAATCACCAGACTGTTGCTGCGCAACTCGATGGTGCCTTCGACTACACCATCGACAAATAGATCCTCGCTACCGGAAAGTTCTCCCTTGATGATGACCGACTTGCCTATATGAGCAAACTCGTTGGTCTTTGGCGTATCCATAGCCCAACCTCCTTCACGTCTTTAGCACCACATGCAACCGGGACTAACGGATTCTAAACCATTTGGCGACTTTGCGGTGCACGAAGGGGCAAAGGGGCTTCCCAGACGGTTTAAAATGGACGGAAGTGGGCATGTTTCCGCTGGTGAAAATGGCAATGCAACGGCAACTGCGATGGTTTCGTCTAAGCTAGGGAGCGATTTATGAGGTTATTTGGCCAGAGAACGGGATTGCTCGGATTCGCCATGGTACTGGTGAGTGTCGCTCCGGCTCATCTCCCCGCGCAGACGATGAGTGCAGCCCCGGTTGAATTGGTGCGGGAAACGGTCCAGAACGAAATCAACTCCAGCAATCCCACGAAGTTCATGTTCCGGGAGCGCGAGCAGAACGAGCATGGCACGCAAACCAAGGTGATCGTAGAGACCAAGGAACTTGCGGCGGGCATGTTGGTGGCAATCAACGACAAGCCGCTCACGGTAGAAGAACGCCGCAACGAAGAGGCGCGTTTGGACGAACTGGTCAACAATCCGCAAGAGCTAAAGAAAAAACAGAAGGCCGACCGGGAAGATACGGAGCGAACCAATCGAATCATGAAGGCGTTGCCAGAAGCGTTTCTCTATGAGCCGGACGGTGTCGAGACGGGGACAAAAGAGTTGGGCAATCCCGGCGATGAACTGGTGCGCCTCAAGTTTCGCCCCAACCCGGACTATAGCGCGCCGTCTCACACCGAGCAGGTGCTCACCGGAATGGTGGGTTACATGCTGATCGACAGAAGCCAGCACCGCATAGCGAAGATCGATGGAACTTTGGAAAAGGAGGTCGGTTTCGGTTGGGGCATTCTCGGACACCTAGACAAGGGCGGCCGCTTTGTGGTGCAGCAAGGTACGATGGGCACGGGAGTATGGCAGGTTAGCCACATGGATCTGGACTTGACCGGCAAGATACTGTTCTTCAAGAAGCTGGTAGTCAAATCTACCCAGACGTTCAGCGACTTCCATGAAGCGCCACCAAATCTTACTTTCGCGCAGGGTGTGGAGCTGCTGAAAAGGCAGGCACAAGAACTGGCGCAGAACCGGCCGGAGGGCGTCGGCGCAGGTCAAGGGCAGAGATAGCTTTAGCCGCAGAATGGTGTTTATGGCCCGAAGACATAGGCCGCACCGGGACCAGGGCCGTTCTGAGTAGAGAATGGAGCATTCGGCGCTCCGACCACTCCTGTACTTCCGCTAACACTTACTGAAGCTCCGAAGTAGTCGCCGCCATGTGAATTGTTGGCTTTCACAATCAAGTTAGATTTCGATGTCGTAATCCAACCATTGGGTGGTTTCAGGAACAGGTAAACGGCACCTTTGCCATTGCTTTGGCCATTTGCACCTGCAACAATCATGCTTCCGTTACGGGCGACCACCACCGATGAGCCCAAAAATTTACTGGTGGCGGGTTCCAGTTCGGCAGTGTCACTCATGCTACTCCAGCCAGCGGCAGGTTCGACAAAAACATAGACGGCCCCTTGTTCCTGATTGGCAACAGGGGCACCAGCCGCGACCGTGTCGCCATCAATGGACACCGAGCTTCCGAGGTTATCGTCGGCCATTCCATCCGACGCGGTTAGTTCAGCTGTCTCGGTCATGTTGGTCCACCCTTGTGCGGGTTCTACAAACAGATAAGCAACACCCGGCCCAGATCCATTCGAATACGGAGCCTCCGGCGCACCGACGACGACGGTGCTGCCATTGATCGCCGCTGAGAACCCGAATTCGTCATCGTTCATCCCGTCCGACGCCGTCAGCTTCGCGGTCTGAGTCATGTTAACCCAGCCGGTTTTGGGTTTCACAAACACGTACGCAGCGCCAGGCCCTGGATTATTGCCGCCACCTACCGGCGCTCCTGCTACGACAGCGTTGCCACTAATTGCGACGCCTTCACCGAGGTCACCTACAGACTCTCCGTCCGATGGAGTGAGTTTGGCCGTCTGGGTCATGTCAACCCATCCTGTGGAAGGCCTGACGAAAACATATAGGGCACCCGAATGATTGCCGTTAACCGTTGCCCCCGGCGCCCCGACTACCACAGTGTCTCCGAGGATCGCGACGGACTCGCCAAAATAATCGCGGAATTGTCCGTCGGAAGCCGTCAGCGTTGCAGTTTGGGTTGCGTTCGTCCAGCCACTCTGGGTCTTAACGAATACGTAAGCCACTCCCATACCCTGATTGTGATCAGCGGCACCTATAACTATCGCGCTGCCACTCATGGACACGGTAGAGCCGAAGCCGTCATCATCTGCCCCGCTCGAGGCAGTCAGTTCGGCGAGTTGCTGAACCTTGCCGCCACTAGCCCAAGCAAAGTTCGCGACTGTCAAACTGACGATCAGCGCAGAGAGTGCGCGACCAAGAAAAAGTGACCTCTTTCGTTCCATTTGTTACCTCTTCGGGGGCTCTCTCGGGGACTTTAGTTCAGAGACGGCGCTGATCATACACCGTCGCGTAGTTCGCCGACAGTGTGAAACAGTTTGCATACGAATCCTAATGGTCCGGCAACTCAGTTTCCAGTTCTCGGAGCTACTTGGCTTTAATCGTTTCCTTGCGGACGGTTAACTTCTCAATCCGGTCTTCCAGGACGCGGTAGCCTGTGCCAGCCTGGTCGGATATCGCGATCATGCCTTGAGTGCTGACTTCGACTTCGGGCTCGATGATGTCTTCTTTCCAGTAGCGTTTGCTGGCAGAGACGTCTCCCGGCAGCCGGAAGTTTTCCAGGGTTGAGAGGGCAATGTTGTGAGCGCGTCCTACGCCGGATTCGAGCATTCCTCCACACCACACTGGAATTTTGCGAGCGGCACACACATCATGGACTTTGCGCGCCTCGCTGAATCCTCCCACGCGGCCAACCTTGATGTTGATAATGCGGCAAGCGCCAGTCTCGACCGCCTGGGCGGCGTCGCGGGCGTTGTGGATTGACTCGTCGAGGCAGATGGCGGTGCGCAACTGCGGTTGCAGGCGGGAATGGTTGTAGATGTCATCCTCCCAGAGCGGCTGCTCGATCATCAGCAGATTAAACTGGTCGAACTTTCGCAAGTGCTCGACTTGGTCGAGAGTATAGGCGGAGTTGGCATCGCAACTCAAAGTAATGTCAGCCCAGCGCGAGCGAATGCGTTCCAGAACATTGAGATCCCAACCGGGTTTCACCTTCACCTTAATGCGGCGATAACCGGCGGCCAGTTCGCGCTCAATCTTTTCCAGGAGTTGTTCGATGGAATCCTGAATGCCGATGGAAACTCCACAGGGAATTTCTCGCAATTTGCCACCCAGCGATTTCCAGAGGGGCTGCTGTTGTTGGCGGGCAGCGACATCCCAGAGCGCGTTTTCGAGTGCGGCTTTGGCCATGCGGTGACCACGGACTCTGGCCATCAGACGGACGCTCTCTGCGGGCCGATCTATGACCTTGTCGAGAATGGCGGGGGCAAGAAAGCGTTGGATGGTGAGCCAAGCGGAATCAATCCACTCGGAACTGTAGAAAGGCGCGCCATCTGCGACACATTCCGCCCAGCCGATAACACCGTCGCATTGGACGCTCACCAGCAGGATTCGGCGGTCGTAGATCCGGCCAAAGCTGGTCTCGAAGAAATCGACCAGCGGCATTTTGATTTCGCGGAGAGTGAGAGCTTCGATTTTCATAGTCGTGAACTGGTCGCGTCTTAATCAACCCCAGAGCGCACATACGAGCACAGTGAAACTTCTAGTTTTGCTGCGCGCTCCATGTTCCCAACAAGAACTCGCCGTTCGCCTGTGGATCGCGGCGATAGCCTAGCACTGCCAGGCCGCTGGCAAAAGCTTCTTGAAACTCGTCACGATTGTGCTCCTGAATCTGCTGCGCCTGATTGCGCGTCGCTGCTTCGGCCTTCCATTCGTAAATCTGAGCGGGCACGGAGATCGTCTTCACGATGATGAATTCAGGATTCTTCCCGGTTGTGAGCAAGTGATCTACTCGCTTCGACTTCAGCCACCACTCGGCCACCAGGCGATCGGTGGGCAAGCCACCTTGTAACGGCGATGAGGTAATTCCGTACTGGTTCACGTTGTAGCGGTGCGCAATCGCCCCCAGCCTTTCGAGATTGAAGTAGGAATTCTTGATCTCCAGGGGATCGAAGGTCCACTCCATCAGGTCGAAGCCTCGACCGAGAGCATCGTCACGTTGAGCGAACTTCAAGCGGCGCCCGAGTCCGGTGTTGCGATATTGTTGGCGCACGGCCAGCATGTGAGAGTAGAGGTACGGGTGCTGATCGCGCACGCCGGGCACGGCGAAAGCAAAACCGACCAGGTTGTGATTGTCGAAAGCGCCGATGACCTGGCCGCCAATCTTATCGGCGACCACGAACAAGCGCAACGGAACCAGTTCGATGTCGGCGAATCCCCAGACTTCTTTTTGTAAAGCCACGCAGGCACGCATTTCATCGAGGCCCCGGCATTTGCGAATCAGGAGCGCACTGGCATTCACTGGCTGCTCGACTCCTGCTGTTTTGCCTGTTGCCATAAGGATTCCAGTTCCTGCATGGGAACTTGCCGCGGAGTGCGCCCCGAGACCCGAAGTTGTTCTTCCATCCACTGAAAACGGCGGCGGAACTTGCGGTTGGTCTTCCGCAGGGCCGATTCGGAGTCGAGCGAAAGATAGCGCGCAATGTTCACCAGGACGAAGAAGAGGTCTCCGAGTTCGCCTTCCAGGCGTTGGCGGAGATCGTCGGGAATCCGAGGCTGGCCCGATCCTGCCACCCCGCGGCCTTGCGGTTGCGGACCGGGAGCGGGAAACTCCTTAAGGTGTTCCTGAAGCTCTGCTGCTTCTTCGTGTAGTTTGTCGAATAAACCCTCGACATTGGGCCAGTCGAAACCGACGTTCGCGGCACGAAGACTCAGTTTGTGGGCTTCCAGCAGTGCCGGCATGGCGGTGGACACCCCGGACAGAATCGACTCAGGCTCGGGGTTTTCAGTTTTACCTGCATGGCGTTTTTTCTTTTCTTCTGACTTCAGCGCTTCCCAGTTGCGCAGGACTTCGGCTGGAGTGTCGGCTTTGACATCGGCGAAGACGTGAGGATGGCGGCCGATCAACTTATTCGTCAGCCGATCCAACACGTCGTCAATCGAAAAGGTTTTCTCCTCACTGGCCATCTGGGAGTAGAACAAGACTTGCAAAAGCAGGTCGCCGAGTTCGCCCGCCAGTTCCGGCCAGTCTCGGTTGTCGATGGCTTCGAGAACCTCATAGGTCTCCTCGACGGTGTAAGGCTTGATGGAGTCGAAGGTCTGTTCGCGGTCCCAGGGGCAGCCGCCGGGAGCGCGCAACCGGGCCATGATGGACACGGCGCGCTCGAAACGATCTCCAGTGGGGGGCATGGAGGAATCACTTTAAATGAGGCGGGCGGGTACGGGCAATGCTGGGTGCGGCAGAGGCGCTAACCACAGAGGACACAGAGAGCACAGAGCGAAACGCCGGCCGCCAGAAACTTATGTCATCTTTCGTAAGACGGGCGAGATGCGCGACACTGGATTGGTGGTTGCACACACGAATCTCCGGCCTCCGCTCAACGATGAGCGCTTTGATGTCGTCGTGATCGGTGGCGGGATCAATGGCGTCGCCATCGCACGGGAATGCGCTCGCGGGGGTTGGCGCACGCTGCTGCTGGAGCAGAACGACTTTGCCGCGGGGACGACCAGCCGCTCGACGCGAATCATCCATGGCGGGTTGCGGTATCTCGAGCACGGTGATCTGGCTCAGGTCAGGGAGTCGCTGCGGGAACGGAAACAGTTGTTGCGGCAATACCCACATTTGGTACGCCCTCTGCAATTTCTCTTGGCGCTGTCGGATAAGAGCCCACGTAGTGCGCTGGCAGTGCGCGCAGGTCTGTGGCTATATCGACGGATCGGCGGGCGGGGCCGAACGAATGGTCAGAGCGAACAACATCATTTGGAACAAGTGCTCGATAGCGGCAGGCACTTCTCCATCTTCAGTTTTGACGACGCGCAGTGTGAATTTCCCGAACGTCTGGTGGCGGAGTGGTTAATAGAGGCGGTCCGGGCGGGCTGCGTGGTGCGAAACCACACTCAGGTGCTGACGGTCGAGGTTGACAGGGGAAAGGTCACGAGTCTCAGGCTGCGCGACCAACTGCGTGCAACCGAGGAATCGGTCAGGACTACATGGATCATTAATGCCACCGGGCCGTGGGCTGATCACATCTGTCAACGCTCCAGCATACGGACCCCACATCCGATGGTTGGCGGAGTTCGTGGTTCTCACATTGTGTTGCAGAAGTTTGCTGGTGCGCCGGAGGCGGCGGTTTACACCGAGGCGATGGATGGGCGGCCATTCTTTATCATCCCTTGGAACGAGCAGCTTCTGGTGGGGACCACTGAAGTCGGAGACGCCGGCGATCCAGGCGCGACGAAGCCGTCGGCTGAGGAGACCGAATATCTGCTGCGTTCTGTGCAAATTCTGTATCCGAAGGTACAGATTTCAGCGGGCGATGTGCGTTGCACATTTGCCGGAGTGCGACCACTTCCCTACTCGCCGGGGGCGACGTTCTCGGGGTTGAGCCGGCGACACTATCTTCATGATCATTCCGGGGACGGAGCCGTGGGGATGATCTCAGTGATCGGGGGAAAGCTGACTACGGCGGCGAGCTTGGCGCGGGAGTGCGCGGCCAAGATCGGCGTGGCGAAGATCGGAATGACGGCTTCGTTCCTGAAAGTTGCCCTGGTGGAGGGAAATCGGGTGGATGAGTTAACGGAGCGGAGAATCACCGAAGTCGCGGGGGCCGGCGGCATTCCCCGCGAGTCAGCCCGCAGCTTGATGGAATGGTATGGAGAACAGTCGATGACGATGGCGAGTGCGGCGCGAGGCCGCCGGGAGTTACGGGAGAGTTTGTGTCCGCACACTAGTCACATCGTTGCCGAGGCGGTTCATGCCATGACCAACGAATATGCGGTTACGCTGGGAGATGTGCTGTTGCGGCGGGTGCCGGTGGCGCTGGGCCCTTGCTGGTCGCCGGGGTGCAGCCGGGAAGCAAGCGAGAGAGTGGGCGCCGCGATGGGATGGAATGAACGCCAGACGGCACTTGAATGGGAAGCGTTCGAAGAGGAGCGGGAAGCTTTCTTGCGGAAACCTGCGGCGGCGACAAGCTCAGTTAGCGGCCGCTAACGGCCGATGCGCCGCCCGGAAAAGTCTGGACCAGCAGATGGGGATCGTCTGAAATGATTCCGTCGACTCCCCAATCCGCCAGCCGTTGCATTGCCTTCTTGTCATTCACGGTCCAAGTGAGCATGGTTTTGCCCGCCTCGTGGACGGCTTGCACCAGTTGGGAAGTGATCAGTGTGTGCTTGGGGATGACGTACTCCACCGGCACTTCCCGCCAACGATCCAGGTTATTCCGGCGATCGCAAATAAAACCCAGAGAGACTTCCCCGCTGCGCGCTCTCAGTTCAAGCAAGACTTCAGGCAGAAAAGAAGAAACTACATAGCCGCGCCCCGGTGGGTGCTCGCGCAGGGCGACGAGGACGTCCGACTCCAGCCCCGGGACTTTGAGTTCAATGTCGAAGAAGGCGGATGGGGCATAGCGGGACAAGACATCCTCGAGGCAAGGCAGCGACTGAAGTTGGCCACAGGAGGCTTCGGCGATGCCGATTCCGTTCGCCTTCTCGTCATGGCAAATGACCGCGCGCCCACAGGCGGTGCGGCGCACATCGAATTCGAACCCATCGCAACCGAGTTGCAGCGCCAAGTCGAAAGCCGCAAGCGTGTTCTCTGCCGCCGTGTCAGAGACACGTGTACCGCGATGACCGAGGAGGAGGGGATGGCCGGACATCGCGGTTGATTGTAAATCCAGAATGGAGGTATCGAACGGCCAAGAAATCCACAGCTGTGGGAAAACTTTCCGCTGACTCCTAGCCGCGATAGTTAGTCGAGGTCGAAGTCGCGGATGGGCCGCCCGGTGTCGGGCGACTCTTTGGCCTTCTTGACTGCCTCTTGAAACTTTTTTTCCAGCAAGTCCGAGGCGTGTTTTTGATTTTCGACGGATTGGCGGAAGATGGAATCGCGGCGGCTGTCCTGTTCTTTCATGGCCCGGGCAGCTTCTTCGATGTCGTTGAACATCTTGGGCTTGACGGCGGCGGTGTGGGCGATTACGGCCTGGGACTCGGAATCCACTTTCAATACCGCGCTGCAGCACGGGCAGGTTACTTCGAATGCTAGTGGGGAACGCCGCACCATACCGAGAATGATACCCCAAAAGCCGGGTTCAGCGAGGCTCCAGCTTGATGGGGAAGATGTGGAACAGGTTCAGCATCTCCAACCCGAGCAGCAGAAGTGAGAAGAAAACCACGGTGATGGCCAGTATCTCGCCAAAGTTGAGGCCGCTGCGCCGCGGCTCGAAGCGCCGGAGCACCAAGCCCAGAATGTTGAGCGTGGCAAAGCCAAATACCAGCACCCACAGGATGTTGTAAACGCTGGCTTTCTTCTCCGAGTAGAAACCGGAAAGTTCGGAAAACTGGAAGAGGAGCAGCAGGGTGAGCGTGTGATAAGCCGAACCGAGACGAACGCCATTTCTAAGGAGGGTTTTGGTCAGGGATAGGTGCATGAGCCCGGTCAGGAAATACGATATTACCTCTTTTCGGAAGCAGTGTCAGTGACGGGGCGAACACCGTGCCGGGTTGCTCAGTCTCCGCCTAGTGGCGCGTGATTTATAATAGAAAGATTCCCTACCCCTTTCCGGACAGTCTGTGGCCACCCATGTGAAAACCACTGGAGATAGCGGCTGGAGAGTGGCAAGGGACGCCTAAAGATGTCCACAGAAATGGGCGCGGCGAAAGCGGACGCTGACTTTACAAGCGGATAGCATGGCCCGCAGGCGTCACTGGCGGGCCGTTTTCTTTGCGGGTGGGAATGTTTGTGCAGTGGATTGCGCAGTAGCTTTTTCCGCATTGGTGGAGGACAATGGTTGCGCCTGGCATTTCCGCAGTGTTCTCCCCCTTGCGGTTCTTGGCCGGGCAGTCCCGCGTGGGTTGGGCCGCGATTTCGATTTCGTACCACGGAGGATTCCGATGACAAACCTCAATGCATGGAAAATGGCCGGGGCAGTCTTGATGCTCTGTGGCGCGATGGCGATTGTGGCACCTGCGCAATCGTTCAAAACGCTGGCTCAATTCGATGGGGCCGATGGGTCATATTCCCTAGGGTCCTTTGTGCAAGGTCGTGATGGAAATCTCTATGGGACAACAAATTATGGGGGGGGACTAGAGGGAGGGTGCGGAAGCCAGGGGTGCGGCACGGCTTTCAAGATGGGCCCCGCAGGCAAGTTGACTACGCTTTACGACTTCTGCGCTACCTATCCGTGCAGCGACGGAGCACGACCTTGGGCGGGTCTGGTCCTAGCCGCAAATGGGGATCTTTACGGTACTACGGCATTTTATGGTGCCAACAGTAATTTCGAGGGAGGTACGATCTACAGAATTACTCAAGCGGGCCTGCTGACGACGATATACAGCTTTTGCTCACAACCTAACTGTACCGACGGCAGTTTCCCTTGGGGAACCTTGATCCAAGCCACTGACGGAGACCTCTACGGGACAACGGTAAAGGGCGGCAACATCTCGGGCGAAGTCTGTAGTCCCTACGGTTGCGGTACGGTCTTCAAAATTACTCCGTCTGGGACATTCAGCGCAGTGTACAGGTTTTGCTCGCATGAAAATTGCGCTGACGGCTCTGCCCCGTTGGCAGGGGTGATTCAAGGTACAGACGGTAGTTTCTACGGCACGACCGCGGCTGGCGGCGTGGGTGACTGCGGGTTAAATGGGGGCTGTGGCACAGTGTTCAAACTAACGCCTGGGGGCCAACTAACTACCTTACATAATTTCAACGGAGGAACCGATGGAGAGTCCCCTCAGGCGGGGCTCGTAGAGGCTACGGATGGCAATTTCTACGGTACGACCCTTGGGGGCGAAAGCGCCCTTGGCACGATTTTCATGATTACACCCGCAGGAGCGCTGACGACGTTGCACAACTTCGACTTGTCCGATGGCGCTTATCCTTCCGCGGCACTGGTGCAAGCCACCGATGGCAGTTTCTATGGTGCCACTCAAGGCGGAGGGACCTACCTCAGCGGTACGCTGTTCAAGATTTCCTCTGACGGCGCATTTACGACCATCTATAACTTTTGTCCCCACAAAGGCTGCTCTGATGGCACGGGTCCAGAGGGCGCGCTGCTTCAGTCAACAAGAGGATTTTTTTATGGGATGACCCCCACACATGGTGTTAACGGCGACGGCACGACTTTCGGCTTGAACGAGGGTCTTGACCCGTTCGTTGCATTCGTGCAGTCCGCTGGCAAAGTCGGCCAGACCGGCGGCATTCTTGGGCAAGGATTCACAGGAACTACGAGTGTTGCCATTAACGGAATCCCGGCAAGCTTCACTGTGATTTCAGATACGTTCCTAGGAGCCACGGTCCCCGCCGGCGCGACGACAGGCTATGTCACGGTGACCACGCCCAGCGGCGTGTTGACCAGCAACGTGCCGTTCCACGTGCTGCCATAGAGTCAGGCTCACTTCGACTTCCGGGAACATCGGCTTATCCGCGATCCGCACCCGTGGCACGTGCTCGTTTAGCTCATCACTGGTGGGCAGCAGAAGACAGGCGTTGGTCGCGTTGATGCTCTCGCTGAGACTGGCGAACAGGGCTTCGAGCCGTTCCCTGATTGCGTTCTTAGCTAGGTGACGTTCCATTTTCCCTCAGAAGTCCAAACCGCCGGACGGGTTGCTCGACGCCGCCGATCCCATCGAGTGGCGCGTGCTTTATAATAGAAGATTCCCTTCCCCTCTCCGGGCGGTCTGTGTGCCCGACCACGTGCCGATTGAGACAGGAGAGCGGCCAGGGATGCCTAGCAATGTCCACAGAAACCATTGTTGTTCGCGGGGCGCGAGTCCACAACCTCAAGAATATTGACGTTGATATTCCGCACAATTCTCTGACGGTGGTCACGGGAGTGTCGGGATCAGGAAAATCGTCGTTGGCATTCGACACCATCTATGCCGAAGGGCAGCGCCGGTACGTGGAATCGCTGTCGGCGTACGCTCGGCAGTTCTTGGAGCGGATCGAGAAACCGGACGTCGATGTAATTGACGGCATTGCGCCTGCGGTGGCGATCCGGCAGAAGAGCAGCACTCGTAATCCGCGCTCAACCGTGGGCACAGCCACCGAAGTCTACGACTATCTACGGCTACTGTTTGCTCGGGTGGGGCGCACCTATTGCCTGCAGTGTGGCCAGGAAGTAAAGAAAGACACGGTCGATGAGGTTGCGGATACTGTGATGGGACTGGCGGAAGGAACGCGATTGCATGTGCTCTTTCCGCTGCAACCGCCAGCGGCGGTTTCGGTAACGGAGAAACCGCCAAAGACACGAGCGAAGCGCGGCAAGCGTAAGGCGGCCGACGCGATTTCGGATCAGCTGAAAGCGCGTTTGCTTGATCTACGCACGCGCGGGTTCAACCGGCTCTATCAGAAGGGCCAGATCTTCGAGTTCTCGACTCCGGAGTCGTTACTTGACCTCGATTTCACGGAACCGGTTTTTCTGCTGGTGGACCGGCTGGTGGTTTCGCCAGAAGCGCGGGCGCGTATTGTGGACGCGGTTGAAATCGGCTATCGCGAATCGGGCGAGGTGATTTTCGAGACCGTTCCCCGCGAGGGACAAACGATGGAGCGTCTGCGTTTCTCCCAGCGGTTCGAATGTAAGGTTTGCAATATCCGTTACGAGGAGCCTGAGCCTCGGCTGTTTTCGTTCAACAATCCTTATGGCGCATGTCCGCGCTGCCAGGGCTTTGGAAACACGATTGATTTCGACCTCGACCTGGTAATTCCGGACAAATCGAGGACTTTGAACGAAGGCGCGATCGATCCTTGGACAAAGCCGAAGTATCGTACTCTGGGCACCGATCTAAAGCGTTTTGCGCGGCAGAAGGACATTCCACTGGATGTTCCCTGGGCCGAGTTGGACGCCGAGCAGCAACGCCTGGTAGTTGACGGCGAGGGAAAGTTTCTGGGAGTGCGTGGGTTCTTCAATTACCTGGAACGCAAGAAATACAAATTGCATGTGCGGGTTTTCCTGAGCCGCTATCGGGGGTACTCGTTGTGTTCCACCTGTAACGGGGCGCGGCTGCGGATGGAAGCGCAGCAAGTCAAGATCAGCGGCAAGAGCATTTGCGACATATGCCGCATGACCGTGGAGGACGTGGGGGAGTTCTTTGCCCAGGTGCACTTGACGGAGCAGGAGGCGGGGATCGCCGACCGGTTGTTGCAAGAAATCCGGGAGCGACTGACATTCCTGAATGAAGTCGGACTGGAGTATCTGACACTGGACCGGCTGTCTTCGACTCTCTCGGGCGGTGAGGCACAGCGCATTCAACTTGCGACCTCGCTGGGATCACGGTTGGTGGGCACGCTGTACGTGCTGGATGAGCCTTCGATCGGGCTGCATAGCCGCGATACACAGCGGCTGATCAAAATCTTGCACGGGTTGCGCGACCTGGGGAACACGATCCTGGTAGTGGAGCACGACCCTGACGTGATGCGGGCTTCCGACACTATTCTCGACCTGGGGCCAGGCGCGGGGGAAAATGGTGGCAAAGTGATTGCGGCGGGAAATTACGAACAGATCAAGAGCTCGCCGGCGTCGCTCACCGGACGGTACCTGGCGAACGACCTGCGGATCCAGATACCGGGCGCCCGTCGCAAGCCAGGGAGTCAACAGATAAAGATTTTCGGGGCACGAGCGCACAACCTGAAGAACATCGATTTGGTGGTGCCGTTGAGAATGCTGGTGGCGATCACCGGTGTTTCAGGTTCGGGGAAATCCACTCTGCTGCACGACGTATTGACCCGCGCTTTATCGCAAGCCAAACAGACGGACAACGGTTCTGGGCCGGTGGCCACGGCATGGAATCGCGTGGAAGGAGCCGTGTACATCGATGAAGTTGTCCTGGTGGACCAGTCGCCCATTGGCCGAACACCGCGCTCGAATCCGGTGACGTATATCAAGACGTTTGACGGCATCCGCGATTTGTTTGCCTCGCTGCCTGAGTCGCACAAGCGCGGGTTTACTGCGGGACATTTTTCCTTCAACATCCCCGGTGGGCGCTGCGAAACCTGCCAAGGCGATGGCACTGTGACCGTCGAAATGCAGTTCTTGGCGGATGTGGAACTGATTTGCGAAGAGTGCAAAGGGATGCGCTACAAGCCGCAAGTGTTGGAGGTGCGGTATCGCGGCAAGAATATCCACGAAGTATTGAACCTGACAGTGCACGAAGCGCTACACTTTTTCGCCAACGCGCCTAAGATCGTCCAAAAACTGCGGGTGCTGGAAGAAGTCGGGCTGGGATACCTGCGGCTGGGGCAGTCGGCAACGACTTTGTCAGGTGGCGAAGCGCAGCGCATGAAGTTGGCGGCGCACTTGCACCCCACGGCGCGGGCAGACCTAAAACGGCGCATTTTATACATCTTTGACGAACCCACTACCGGGCTACATTTTGATGACATCAGTAAACTACTGGCGGCGTTTCGCCGTCTAATTGAGGCAGGGGGATCGATTCTGGTCATCGAACACAATCTGGAAGTAATCAAGACAGCGGACTGGGTGATCGATCTGGGCCCGGAGGGCGGTGAGCGCGGTGGTTACCTGTTAGGCTCGGGGACGCCGGAAGCAATCGCCCGATTGCCGCAGTCGCACACTGGACAATTTCTGGCGAAGGTCTTGAACGGAAACGGATCGTCTGGGAATGCGGACAAATAAGCGAACCCGAGTGGCTCTGCTGTTGGTGTTGCTGAGCAGCGGCGGGGTGGGCGCTATCGGGCAAACCGTGCGTCATCACAAGATTGCGGAGCCTGATCCTTCGTTTCCTCCTGAACTCGTACAGGCTGAGAGCGATATCGAGAAGAAGGACTATGCGACTGCTGAATCGCTGCTGCAGAAGGTCGTCGCCGCTGATGCTACGAACTATCTGGCCTGGTTCGACCTGGGATTCGTCTACAACGCGCAGGGAAACTTGGCCGAGTCGATTGCCGCTTATCGCAGGTCGGTGGCAGCCAAGCCGGACGTGTTCGAATCCAACTTAAATCTGGGCATCAGTTTGGCAAAGGCGGGTCAATCCGATGCCGAACCGTATTTACGAGCGGCCACAAGCCTGAAGCCTACCGCCAGTGTGGACGAAGGGCGCGCGCGGGCCTGGCTTTCTTTGGCGAATCTGTTGGAGGCGAGCAAGCCGGACGAGGCAATACAGGCGTATCAGCAGGCGGCTGCGCTCGCGCCGAAGGATCCGGAACCGCGCCTGGCGGCAGGTGCGCTGCTGGAAAAGGCCAACCGTTTCGCGGACGCCGAGCAGGAGTATAAGCAAGCGTTAGCCATTGACCAAGGCTCCAGCGAAGCGCTGATCGGCCTGGCAAACATGTACACGCGCGGCAACCGCTTTCTGGACGCGCAGCAAGTCTTGGAGAAGATTGTCGCCCTCCACCCGGAGGATGTTCAGGCGCGACTGCAATTGGGCCGGGTGCTTGTCCTGATGGGGAAAAACGACGAGGCGGTCGTCAGTGTGCAGGCAGCCGGCAAGCTGGATCCCGGCGATCCGAAGGTTCAGCGGGAACTGGCGGATCTTTACATGAGCGCGAAGAAATACGATCAGGCTGAAGCAGCCTATCGTTCTCTGCTTGCCGAGAAGGCAGGCGATCAAGCCGATTTGCATCACCTCCTTGGAGTAGCGCTACTCAAGCAGAGAAAGTTTCCTGAGGCTGAACAGGAGTTTCTGGCTGCGGTCAAGCTAAAGCCGGATTTGGGCGAGGCCTATGGGGACTTGTCTGTCGCTGCGGTTGAAAACAAGGATTACCCATTGGCGATCAAAGCGGCTGATTTGCGGGCTAAGTTTCTTCCCGAAATTCCCATTGGCTATTTTCTAAGGGCGAGTGCTTATGACCACTTGCGCGCATACAAACCGGCGGCGGAGAATTATCACAAGTTTCTGGAAGTGGCGAATGGGCAGTTTCCGGACCAGGAGTGGCAGGCTCGTCACCGCCTGATCGCCATCGAGCCTAAGAAGTGATGCTATGTCACGTTCCCTGACAATTGGTGTCATGGTGCTGGCTACGGTCCTTGACTGCGCGGCCGCGAAGGAAACCGTGCAACAGCTTGAGGCACGGGCAGAAGCGGCGCGGCCGGAAGACCGCCCCGGGTTATACATCGAGATTGCGGAACACCAACTGAAAGCGGTGGCCGAACTATTTGGCGCGGGCAAGGACGAGGATGCCGTGGCCGCGGTAAAAGACGTGGTGACGTATTCGGAAAGAGCACACGATGCGGCGATCACGTCTCGCAATCGACTTAAGGGCACGGAGATCGCTCTGCGGAAAATGGCCGCCAAGCTGCGCGACCTCAAGCACACCTTGAGCTTCGATGATCAAGCACCGGTACAGGCTGCCACAGACCGCCTGGAGGCCCTGCGCACGGACTTGTTGTCCAAGATGTTCGCCAAGGGAAAATGAAAACTGGTCAGATCATGATGGTGGCGGCGGTGCTGTGCTGCTGGCTGGGATCAGCTAATGCCCAAGTGCGCCGGCGGGAACCGCTCACTCCGGAGGAAATCGACCAACTGCGCGATGCTGCGATGAATCCGGATGCGCGCTTGAAGCTGTTTACCCGCTTTGCTCGCGCCCGGCTGGTGTCACTGGAGCAGATGCGTAACGATCCTAAAGCGACAGATCGGGGCCGGCTGACCCACGACCGCCTGCAGGAATTTGTGGACATCTATGACGAACTGAATGAAAACATCGATAACTTTATCGATCGAAAAGAGGACATGCGCAAGCCGCTGAAGTCCGTGATTGAGGCGGACAACGAATTTCAGGCGAAGCTACTGGCGTTGAAGAGTGCTCCGGACGCCGGGGCGAAGGAGGCGGAGCAGTACCGGTTCCTGTTGGATAACGCGCTGGAGGCGGTTGGGTCTGGCGTGCAAGACCATAAGCAATTGCTGGTGGAGCAGGAGGAAGTGGCGAAGCATCGAGGAAAAGGTAAGTCGTAACGCAGGCCCTCTAGCCTGCTACTCTGTCCTAAACGTGAATCCCACGCTTCTGAGTGTCTTCGAAGAGAGCTACCGCGAACTGCGGCCGCGGGCGCCTATGCCCGAGTTGGCGGTGGAATTCTATCCCTTTGCCAGCATCAACAACACCATCCGCATGCGCGAGGGCAAGCTGTTTGTGCGTCTCTCAGACATGCTGGAAGGAGCGCCGGCGAATATCCTCCATGCGATTGCCCACATCCTGCTGGCTAAGATGTACCGCAAGCCGATCCAACGGGAGCAGGCGACGCGCTATCGGCGATACATTTCGAGCCACGCCATCAGAGATAAGGCAACCCTGCTGCGCCAGATCAGGGGCCGCAAGCGCATTGATGGCGCTCGCGGACGCGCCTATGACCTGGAGGCAATTTTCGACGAGCTGAACACGCGCTTCTTTCACGGGTTGTTGGCGCGTCCGCGCATGACATGGAGCCGGGTCGACGCACGCAACCGTTTAGGGCACTACGATCCCGCGCACAATGCCATTGTGGTAAGCCGGGTATTTGACGACTTTCGGGTGCCGCGCTATGCGGTGGAATATATCGTTTATCACGAGATGCTGCATTTGAAGCATCCGGTGAAGTTGCGCGGGAGCCGGCGATGCGTGCATTCCGGCGAGTTTCAGGCGGAAGAAAGACTCTTCCCGCACTTTGAAGACGCCAAGGCAATGTTAAAGCGGCTTTAGACGGCGCACGCGTTGACTCTGCTGTCCGCGAGCAGCTATCCTATACAAAGTGAAATTGAAATTCATTTTCAAGATCGTCGAGGTCCGTCTCTAGAATGTTGCAGGCGTTTATTGTCACCTTGCGTGAGGGTGTGGAAGCCGCCCTGATCGTAGGGATTACGCTGGCTTATTTGGCCAAGATTGGCCGCCCGGAACTGAAAAAGCCGGTCTATGCCGCTCTTATCGCGGCTTTTCTGGGCAGCATTGGCGCGGCCGTTCTGCTCTCCCGCATGCAGTGGAACCAGGATATTTTTGAAGGCTGGATCATGCTGGCGGCAGCGTTCTTTGTAATCACCATGATCGTCTTCATGATGAAAACCGGGCGCAAACTCAAGGGGGAAATCGAAGGTAGGGTGAGTTTGCTGGCGGGCCGGAATGCGTGGTTTGGGCTCTTTCTCTTCGTGTTCCTGATGGTGTTGCGAGAGGGTGTCGAGACCGTCCTGATTCTGTCAGCGGTGTCGCTCAACTCGACCGAGCTGATGAGTTTTCTGGGGACGCTGCTGGGCGTGGCTGCGGCGGTCCTGTTTGGTGTGATGTTCGTGAAAGGCAGTGTCCGCATCAATTTGCAGAAGTTTTTCCGCATCACCACGGCGATTCTTTTCTTTGTGGCGGCGCAACTGGTCATTTCCGGGCTGCATGAGCTTTCCGAGAACGGCGTGCTTCCGTCTTCCAAGCAAGAAATGGCAATCATCGGGCCCATCGTGCGTAATGATCTTTTCTTTTTCGTGACCATCGTGGCTCTGGCGGCACTGATGGTGCTGTTTGAGATGAAACGGCGTGAACCGTTGGCCGTGGCTGATTCCCCGGCGGCACGCCGCAAGGCTCAGTGGAGCGCCCGGCGGGAACGCTGGTGGATGGTTTCGGTATACGCCAGTTCGTTCGTGTTCATTATGCTGGTGACCGCTGAGTTCATCTATACCAAGAGCGTCAGCGCGTTGTCGCCAGCGACTGAAGTCACATTTGTGAACGGGCAAGTCGCGATTCCGCTGCAACAGCTCTACGACGGCGACCTTCACCGCTATGAGGCCAAAGAGAACGGAGTCGAGATCCGCTTCTGGCTGTATCAGAAACCGGACGGCAAGATTGCCAGCGTTCTGGATGCTTGCGAAATCTGCGGCGCCATGGGCTTCTACAAGCAGCAGAGCGGCGTGGTATGCAAGAACTGCGCGTCGCCAGTCAACCCTCAGTCGATCGGCATGCCCGGCGGTTGCAATCCGATTCCCTTGCAGGCACAAGTTACGACGGACTCGGTCATCATCCGGGAGGCGGACATCGCGGCGCGTAGCCGGGTGTTCCAACCGTAAGTCATGTTCTTGCGCCTCGTCTACGAATCGTTCCGGCGGCAGAAGCGACGCAAGCTGTTGGCCGGCACTGCCATCACTTTGGGCGTGGGTGTGGCGACCGCCATGATCGCTGTGGCCACCGATATCGGCGATAAGGTCAGCCGGGAACTTCGCGCCTTCGGTGCCAACCTGGTGGTCACTCCTCAAGAAGACACGCTCGATCTGCAAATTGCCGGGGCTGACCTGAAGCCGCCTAGCGATGGAGCGTATCTCGAGGAATCCGACCTACCCAAGATTCACGGCATGTTCTGGCATAACAACATTGTGGGATTCGCGCCGGTGTTGCCGGTCGCGGCGAACGTTGGCGGGAAGAATGTCACGCTGTTGGGTACGTACTTCTCGAAGCGGCTCAATTTCGGCAAGGAAGAATTCCAGACCGGCGTGCGCGCCATCTATCCCTGGTGGAAAGTAGACGGCACCTGGCCCCAGGACGATTCGCAGGACGTACTGTTAGGCGAAAGGCTGGCTACGGGACTTGGGCGCAAGGCGGGGGACGAGATTGAGATTGCAGGCCAGGCGCATCGAGTGGCTGGAGTGCTTTCCACAGGCGGCACGGAAGACGATCAGATAATCGCTCCACTGGCGGAAGCGCAACGGATTTTGGGACGGCCAGGGGCGGTGCGGCGGTTATACGTGAGCGCGGTGACCAAGCCGGAAGACGCTTTCGCACGGCGCGATCCGAGAAGTTTGCGCGGGCCGGAGTTTGACCGCTGGTATTGCTCGCCTTATGTCCAGTCGATTGCCTATCAGTTGCAGGAGGCGATTCCGCATGCGCACGCCGAGCAGATTCGACAGTTAGCTCAGAACGAAGGCACGGTGCTCACGCGGATCAAGGGGTTGATGCTGCTGATTACATTGGCGGCGCTGTTGGCGGCGGCCTTGGCTGTCTCGGCAGCCATGGCCACGGCAATGTTCGAGCGGAGAACAGAAATCGGATTGATGAGAGCCTTGGGTGCGGGGCGTGTCTCAGTAGCGGCGATCTTTTTCGCCGAAGCACTGCTGCTGGCGGTGCTCGCGGGTACCGTAGGCTTTGCGGGTGGTGCGATGCTGGCGCGCGCTATGGGGCGATCTATCTTTGATTCGCAAATCGCGGTTGACCTGGTTCTGTTTCCTATCGTAGTTGCGCTTGCCGTGCTGGTGACTTTCGCCGGCAGCGCTTTGGCTATCAGGCGAGCGGTGAAGTTCGATCCCGCGTTCGCGTTGCGAGGTGAAGCGTGAGTCCAAACGTCACGCCGGATCAAACCACTCGCCTGGCTCATGGGTCGCGCCGATCGATGTTTCTGCGCATGCTGGTAAGGGCGGCGGTGCTACGCCGAGGACGCGCAACGGCAGCTCTGCTGGCGATGGTGGTTGCGGCTGGCGTAACCACCGCCATGCTGAATCTTTACGTGGATGTACAAGCCAAATTGCACACGGAGTTTCGCAACTACGGCGCGAACGTCGTAGTTGTAGCGAAAAACGGGGAATCCCTTTCTAGCGGTGCTTTACAGCAGATCGATTCTGTTCTGGGTGGGAACGGGTTGGCCGTGCCCTTTGCATACGTGGTGGCGCGCACTTCGGACGGTCAGCCAATAGTGGTTTCAGGGACTGATCTGGATCAGGTACCCAAGCTGAACCGTTGGTGGTCGGTCACTGCCTGGCCGAGCCGCGAGCGAGACGCTTTGGTGGGAGAACGGGCGGCGGCATTGGTCGCGCCGCGAGGACAGGCGTTCGATCTCAGCTTTCAAGGGCGGACGATTCGCTTGAATCCGGTCGGCACAGTACGCACCGGCTCTTCCGAGGATAGTCGCATTTATCTTTCACTCAAGGAATTCGAGAGTTGGACCGGTGAAAAGGCTTCCACAGTTGAGATCGCTGCGTGGGGATCGCCGGAGGAAGTCCGCGCGACCATTCAGAAGCTGACGTCGGCATTGCCCCAAGCCGACATCCGGCCAGTTCGCCAGATCATGGAGGGTGAAGCACGTGTATTAGGGAAAACGCAAAGCACGCTGCTGGTTTGCGTCCTGTTGATCATTCTGACGGCGGCGCTGTGTGTGCTTTCGACGCTGATGGGCTGGGTGTTTGATCGCCGCCGCGACTTTGCCATCATGAAGGCTCTGGGCGCGTCGGAGCGGCTAATCGGTGGTTTCTTTATCACCGAGGCTGCGGTTTTGGGAGCGGTCGGGGCAATCTTTGGATTTGGGGTTGGAGTCGCGATCGCTATGTGGATTGGCCGCGTCAACTTCCATGCTCCGGTAGCGCCGCGGGTCGCTGTGTTGCCCGAGGTGCTGGTGGGAAGCATAGCGGTGGCGCTAATCGCCGCCCTGCTTCCAATGTTTCTGCTACGGCGCGTGCAACCTGCTACGATCTTGAGGGGAGAATGAATTGATCAGGTTGAATCAGGTCAGCCGTCTCTACTCCGCTAATGCCAGCGCGGGTGGCAGTGCCATTCGGGCGCTGGACAACTTTTCTCTGAGCGTCGAGCCGGGGGAGTGGATTGCCATCATGGGCCCGTCTGGTTCGGGCAAGTCGACGCTGGTGAATCTGATCGGTTGCCTGGACCGCCCCAGTTCGGGCGAGATCTGGCTCGACGGCGAGAATGTTGCCAGTCTTTCGTCCGCGGAGTTGAACCGGGTGCGGGCGGAAAAGATTGGCTTTGTATTCCAGCAGTTTCATCTGATTCCCTATCTGACCGCGGTCGAGAATGTAATGCTGGCGCAATACTTCCACAGCATGACCGATGAACAGGAAGCACTCGATGCGCTGCAGCGTGTGGGGTTGAGAGATCGCGCCCAGCACCTTCCTTCTCAGCTCTCGGGCGGCGAGCAACAGCGGGTATGCATTGCGCGGGCTCTGATAAACGATCCCCAGATTGTGTTGGCGGACGAACCGACGGGAAATCTGGATGCGGTCAATGAAGAGATCGTGCTGCGCTTGTTGCGCGAGCTGCATGATCAGGGACGCACGATTGTGATGGTCACGCACGATCCTGTGGTGGCGCGCCTGGCCGACCGGCGGATTGAATTACATCACGGCAAGATCAGCGCGCAGGTTGTTTTCTCCATGGCCGATGAGGAGCAGTTCGATGAAGTTCTGGAAGAACTGTGGGCGCTTGGCGAGCAGGGTGAGATCGCGGAGATCGGACTTATGGAAGTACACGGCGCGCTGCCCGTGAGCATCGCGGTCGAGAAAATGATCGAACTAGGATTGGTTCGTACTTCGCCGCATCCGCCGCTGACGCACAATCACAAGCCATTTGTGAACCCGTGTCACGACGCCCTCAAGCCGGACGGTGTTTCCACCGGTGATGGCAGCATGATTGTGGAGTTCACTTCGAGAGGCCAGCAGCGCGCGGCCGACATTGTGCGACGTCATCGGCTGGCCGAGCGGCTGTTTACCGACAGCCTGGCTATGGACAGCGAGACTGAGATCGAGCAGCAGGCCTGCAAGTTCGAGCACATCCTGTCACCTCAAGCGACGGACAAGATTTGTGCTTTCCTGGGACATCCCCGGACGTGTCCACATGGGGCGCCCATCCCGGAAGGAGCGTGCTGCGGGAGAACGGGCAGCGCGAGTCCGGAGAGCGAGAAGATCAGAAGGGTCGTGTAGTTTTAGTCCGCTGTTTCTTGACCTTACCTGCACTCATTCAATTTCAACATTAAGTGATGCCCCTGCTATGGCACTGGAATACGGTAAAGATTCCAATGGGAGTTGCGTTTGCTGAAGCTGTAGATGGATGAATTGGGACCTGGATAAATCCGTTCCTCCACAAACTGGAGCGCGGCGAGGTTCGGCAGGTCCTTGTCGGACTGAACTCCCTTAGCGGGAAGTGACGGAAGGTTGCCACGGGTCAGAGGGATGACGTAGGTGCGCCACTGCGAACCGCCCTTCATGGAAGGCCGTGCGAAATAGAAGTTTTTTCCGTCCCGGGTCCAGTCAACACCACACCATCCAGAACAAATGCGAGCGGCCGGACCACCCGCAAGAGGGAGAACTTCGATGGCGGTGGGATTGTCTTCTCCCTTGGTGGCGCGGCGAACCGCGACAAAGCGCTCATCGGGGGACACGCCCAGGAGGTAGATGATGGGTTCGGGCACAATCTTCTCGCGTTCGGTGCCGTCGTCGTTCATGCGGTACAGATAGTCCACATCCCCCTGGGAAGCTTGAAAATAAATCTTCCCCGAAGGCGCATATGTCGGCCAACCATCTCCAGCTCCTGACCCGATCTGTCGGGGAGTGAAACGGTGCCCTCGTGCTGGGAGATTTCGTAGATGGTGCATATGTTGGGGTGATTCAGGGCAGATGCGGCGCGCGCCTCGCGACGGAAACGCTCGAGAGCTTGAGCGTCCTGGGCAACGTCATCGGGCAGGAACTTGAGCGCGACGAAGCGGCCGAGTTCTGTGTCCTCGGCCCTGTAAACCACACCCATGCCACCACCGCCTAGCTTTTGAATAATGCGATAGTGCGAGATGGTTTGGCCGATCATTGGTGAGACGGTAGGACTGCAATGTTAGGGCGCGGTGGGCGGTTAGTCAACGAGGTCGAAGACGTGGCGTGCACCCGCGACCCACGCCCGGCGGCGCGCTAACGAGCAACGTGCCGCTCCTTGTGATTGGGTGATTTAAACTGAGGGTAGTGACCGCCACCCCCAAGCGTGCCGTGCGGATCGTGAAGCACATCGGCTCCACACCGTGCGTTGCCGCCTGCACCGCTTGCGGACAGCAATTCCAAGCTCCCACATCCTTCCTACGCAGTGTCAACGATGCCACGAACTCGCTGCAGAGACAGTTTGATGCCCACACGTGCAAGCAAAGTGACGCAAAATAAAGGGCCGGATCAAGGAGAGCACGCCAGAGAAGCAGAGACGTTGCCCTCTGTCTTCGTTATGATGAAAAGAGTACATCCATGATCACGCGCAGACCTTCCATCGGCGTTTTTGACTCCGGCTTCGGGGGATTGACTGTCCTCAAAGCTCTGGTCAAACTCATCCCTCATGCCGAGTATCTGTATTTCGGCGACACGGCGCGTCTGCCATACGGATCGAAGTCGGTGGAGACGGTAGCGAAATACGCGGTGGAGGCAGCCCGCTTTCTGGAACAGAAGCAGGCGCAGATGTTGGTGATTGCGTGCAACACGGCGACCGCCCTGGCGTTGGACCAGATCACCGCTGCCGCCAAGGTTCCGGTTGTAGGAGTCGTGGAACCGGGCGCAGAACGCGCTGCCGCAAGCAGCGAGAAAAAGAAAGTTGTCGTGATCGGAACTGAAGCGACGGTGAGCAGCCATGCCTACCAGAAGGCGTTGCAGGTGCGCGGAGTGCAAGCGCACGAGAAGGCCTGTCCGTTGTTCGTGCCGCTGGTGGAGGAGGGATGGAACGAGCACCGGGTCACCGAAGACGTGGCCAGAATTTACTTGAAAGAAGCTTTTGCCGATGGATTTGAAGACGCTGATGTGCTGTTGTTGGGCTGTACGCACTATCCGTTAATCAAGGGGGTGCTGCACCGGGTTGCACCGGCCCACCTCAAGATTGTGGACTCCGCGGACGCCACGGCCGATGCGGTAGAAGGACTGCTGCGCGGCTTGCCGCTGGCCAGTCTGTCAGAGGATGAGCGGCGCACATTGCCGCGAGTGACGTTCTTCGCAACCGATTCGGTGGAGAAATTCCGCCGCTTGGGGCCGAAGTTTCTCGGTCTTCCCGTGGAGGATGTTGAGCACGTGGACCTGAAGGAATAGTTCCTCCGGGCAATTACAGCGTAGAAGGGTCGTTCAAACGCTCAGTACAAGTGGAAATCGACCTGTACGCTGATCTCAACCGCCACCGGTTTTCCGTCCTTCATGGCTGGTTCAAACTTCCAGTTCTTAACCGCTTCGATGGCCTTTTCATCGAGACCCAAGCCTAGAGTGCGGGAAACCCGGATTTCGCGTGCCCTGCCGTCCGGCCCAACGATCATCCAGAGTACGCAGGTTCCCTGGTATTTGGCTTTGCGAGCTTCTTCGGAGTATTCCGGATCTGGCGAGTAAACCGCTTTCGGAGCCGAAACGCCCCCGCCGACGTGGAAAACGCCGCCACCAATACCGCCGCCTTCACCGGGGCCTACTCCTGGGCCTTTACCGGAGCCTACGCCGCCGCCGCTGCCCGAACCAATGCCACTACCAAAGCCAGTGCCATTCGAAGGCGGGGCCGGCATCGACATGGGATCGCCGATGTTGGGCATCGTGCTCGCCAGGTGAATCTGCGGAGGAACCACGACTGTGGGCTCGGCTGTCAGTTTTGGATTCTCATTACGTACGACCACAGTGGGAGGAACGATCTGTTGCATCGCGAACTTGGGAAGTTTGCCTTTGGAAGCTTGGAGAATGTCGCGATCGCCGCCACCACCGCCGCCACCGGCAGCGGTCTTCGAGGGCGGCAAAGGTGGAATGTCGCCCGGCGCGATCAGCGTTATGGTAGCGTTGGGCTTAGTGATTTGCTGCACCACACGGCGGCCCAGCAGGGTCCCCGCAATAATCACGGCTATGGCGATGACGTGCACTACGGTGGAGAACAGCGCACCGTTCTTCTTGTAGTCGTAAAAGCCCCAAATATCCTTGACCGGGATGGGCTTGGAGGTCAGGACGAGCGGTGCCTGCCTCTTAGGAAAGAAGTAGTCGTCGAGGCTCTGAAACAGGGATTTCCACAGCGGCTGCTCCAGCGAGGACTGGGACAGTAGCAGGTTCAACTCCGGTTCAGGTTGCGTTTTGACGTCCAGTGTCGCCATAATCGACCCAAGGCCCCAGGGTCCTCAAAAGCCCCATCACTCCTAAACTTGATGACTGCAAAGCGTGCTAAGTTGCACGCCAACTCTGATTTAGATGCCGAGATTCAGGAAACGTCACTGTTACTAAAAATTGTACTCTCATTGCCCTGTTTTCCCCAGTGCATTTCCCGGCAGTTGCCGTTACTCCTGGGAGTCAATGGACGTTGGTCTCAATGCTCCCTATAATGAAAAAAATCAATCATTTGGGGGAATCAAGACGAGTGCCGCTCGAGCTGAAATCCACGATCAATCTGCCCAAGACGGACTTTCCCATGAAGGCCAATTTGCCGCAGAACGAGCCCAAAATGCTGGCTCGTTGGGAGGAGATGGGGATCTACCAGCGGATCCGCGAGGCACGGGCGGGGGCGCCGATGTACGTCATGCACGATGGGCCTCCCTATACCAGCGGGCCGATCCATTTGGGGACGGCGCTCAATAAATGTCTAAAGGATTTCATCGTCAAGTCGAAAAGCATGGCGGGGTTTGATTCTCCGTACGTACCTGGCTTCGACTGCCACGGATTGCCCATCGAGATCAAAGTGGACCAGGCTCTGGGCGGCAAGAAGTTGCAGATGAAGGCGACAGATGTGCGGTTGGAATGCCGGAAGTACGCGCAGAAATTTCTTGATCTGCAAACCTCACAGTTCAAGCGCATCGGTGTGTTCGGACGTTGGGAGCGGCCCTACTCCACCATGACTCCACAGTACGAGTCGGTGGTACTGGCCACGTTCTATGCGTTTCTTGAAAAAGGATTCATATACAAAGGCCTGCGCTCGGTTTACTGGTGTATCCACGACAAGACTGCGCTGGCCGAAGCTGAGGTCGAATATGAGAACGACAGCAGTCCCGCCATCTGGGTGAAGTACGCTCTCAAGGATGATCCGGCGACACTGGATGCGGCGCTTAAGGGTAAGAAGGTTTTCACTGTGATCTGGACGACGACTCCATGGACGCTGCCGGCATCGATGGCGGTGGCCTTTCATCCGCATGAACAGTACGTGGCGCTGGAAGCCGGGGGCGAAGTTTACATCGTCGCGGCGAAGCTGGCGGAAGAGTTTGTTAAGCATGCGCGATTGGACGCGCCCTGCGAAGTGGCTCGCGTCGCGGGAGAGAAACTTGAGCGCAAGAACTTCGCCCATCCGTTCCTGGACCGCAACATTCTGGGCGTGCTGGCAGATTACGTCACCATGGACACTGGCACAGGAGTGGTTCACACTGCGCCCTCCCATGGCGCTGATGATTTCAACACCGGAGTGAAGTACAAGCTCGAGCTTACGGGCAATGTAGATGAGGTTGGCATCATCCATAACGGCCTGCCGGAATACGACGGCCTGAAGGTTTTCGCGGCGAATGCACCCATTATCGATCTGCTGAAGGAGCGCGGTGCACTCATGCACGAGGACAGAATTGAGCACTCGTACCCGCACTGCTGGCGATGTCACAACCCGATCATTTTCCGGGCAACGGAGCAGTGGTTCATCTCGATGGAAACTCCGATGGATGGTGGGACGCTGCGCAGCCGAGCGCTGGATGAGATCAAGAAAGTGAAGTGGGACCCGTCGTGGGGCGAGGAGCGCATCTCGAACATGATTGCGACTCGTCCGGACTGGTGCATCTCGCGGCAGCGCATTTGGGGTGTGCCCATCGCTGTGTTTCTGTGCGCCGGATGCGGCAAGCCGCTAAACGATCCCGCAACCAGCCGCAAGGTCGTGGAACTATTTGCGCGGGCGGGGGCTGACGCGTGGTACACGTCCGAAGCTGACGGTATCGTGCCTACGGGAACTAACTGCCAGAAATGTGGCCGGGCTGCGTTCAAGAAGGAGATGGACATTCTGGACGTGTGGTTCGAGTCCGGGTGCAGCTATCTGGCGTTGCGCTCGGCGGAGCCGCAATACCCACCGGCGGCCGATCTTTATCTGGAAGGCGGAGATCAGCATCGCGGATGGTTTCACTCTTCCCTGCTGTGCGTAGTGGGGACGCAGAATCATGCTCCCTACAAGAACGTGGCAACGGTCGGCTGGACCCTGGATGAAAATGGCCAGGCGATGTCGAAGTCACGAGGAAACGACGTTGATCCCGTCGATATCGCGGGCCGGCTGGGCGGAGAGATTGTACGGTTGTGGGTCGCTTCAGTAGATTTCCGCGAAGATGTAGTTGGGTCGGAGCAGTTGATGCTGCGCATCGCGGAGAACTATCGGACCATTCGCAACAATCTGTTTCGCTATGTACTGGGCAACCTGTATGACTTTGATCCGTCGAAAGACTCGCTGCCGTTCGAGAGCCTGGAAGCACTCGATCAATACATACTGCGGCAGACAGCGGCGATGGC